>JAEEGL014273592.1_pt1 | contig 11696 bp, 11 predicted proteins | sample 9134231 | NCBI WGS metagenome assembly JAEEGL01 (sample SAMN16246548, study PRJNA631951) | gut metagenome | biome: gut microbiome; feature: rumen; material: fiber-attached | host: Bos | place: Iran: Karaj | collected 2018-10
CTTCCTCTTGTGTTTGAAAAGCTGCCGAAGCCTGCAATGATCAAGGCCAGGCTGGACGATTACGTTATCGGCCAGGAGCGCGCAAAGATCGTGCTGTCGGTGGCGGTTTATAATCATTATAAGCGCATCCTGCACGGCGGCAAGGACGAGGTGGAGCTGCAGAAAAGCAATATCCTGCTGATTGGGCCGACCGGCAGCGGCAAGACGCTCTTTGCGCAGACGATGGCGAAGATGCTTGACGTACCCTTTGCCATCGCGGACGCGACCACGCTGACCGAGGCCGGCTATGTCGGCGAGGACGTGGAAAACGTGATCCTCAAGCTGCTGCAGGCGGCGGATTTTGACGTGGAACGTGCGCAGCGAGGCATCATTTACATCGATGAGATTGACAAGATCGCGCGTAAGAGTGAAAATACCTCCATCACGCGCGACGTCTCCGGCGAAGGCGTGCAGCAGGCGCTGCTGAAACTCCTAGAAGGCACGATCGCCAACGTTCCGCCCCAGGGCGGCCGCAAGCATCCGCACCAGGAGTTCATCCATGTGGACACATCGAATATCCTCTTCATCTGCGGCGGCGCATTTGACGGCCTGGATAAAATCATCGAAAAGCGCACCGATAAGAAGACCATGGGCTTCGGCGCGGAAATCAAAAGCAGCAGCGACCGCGACGTGGGCAAGATCCTGTCGCAGGTTCAGCAGCACGACCTTCTGAAATTCGGTATCATTCCCGAACTGATCGGCCGTCTGCCGGTCGTGGCTTCACTCGATTCGCTCAACCGCGACGATCTGGTACGCATTCTCACCGAGCCGAAAAACGCCATGACGAAGCAGTATCAGGCACTGATGAGCTATGACGGCGTGGAACTCTGCTTTGAGCCGGAAGCGCTGGAGGCAGTCGCCGATAAGGCCATCGAGCGCAAAATCGGCGCGCGAGGCCTGCGCAGCGTGATGGAATCGGTGATGACTGACGTCATGTACACCGTGCCCTCCGACCCGACCGTGAAGAAGGTCACGATCACTTCCGCCTGTGTGCAGGGAGAGGAAAGCCCGCGCATCGAACACATCAACCAGTAAACGACATCGCACCTCTGCGAAAGGAGGTTACCCATGAATCAACAGACCATGAATTATGAACCGCGCACCATGCCGCTGCTTCCTCTGCGGGGACTGATCGTTTTCCCGCAGATGCTGCTGACCTTTGACGTGGAGCGCCCGGCCTCCCTGGCTGCGATCAACGCGGCCAATCACGGCGACCACCTGATTTTTCTGTCCGCGCAGAAGGATATTTCCGTGGATGTGCCGGAAGAGAAGGACATTTACTCCGTCGGTACGGTCTGCCGCATCCGTCAGCAGCTGCGCGGCGGTCACGGAGGCTGCCGCCTGATGGTGGAGGGCTTGTACCGTGCCCGCGCCCTCAGCATGGATACCGACAGCAAGGGCTATACCGCGCTGCTGGAGCCCTACGACGACAAACCGGAGAGGATCAGCCCCCAGCGGCGGGAGGCGCTGCTGCGCAACTGCCTGACGCTGTTCAATGAGTATCTGCATCTGAATCAGGACATGATGAACGAGCAGCTGCTCAACGTTCTGGCCAATCCCGACGCCGATTATGTGGCCTTCTATATCGCGCAGAATATCCGCGTCAATGTGCCTGCCCGCCAGGCTGTTCTGGAAGAACGGAGCATGAGCCGCCGCCTGATGCAGCTCGGCCGCATGCTCAGCAATGAGCTGCATATCCTCTCGATCGAGCAGGAGCTCAACGAGGCCACGCAGGAGGCCATGGAGCACAACCAGCGCGAGTATTATCTCCGCGAGGAGATGAAGATCATCCAGTCTGAACTGGGCGAAGATCTCTCCGCCGATGATTTCGGCGAATACCGCCGGAAAATTGAGGCACTTCCTGCCAAACAGGAAGTGCGTGATAAGCTGCTCAAAGAGCTTTCGCGCCTGCAGAAGCAGCCCTTCGGGTCTTCGGAGTCTGCGGTACTGCGCGGCTATCTCGATACGGTCCTGGATCTTCCCTGGGGAGTCAAGACCGAGGAAACACTGGACATCGATAAGGCGCGGAAGATCCTCGACGAGGATCACTACGGCCTCGAGAAAGTCAAGGAGCGCATCCTCGAATACCTTGCCGTCCGCAAGCTCAGTCCGGAACTCAAGGGCGGCCTGCTCTGTCTCGTTGGCCCTCCGGGCACCGGCAAGACGAGTATTGCCATGAGCATCGCCCGCGCCACAAACCGCAAGCTCGTCCGCCTGTCTCTCGGCGGCGTGCATGATGAGGCGGAGATCCGCGGCCATCGCAAGACCTATATCGGCTCCATGCCGGGCAGAATCATGAACGGCATCGCCCAGGCCGGATCCTGCAATCCGCTGATGGTTCTCGACGAGATCGACAAGCTCGGCGCCGATTACCGGGGCGATCCCTCGGCCGCGCTGCTGGAAGTGCTCGACGGCGAACAGAACGGCAGCTTCCGCGATCATTTCCTGGAGATCCCGTTTGATCTGTCGGAGGTTTTCTTCATTACCACCGCCAACACGATGGATACGATCCCGCGTCCGCTTCTCGACCGTATGGAGGTCATTGAGCTGTCCAGTTATACCGATGAGGAAAAGCTGCAGATCGCCAAGCGGCACCTTGTTCCCAAACAGCGGAAAAAGCACGGACTGAACGGCAAGCAGCTGCGGATCAGCGACGACGCGATCCGTGAGGTCATCGACAGCTATACGCGCGAATCCGGCGTCCGGCGCCTGGAACGCGAGCTCGCCACGCTCTGCCGCAAGGCCGCCGGCGGCATCGCGGAAGGAAAGTTCCGAAGCCTGTCGGTGAAGCCGGAGCGCCTGGAAGAGCTGCTCGGCCCGGCCAGGTTCAAGAAAGACGAGCGCCGCGAGCGTGACGAGATCGGTCTCGTGCGGGGCCTGGCTTATACCAGTGTCGGCGGCGAGGTGCTTGATGTGGAAGTCGCTGTCCTGGACGGCAGCGGCAAGCTGGAACTGACCGGCAACCTGGGCGACGTGATGAAGGAATCGGCGCACGCAGCGCTCAGCTATATCCGCAGCCGCTCTTCTTCCCTTGGCATTGATCCGGATTTTTATAAGAACAAAGATATCCACATCCATTTCCCGGAGGGCGCTGTGCCCAAAGACGGCCCCTCTGCGGGCATCACAGTGACGATCGCCCTGATTTCCGCCCTGACGGGAACGCCTGTACGGCACGATGTGGCAATGACCGGCGAGATCACCCTGCGCGGACGCGTGCTGCCGATCGGAGGCCTGCGCGAGAAGACGATGGCGGCGTTTCGCAGCGGCATACATACGGTGATCATTCCCGAAGACAACATCCCTGATCTGGCGGAGATCGACCAGACGGTGCGGCAGAATCTGCATTTTGTGAGCACCGATCATGTCGATAAAGTGCTGGACGTCGCGCTGCTGCGTCAGCCGGCGGGATCAGCTGCTGAATACCTGCCGCTTGCCGGGGAACAGCGGCTGCCGGTCAGAATATAGGTGCGCGATGAAAACGCTGAATGTGAACAAAGCGGAGTTCATCCGCTCCGCCGCCTCTCCCAGGCAGTTTATCCGCACTTCGGTTCCGTCCGTCGTCTTTGCCGGCAAATCAAATGTCGGTAAATCCTCGGTCATCAACCGACTGCTGAACCGGAAAAACTTTGCGCGTGTCGGCGCTTCTCCTGGAAAAACTGTGCATGTCAATTACTTCTTTATCGACGAACGGCTTTATTTCGTCGACCTGCCCGGCTACGGCTTCGCCAAGGTCTCCCAGGCGGAACGGGATCGCTGGGGCAAGCTGATGGAGGATTTCTTTTCCGAGCCTTCTTTGATCTCCCTCGGCGTGATGATCGTCGATGCCAGACATAAGCCGACTGCCGACGACGTCACCATGGCTGACTGGTTCAAAAACGCAGGCTGCCGCTGGCTCGTTGTGGCCAACAAGACGGACAAGCTGAAAAAAAGCGAGATCGAACCGAATCTGCGCCTGATCCGCGAATCGCTTTCACTCCCGGAAGAACTGCTCCTGATCCCGTTCTCGGCAGAGAAGGGAAGCGGGCGCGAAGATCTGATGACGCAGATCCTTCAACTGATTTGAATCCATAAGGAATAGCGGGATGAATTTTTCGTCCCGCTATTGTATTTCCGGAATTATTTTGGTAAACTGTCTTTATATTGGGGGTAAAATGGATGAGTGCGTGGCAAAGTATCATCAGAGGTTTTGATTTCACACCGCTGCTGAATATTGCGCTCAGCGCGATTCCTGCACTGATCTGTATCACCCTGCATGAAATCAGCCACGGGCTTGTGGCTTACCGTCTTGGCGATCCAACGGCGAAGAACGCCGGGCGCTTGAGCTTGAATCCGATCAAGCATCTGGACGTCTTCGGCTTTTTGATGCTTATCGTCGCGCATGTCGGTTGGGCAAAACCTGTACCGGTAGACATGCGGTATTTTAAAAATCCGAAACGCGGCATGGCGATCACCGCTTTGGCAGGACCGGTGAGCAATGTTATCATCACAGTGATCGCGCTTTTCCTGTTCGGTTTTTTGCTTCCCTTTGTCAGGTCATCCGATCAGGCGGCGATGATCGGCATCCGTCTGTTATATGTCACCGCTCATCTCAGCTTAGGTCTTGCGCTGTTTAATCTTTTGCCGATCCCACCGCTGGACGGTTCCAAGGTGCTTTTTTCCCTGATCCCTGATTCGGCCTATATGAAGCTGATGCGCTATGAGCGCTACGGGATGATCCTGCTGGTCGTCCTTGCCTATACCGGCGTGACCGGCAGTTTTCTCGGCATCATCATTGATACGGTCTTCGATTGGTTCATGCATGTTGCAGACCTGACCTATCAATGGAGTTATTCATTGTTTATTGCGTGAATTTGATGGAAAATCCTAGCTTTTTTCTGGAAGGCGTCGTTCGCGATAAAAACGAACTGCAGGATTTTGAAGGCCCTCTCACCCTGATCCTGATGCTCCTGCAGAAAAACAAAATAGAGATCCGTGATATCAAGATTGCAGATATCCTGGATCAGTATCTGGCTTATCTGGAACAGATGCAGCAGATGGATCTTGAAGTCGCCAGCGAATTTGTTCAGATGGCCTCGCACCTGCTGTATATCAAGACCAAATCGCTGCTCACCGGCGATGAAGAGGAAGTCTCCGAACTGGAGTTGCTGAAGGCTTCGCTGGAGCAGCTGAAAAGCAAAGATGTTTACGAAGCAATCAAACAGGTCACGCCGGAACTGAAACGCGCCTCAGAGCTTGGCCTGCTGTATTTTGTCAAGCTGCCGGAGCCGATGCCCAAACAGGCGCGGCTGTATGAATATCGGCATGAGCCCGTGGATCTGCTGCGCGCGATGCTTGGCATGTACTCCCGCGGGATCAAAACGCCGGAGACCGATCTGCTCAGCCACGCTATCCCAAGACGCATTACATACAGCGTACGTGACAAGAGCCGCCAGATCCTGACCGGTCTGCGGCAGCGCAAAAGTTCGCTGAAAACGCTTTACATGGCCTGTGCCAGTCGATCGGAAGTAGTGGCGACTTTTCTCTCCATTCTTGAGCTTTGCAGCATGGGCAGTATAAAACTCATCCGCGCCGACGATGATTATACCGTTGAGTTCTCCGGCGGTGATCTGGATGAAATTCTGGAACGGATTGAAGAATAAGCATGATTGATTTGAAATCCGCCGTAGAGGCGGTTCTGTTCGCGGCAGGTGAACCGGTTCCCGTTGCGCGCCTGTCGCTGGTCCTCGGCGCGTCGGAGGAGGATGTTCTTCTCGCCGGGCGTGAGCTTGCGGACAAATATGAACAAGAGCAGCGCGGGATTCGCGTTCTGCAGCTGGGAAACAAGCTGCAAATGTGCTCTGCGCCAGATTACGCATCTGTTATCATCAAGGCGCTCGAGCAGCGCAAACCGCCGATGCTCTCCCAGCCGGCGCTGGAGACCTTGGCGGTCGTGGCTTACTTTCAGCCTGTCACCCGCGCCTATATCGACCAGGTGCGCGGCGTGGACAGTTCATATACCGTCAGCATGCTCAACGAACGGGGACTGATCGAGATCTGCGGGCGGCTGGACGTTCCCGGGCGTCCGTCCCTCTTCCGGACAACGGATCAGTTTCTGCGTACCTTCGGTCTGCAGAAGCTGGAAGATCTGCCGCATCTGCCGGATATGACGCAGAGCGACGGCGTCGATAAGCTGCAGAAGGCGATCGACGATCTCCAGAATGCAGCGGATGGACAGCTGATGCTGGAGGGCATGGAAGATACTTAAAAACAAGCGGGGGTGATGTCTTGGTAGGCTGGATCATACTTGGCGTCATCGTCCTGATACTCGTGGGCATCAACCTGATCCGTATCGGTGTGGATGTGTCCTATGAGGGCGGCGTGTTCAGTCTCTCGGCCAAGGTGGCCGGGGTACTGCTGCAGCTGCTGCCAAAGCAGGACAAAGGCGAGGAAAAACCCAAAAAAGAAAAGAAGCCGAAAAGAAAAAAGAAAAAGAAAGAGTCGAAGCCTGAAGCAAATGAAAAAAAGACCGAAAAGCCAAGGAAGAAAGGCCTGCCGCTCGGCATGACCAAAGAGGAGCTTTTTGATCTGGTCAAAATGATTCTGCACCATTTTGCTCGTTTTCCGCGGCGGTTCCGCATCGACCGTTTCAAGCTCCACGCGCTCGTCGCCGGCAGCGATCCTTACAATACGGCGATGACTTATGGATATCTCAACGAAGCGCTTTCGATCCTTCTGCCGCTGGCCAGACAGGGCTTTACCGTCAAACAATCCGACGTCCGCACCGATGTGGACTTTACAACGGATGAGTTTGCGCTGGATTTCGGTCTTGGCCTCAGCATCCGCATCGGCCAGATCGTCGGCTTTTTACTGACAGTCGCCTTCGTTGGTGCAAAGGGCGTTATCAAAAGCAAACTGCGCCAAAAGAAAGAGGCAAAAGCAGCGGCAAAAGCAGCGCCTGCAGCGCAGGATCAGACTGCTGAACATATAGAGAATACAGGTAACGATAAAGATACTACGCCAGAGGAAAGGATGGACTCAAATGGATAACAAGAACCCGATCGGTGAACTGATGGAAAGCACAATGGAGAATGTCAGAAACATTCTCAAGGTAGACACTGTTGTCGGCGACCCCATTTTCACGCCCGATGGCATTACCCTGGTTCCCGTTTCCCGCATCAGCGTTGGTTTCGGCGGCGGCGGTCTGGAATTCAGCAATAAAAAAGGCGGCGAGAACCGTCCCTATGGCGGCGGCAACGCGACCGGCGTCAAGATCGACCCGATCGGCTTTCTCGTCATTAAAGAAGGCAATGTCCGTATGATCAATATCCTGCCTGCGGCCAACACCACCATTGACCGCATCATTGATCTGGTGCCTCAGGTCATCGATCGCGTGGAAGGCTTTATCAACAAGCAGAACGAAGAATCATAATATCCGTCGATCCGGCTCATAATAAGCACTGCCCAAGATAGAAAAAGGGTGGTGCTTATTTTGAGAAATCTGATCTGTCTGCTTTTTGCGGCATTTCTTCCGCTGACTTCCTTTTCGGCCGATCTTCAGGAGCAAGTCCCGGAGATCCACGCGCTGAGCGCTGCGCTCATGACGGAAGACGGTGATCTTCTGTATGAACGCGAAGCGGATCGCATGCTTCCGATGGCCAGCACGACGAAGCTGATGACGGCGCTTGTCGTGATCGAAAAATGCAATCTGGATGATGTCGTCGATATCCTCCCCGAATACTGTGGGGCGGAGGGTTCGTCTTTGTATCTCAAACCGGGAGAGCAGTATTCCGTGCGTGAACTGCTGCTGGGTCTGCTTTTGGCTTCCGGCAACGATGCGGCGGTCGCTCTGGCCTGCCACTGCGCCGGGGACATCGATGCGTTTTCCGGGATGATGAATCGCCGCGCTGACGAACTCGGCATGCAAAACAGCCGTTTTCTGAACCCCCACGGCCTGAACGAGGCCGGGCATTGTTCCACGGCCCGTGATCTGGCAATCCTGATGCATGCCGCAATGAAAAACGATTGCTTTTCCGAGCTGATTTCGCAGGGCAAAGCCGTGATCGGCAATCAGACGATCTATAATCACAATAAGCTGCTGCAGCGCTGTCCGGGATGTATCGGAGGGAAAACCGGCTACACCCAAGTGGCCGGGCGCTGTCTTGTCAGCTGCTGTGAGCGGAACGGTCTGCGCCTGGTCTGTGTTACGCTCAACGATCCCGACGACTGGAACGATCACGCGAGACTCTATGAATGGGCATACGAGCGCTTTACTATGCTTCTGATCAACAGCGACAGCACCCGGTTTGAGGTCCCGCTTCTCGGCGGAATAGATGCTAAAGCCGTTGCAGTACCTGCCGTTGAGCAGAAATTGCTCCTGCCGACAGATTGTGAGCCGATCATTCAGACAACCCTGCCGTTTTACGTGTTTGCCCCTGCGTCCTCTGGCGCGGAAGTCGGCTTAATGCGATTGATGGCTGACGGGCAGCTCTTATGTGAGATCCCGTTGATTTTTTTAGTTGATTATCCGATCCGATAGGTGACTTTATGGCAGAAAGACTGCAAAAAATCATAGCGTCGGCGGGGCTGATGTCCCGCCGCGCGGCTGAAGAGGCCATTCGAGCCGGGAGAGTGAGCTGCAACGGACAGACTGCTTCGATCGGCGATACGGCCGACCCGGCGCTGGATATCATATGCGTAGACGGCGCGCCTGTCCGATTGCAGGAACAGAAAGTTTATCTGATGCTGCATAAACCCCGCGGTGTGGTGACAACCATGAGTGATGAGCAGGGCAGAAAAAGTGTTTCCGACCTGGTAAAGGATGTCGGCGTGCGCGTCTATCCCGTCGGCCGTCTGGATCTTGATTCCGAGGGGCTCCTGCTGATGACCAACGACGGCGATTTTGCCAACCGCGTGATGCACCCATCCCATGAGGTCAGCAAATGCTATGAGACCTGGGTAAAAGGGGACGACATTGAGACTGCGGTGAAAGCCTTGGCACAGCCCATGCTGATCGACGGATATCAGATCCGTCCGGCCACGGTCGGTCTGCTTCGCTCTATCAGCGAACAGGAAGCGCTGCTGTCCATCACGATCCACGAGGGACGAAACCGCCAGGTACGTAAAATGTGCGAGGCTGTCGGCCTGCGCGTGACGCGGCTCCTGCGCGTCAGCGAGGGTTCGCTTCGTCTCGGAGACCTCCCGTCCGGCAAGTGGCGGTATCTGACAAACGAAGAAATCGAATCCTTTATTTGAAAAGGACTACATACATGAACGAATCAAAAACCGAACGCTGCGATCTTGTCGTGATCGGCGGCGGCGCCGCCGGACTCATGCTTGCCGCAACGGCCGCCGAGCGCGGCCTGTCCGTGACTGTGCTCGATCCCAATCAGAAGCTGGGTCGAAAGCTGCGCATCACCGGCAAGGGCCGCTGCAATCTGACGAATCACTGCGACGTGAAAACCGTATTGGCCAACATGCCGGGCGACGGGCGCTTCCTTTACAGCGCGATGAGCCGTTTTTCTCCCGCCGATGTGATGGCCTGGTTTGAAGAACGCGGCCTGAAGCTCAAAACCGAACGCGGTAACCGTGTTTTCCCGGTCAGCGACAACGCAAACGATGTGGCCGATCTTCTGATGAAAGAATGCCGCCGATATGGCGTACGTTTCCTGCGTACGAAGGCAAAGGCCATCTGCAGCGTAGACGGCCGCGTCAGCGGCGTCGTGACGGAGGAAACCACAATCAATTGCCGCGCGGTGGCTGTCTGCACAGGCGGCTTGTCCTATCCGCTGACCGGCTCAACCGGCGACGGATACCGCTTTGCCAAAAGCTTCGGGCATACGGTCACTGCGCCTCAGGCTTCGCTTGTGCCGCTGGAAAGCGAAGACGAATACTGTGCGCAGATGCAGGGCTTTGCCCTGAAAAACGTCAGTCTCTCCGCCTATGAGGACGATCGGTTGATTTACCGTGAACTCGGCGAAATGCTGTTTACGCACTTCGGCGTGTCCGGGCCGCTTGTTTTGTCTGCCAGCGCTCACATGCGACATATGGACAGCCGGAAATACAGGCTGGAGATCGATCTGAAACCTGGGCTGGATGAGAAGAAACTGGATGCGCGGCTGCTGCGTGACTTTGAGAAATACGCAAACCGTGAGTTTAAAAATGCGTTGGTCGATCTTGCGGGCCAGAGCATGATCCCGGTTTTGATCGACCTTTCCGGCATCCCGGAAGATACGAAGGTACACGATATCACACGGGAACAGCGGATGCGTCTGCTGCGGCTCTTTAAAGCGTTTCCGGTCTCTGTCTCCGGTAAACGCCCGATCGACGAAGCCATCGTCACGGCCGGCGGGGTCAATCCGAAGGAAGTAAATCCCCGCACGATGGAGTCTAAGCTCATGCCCGGACTGTATTTTGCCGGGGAAGTTCTGGATCTTGACGCCTATACCGGAGGCTTTAATCTGCAGATCGCATGGTCGACGGCACATACCGCCGGACAGGCCGTATTGAAGGAGGAATACCAATGAACGGACATTTTGCCATTGCCATTGACGGCCCTTCCGGCGCCGGAAAAAGCAGCCTTGCGCGCCGCGCAGCCGTTCATTTCGGCCTGATTTATGTGGACACCGGCGCCATCTACCGCTGCGTCGGCCTGGCTGCCCATCGCGCCGGAATCAATACGCGTGATGCGCAGGCAGTAGAGGATATCCTGCCGAAGCTCGATATTCGGATGACCTATAATGAAGCAGGGGAGCAGCGCATGTTTCTGGGGGAAGAGGATGTTTCTTCCGATATTCGTTTGCCTGAGATCTCCATCTGCGCCTCCAATGTCTCCGCGCATCCCGCGGTGCGCGCGTTTTTGCTGGAAATGCAGCGCAAAATGGCGCGCGAAAACAATGTCATTATGGACGGTCGCGATATCGGAACAGTCGTTCTGCCCGATGCGGAGCTGAAGATCTATCTGACGGCGAGTGCCGAAGCACGCGCTCAGCGCCGCATGCTGGAGCTTCAGCGCAAGGGGATCGAAGCGAGCTTTGAGGATGTGCTCAAGGATATCGAGCTGCGAGATTATCAGGATACGCACCGCGCTGAAGCGCCGCTGCGTCAGTCCGAGGATGCGGTTCTTCTGGATACGACGGAATATGACTTTAACGAGAGCTTTTCTCTTCTTTGCGGGATCATTGAGGAAAGGCTTGGGCTGAAAGCATGAAAGTGATTTTGGCGGAGAGCGCCGGCTTCTGTTTCGGCGTCAAGCGTTCTGTGGAGATTGCGGACAAGCTGCTGCAGGGTGATCAGCCTGTAGCGAGCCTTGGAGAGCTTATCCATAATGAGCAGGTCGTCCGGGAAATGGAAGAGCGCGGCCTGCGCGTGATCCATGACCCTTCGGAAGCCAGGCCCGGCGAGACGGTGATTATCCGCGCGCACGGCGTATCAGAGCAGGTTTTGTCAAAGCTTGAGGAGCAGGGAAGTGCAGTCGTCGACGCGACCTGCCCGAAAGTCAAGGCGATCCACGCGATCGTCCGAAAAGCATCTGAAGAAGGGCGTTTTGTGATCATCGTCGGCATGCGTCATCATCCGGAAGTCGAGGGCATCCGCGGCTGGTGTCAAAGCTGTGAAGTCTTTGAGAATGCACAGGAATTGGAAACCTGGCTGGAAAACACGCCCAACATTTGGAATAAAGA
>JAEEGL015562153.1_pt1 | contig 11696 bp, 4 predicted proteins | sample 9134231 | NCBI WGS metagenome assembly JAEEGL01 (sample SAMN16246548, study PRJNA631951) | gut metagenome | biome: gut microbiome; feature: rumen; material: fiber-attached | host: Bos | place: Iran: Karaj | collected 2018-10
AGTGACGGTGGCGACTGGACCAGTAGTGTTCCTACCCTGGAGTTCCCATACCTGCAACGCATCTACGGGTTCTTCGGTGCCAAGGAACAGGTGCGCAACGTCCATCTGCCCAACGAACGTCACGACTTCGGAGTGAACAAGCGCATTGCCGTCTATGACTTCTTCATAGACGTCTTCGGACTCGACCGCTCCATGCTTGATGAGAGTAAAATCACCATCGAACCCGACAACGACTTAAAATCACTCTACAAATGAAACGAATCGCAATCATCGCACTCCTCTTCATCGTAGGCTGCATCTCTGTTGCAGCACAATACAGACTGTGGTACGACCAGCCTGCACAGACCTGGACACAGGCATTGCCCGTAGGTAATGGTGTGATAGGCGGTATGGTGTTTGGCACACCTGCTGTGGAGCATATCCAACTGAACGAGGAGACTATCTGGGCAGGACAGCCTAACAACGTCGTCAATCCCAATGCGAAAGAGGCACTGCCGGAAGTACGCCGATTGATCTTTGAAGGTAAATATAAGGAGGCACAGGACTTGGCGAATGCAAAGGTGATGCCTAATGCTGCTGGTCAGAATATGGGTATGCCATACCAACCCTTTGGTGACCTGTATATTGCGATGCCTGGACATGCGGACTATAAGAACTATGAGCGATGGCTGGATCTTGACAATGCCCAAAGCATTGTCCGCTATGCGGTGGACGGCGTGCGCTATGAACGTGAGGTGATTACACCACTTGGTGGCAATCATGTCATTGCCATTCATCTGACAGCCAGCGAAAAAGGCAAGATTACGTTTACTGCTAATATGACCACACCACACGAGAATCCTCTGGTGGGGATGGATGGTAACGAGGCTACCCTTTTGGGTGTCTCTTCCAAGCACGAAAGTCTAAAAGGCAAGGTACGTTTTATGGGTCGTATGGCAGTAGAGACGAAAGGAGGCAAACAGAGTGGCTCGAATGGTAATATCAGTGTAGTAGGTGCCGATGAGGCTACCATCTATGTCGCTATTGGTACCAACGTGAAGAATTATAAGGATATTACAGGCGACGAGGTTGCTCAGTCGAAGGAGCGTCTACACAAGGCAATGGCATTAGGCTATGAGGCTCTGAAAGCTCGGCATGAGAAGGTGTATCATCAGTATTATGACCGTGTGAAGCTCGACCTTGGACCAGATCGCTATGCTAACGTGCCAATGAACAAGCGTATCGAACAATTCTCTGTGGGAAGCGGTTCCGCCGCTGACAATCACCTCGTGGCTACCTATTTCCAGTTCGGACGATACTTGCTCATCAGCAGTTCACAGCCAGACAACATGAATCCTGCCAACCTACAAGGTATCTGGAATGACAAGATGTTCCCTTCTTGGGACTCGAAATACACGACGAATATCAATCTGGAGATGAACTACTGGCCGTCAGAGGTTTGTAACCTGACAGAGATGAATGAGCCGTTGTTCAAGTTGATTCGTGAAATATACGAACAAGGTAAACAGACAGCTCGCGAGATGTATGGTGCAGAAGGCTGGGTATTGCACCACAACACAGATCAATGGCGTATCACAGGACCGGTAGATAGGGCTCAGACGGGGTTATGGCCTGTAGGAGCAGCATGGCTCTGCCGTCATCTGTGGGAACATTATATATACACAGGCGACAAGGACTTCCTGCGTCAATATTACCCTATCATGTTAGATGCAGCCCGTTTCTTTACGCAGACCCTCCAGAAGCATCCCACCAAGGGGTGGCTTGTCGTATGTCCTGGGGAGTCACCAGAGCATGGTGGCAAGGGTCGTCCTACGCCTCTGGATGCAGGTGTGACAATGGATAACCAGATAGTGACGGAACTATATACCAATGTGTTGGAAGCTGCCAAAATTCTTGGGGACAACAACTCTACACTATCAACTATCAACAATCAACTAAAGCAGCTGCCCCCCATGCAGATTGGTCGCTGGGGACAGCTACAGGAATGGCTTGACGATTTGGACGATCCCAAGGACGACCATCGTCATTTCTCACATCTCTATGGACTCTATCCTTCTTATCAGATTACACGTACCCGCACTCCTGATTTATGGAATGCTGCCCGCAAATCATTAGAGGCTCGTGGCGATGTGTCAACAGGATGGAGTATGGGGTGGAAGGTTTGCTCATGGGCTCGTCTGTTGGATGGAGAACATGCCTACAAGCTTATCAAAGACCAGTTGACACTGACAGCCGATACCTTTCTGATTTTTGGCGCTGTCAAACAGCGTGGAGGCACCTATCCCAACATGTTCGATGCACACCCACCTTTCCAGATTGATGGTAACTTCGGCTGTACAGCGGGTATTGCAGAGATGCTGATGCAGAGCTACGATGGCTTCGTTTATTTGTTGCCCGCTCTTCCTGTTGTATGGAAAGAAGGTAGCGTGAAAGGACTTGTGGCTCGTGGTGGCTTTGAGATAGACATGGCTTGGAAGGAAGGAAAACTCCAGAAGGCAACCATCCGCTCGAAAAATGGAGGCATCTGCAAATTACGTTCAAATACTCCCTTGAAGGGTAAGGGACTGAGAAAGACGAAGGAAGCCAACATCTATGAGTTAAAAACAATTGCTAATCAGGAATATACCATATATTGAACTATGAAGAAACTATTGATGATATGCAGCCTCATCGTGCTGACACTGTCGGTACAGGCAGGCAAACCGTGGGAAAACGGGAAGTTGAAGGTGTCTGATAACCAGCGTTATCTGCAGTTTGAAAACGGACAACCCTTCTTTTGGCAGGGTGAGACAGGATGGCTGTTGCCGGAACGACTCGACCGTGCCGAGGCGGAGTGGTATCTGCAACGCTGTCGGGAGGCCGGCTATAACGTGGTACAGATACAGGTTATTGACGGAGTACCAGCCTATAATATCTATGGACAGATGTCGAATATAGATGGTTGGAACTTCAAGAACATCAACCAAAAGGGTGTTTATGGTTATTGGGACCATCTGGATTATATCATCAACCTTGCTGAGCAGAATGGTATCTACATCGGTATGGTATGTATCTGGGGCGGACTGGTCAAGGACGGCAAGCTGAGTGTGGAAGACGCTAAGAAATATGGTACATTCCTCGCCAGCCGCTATAAGAACAAACCCAATATCATCTGGTTTATGGGTGGTGATATCCAGGGCGATATCAAACCTGAGGTGTGGAATGCGCTAGCAACGACTATCAAGTCGATAGACAAGAACCACTTGATGACCTATCATCCCCGTGGACGTTACACCTCTGCCAAATGGTGGAGCAAGGCTTCATGGATGGATTTCCATACCTTCCAGAGTGGACATCGTAAGTATGGACAGCGTATGGGCAATGCCGACTATCCCATTCCTGACAATACAGAGGAGGATAACTGGATGTATGTAGACTCTACGTGGAAGTATAACCCCATCAAGCCCGTATTGGATGCAGAACCCAGCTATGAGGATATTCCTATGGGTCTGCACGACAAGAACGAGGGACGCTGGCAGGCATGGGATGTACGACGCTATGCTTACTGGAGTGTGTTTGCAGGCAGTTGTGGACATACCTACGGACATAATGCCATCATGCAGATGTTGAAACCGGGTTATCCCACCAGCTATGGCGATGCCGGTGATGTGAAGACATGGTATCAGGGACTTCATGATCCTGGCTTCAGCCAGATGAAATACCTGAAGCAGTTGATGCTGTCTTTTCCCTATTTTGAGCGTGTACCTGACCAAAGCATCATCCAGGAGAATGGGACACAGTATGACCGTCTCATAGCAACACGTGGAAATGATTATCTGATGGTGTATAACTATACGAGTCGTATCATGAAACTCGACTTGACGAAGATTAGCGGCAACAAGAAGAATGTTTGGTGGATGAATGCCGCTACAGGAGAACTGCGCTACTTTGGCAAATATGATTCTAAGGTGCAGACATTCCGTATGCCTAAGAAGGGAATGGGAATCGAAGATGGTGTGCTGATTGCTGTGGATGCCTCGAAAGACTATCTGCAGAAAGACCAAGTTCAGATCTCTGATATGTCACTCTCTGGAAAAGCAAGAGACTTAAATGAGTAAGAAGATGAGAAGAGGTGTTTACTGGATAGTCTTGATGCTCCTGACATTGCCAGTATGTGCAGCCAAGAAAAAGGCTGCAATACCTGGTGTGAGCGTCACGAACCTCACCGTGGAGAATCTGAAACGACCACTGGGTATAGATACTGCAGAACCACGTTTCTCCTGGCAGATAACGAGCAACCAGCAGGATGTCTGTCAGACGGCCTATCAGATTATCGTATGTGACGATCAAGGAGAAGTGTGGAACACAGGCAAGGTGGATAGTGACCAACAGCTATGGCTTCCATACGCAGGCAAGCCATTGCAAAGCAATACTGCCTGTACTTGGAAGGTAAAGGTATGGACAACTGTTGGAGAATCGGAATGGAGCAACGATGAGCATTTCAGTATTGGTCTGTTGCATGAAGGTAAATGGAGTGGCTACTGGATCGGTATGGAGCGTCTGATGCCGGGTGAAGAACGTGGCTTTCATACACGCATGGCTGCTCGCTATCTGCGAAAGGAGTTTCAGTTGAAGGACAAACAGTTGAAACGAGCAACGGCCTATGTTGCCGGCATTGGATTGCACGAATTCTACGTCAATGGCCATCGAATGGGCGACGGTGTGCTGCAGCCCGTGCCCTCAGACTATCGGAAGACTATCTATTATAATACGTATGACGTGACGGAAGTGGTGGCGAAGAAAACCTGTCTCGGCATTGTCCTGGGCAATGGTCGTTACTTCCCTATGCAACAGCATAAACCCTATAAGATTCATACCTTTGGCTATCCCAAGTGTCGCATCAACGTCATCGTGGAATATACTGACGGAACAATACAGCGCCTGCAGACTGACGATAAGGGATGGAAGATTACAGCTAACGGGCCAATTCGTGCCAATAATGAATACGATGGTGAGGAATATGACGCCCGTAAGGAGATGATGGGTTGGAGTGAGGTAGGAGGCTGCGATGATTCCAAATGGCTGAATGCTGAGCGCACAGATATTCCTCAGGCTTATCTGTGTGCACAGATGACGCCAGGCATGAAGGTGCTACAACGAATACAGCCAGCATCCATTAAGGGAAGCATTGTTGACATCGGTCAAAATATAGCGGGATGGCTGAAGGTACGCGTCCGAGGACAGAAGGGCGATACCATCCGTATTGTTTACGCAGAAAAGTTGAATGCCGACGGCACTCTCTATCGTGACAATTTTCGCAATGCCCGTTCTACTGACATCTATATCTGTAATGGTGAGGAAGGACAAGACGGACGTTGGTGGACTCCGACATTCGTTTATCATGGTTTCAAGTATGCTGAGGTTGTTGGACTGAAAAACGCCAAAAAGGACGATTTCATCGCAGAAGTGGTGGCTGACGAAATGGCAACTACGGGGCATTTCGAGTGCTCTGATACCCTCCTGAATAAAGTGATGAAGAATGCCTGGTGGGGTATTCTTGACAATTACAAGGGTATGCCTGTCGATTGTCCGCAACGTGACGAACGCCAGCCTTGGCTGGGCGACAGGACAATGGGTTCGTTAGGCGAGAGTTTCCTTTTCAACAACGAACGACTCTATACCAAGTGGATGCGTGATATCTGTGAGGCCCAGCGCACGGATGGGTGCATCCCTGATGTGGCACCTGCGTTCTGGAACTACTATAGTGACGATGTGGCATGGGCAGCAGCATTGCCTTTTGGCTGTGACATGCTGTGGCGACAATACGGTAATCGTGAAGCTATCGACAAAAGCTATCCTGCCATCAAGAAATGGGTGCAGCACATCATTGAAGAATACTCCAAGGATGGTATCATCCATTGCGGCAAGTATGCTGATTGGTGCGTACCACCAGAAAAGCTGGAACTCATCCATTCACAAGACCCTGCACGCAAGACGGATGTCACACTCATCTCCACCGCATATATCATCCGTACCCTGCAACTGATGGAGCAGTGGGGGTGCGAAGCGAGCTACTGGCGCCCCATCCGCGAACAGATGACGGAGGCATTCAACAAGCAGTTCCTGACCATCAAGCGAGGCACCAGTCTCCGTCCTGGTCATGTACTCTATCCAGACTCTATTTATTATGGTAATAATACGGTGACGGCAAATCTCCTGCCTTTGGCACTGGGCATTGTACCTGACGACTGCAAGGAAGATGTGCTAAAGCAGATTGTAGAAAACATCTGTGTCCAAAACAAAGGGCACGTTTCGTGTGGCGTCATTGGCATCTCGTGGCTCCTTCGTGGACTCAGCGATAACGGTTTTGCAGATGTTGCCTATCTGTTAGCCACTCAGAAGAAATACCCGTCTTGGGGCTATATGGCTGAAAATGGCGCAACAACCATTTGGGAACTGTGGAACGGCGACAGGGCCAATCCCAAGATGAATTCCGGCAACCATGTGATGTTGCTTGGCGACCTGCTTACTTGGTGCTACCAATATGTAGGAGGAATACGAAGCACAGATGCCTATAAACATATTGTACTGAAGCCTGCCTTCGACATCCAAGACAGCGAATGGGCGAATGTAAGTTTTGACTCACCCTACGGAAGTATTATAAGTAACTGGAAGAAAAACCAGCAGCACCTCAGCTGGCACGTGGCGATTCCCTGCAACACAACAGCTACTGTCTATCTACCTGATGGTACGACAAAAGAAATTGGTTCTGGTGCTTACAACTTTAGCTGCGACATTCCCACTTCGCATCCTGCTATCTTGAAGGATGAGTTCCTTTATGAGAGAACTTTCTTCCCAGAGGCCCACGCCTCAACTATCGTAGAAACGAAGAAGGGCGACTTGGTGGCTGCATACTTCGGTGGTACACACGAGAAAGACCCTGATGTCTGCATCTATGTGAATATCAAGAAGAAAGGTTCCAACGAGTGGACTGCTCCCATCCTCGCCGCTGATGGTGTACTTGACTTGAGCGACTCTCGTATCAAGTACGCAGGACTTAGTGGCATGAACGAGGAAACAACCTCAGCAGAAGCAGGACCTGTGAAGACGCTCAGCGAAAAGAAAGGGTTTATCACTTACGACTATACCACCAAGAAGTCGCATATTTCCTTGCCCACGACACTGAAACGCAAGTCATGCTGGAATCCCGTGCTGTTCGAGATGCCCAATGGTGAGTTGTGGCTCTTCTTCAAGATAGGCAGCAGTGTTGGCGACTGGACGGGTTGGCTGGCGAAGTCGAAAGACGGAGGTAAGACATGGAGTGATAAGGAACCATTAGGCTACGATGCAGAAGGTCGCGCTTACCTTGGTCCTATCAAGAACAAACCAGAACTGATTAACAATCGTCTGCTGTGTCCTTCTTCTACTGAGAAGAACGGCTGGCGCTTCCACATGGAGATTCTCGATCTGAGTGACGGACTGTGGAAGAATGGTAAGGCCGTCAAGGACCTGAACTGGAAATGGATACCCGTCGAGAGCACAGAAGCTACAAAGACTGACGATATGAAGAAGCATCCAATCGACTGCATACAACCCTCAATTCTGAAGTTGAAGGATGGACGGCTGCAGGTGCTGATGCGTACACACAATGCCCGTCTGGCAACCTCGTTCTCCTCAGACAATGGCGACACGTGGACGCCTGTGACACTCTCAGAAGTGGTGAATAACCAAAGTGGAACAGATGCTGTAACCCTGTCTGATGGCAGACATGCACTCATCTACAACAACTTCGAGACACTGCCGATGACTCCTAAAGGTGTGCGCACGCCTTGTTCTATCGCACTCAGCGACGATGGCGAGCACTGGTATCATGCATTGACCTTAGAAGATTCGCCCATTGATCAGTATTCTTATCCGGCCATCATCCAGGGACGTGACGGCAAACTCCACTGTGTCTATACTTGGCGTCGCCAGCGCGTCAGCTATAAAGAGATTGATTTAAGTAAACTAAAATAATATGAGGAAACACCGCTCTTTCGTAAGATTCGTTCTGACGATATTTTTCACTTTCTGTTTTTCTATAATCACTTCTTCTGCCCAATCGGTTGCAGGTTTATTTCCTATTGCCAACAGTGGTCGTGTCGTCTATAACTTCAATGAGGGTTGGCATTTCCTGTTGGGTGATGTCAAACATGCTGAAACTATCGATTTCGACGACACTTCCTGGGAGGTGGTCTGTGCGCCTCATACGGCACGGTTGGAACCCTCTGAGGTCAGTGGTTGCCGTAACTATCAAGGCATCTGCTGGTACCGTAAGCAGTTCGTGGTGCCTGCCGACCTCCTGGGTAAGGAGATTACCGTACATTTCGAGGCCATCATGGGCAAGCAGGAGGTTTATGTCAACGGACGGTTAGTCAAACAGCACCTTGGTGGTTATCTGCCTATCACTATTGACCTGTCAAAAGAGGGTGTGAAGGCTGGTGACAAATGTCTTATTGCCGTTAAAGCGGACAATAGTGACGACAAGAGCTATCCGCCGGGTAAGAAACAGACACAGCTTGACTTCGCCTATCATGGTGGTATGTATCGGGATGTATGGTTGATTGGTAAGTCGCTAATTCATATTACGGATGCGATAGAACGTGGTCAGGTGGCTGGCGGTGGCATATTCCTCCATTATGACAATATCTCGGAGAAGTCAGCAGGTATTACGGTGAATGTCGATGTCGCAGGAAAAGGTTTGGTGAACGTCCTTGCACGTATCAAGGATGCTGACGGAAACCTTGTGAAGACTGTTAAGCAGTCTAAGAAATTATTGGGTCCTTCTGTTTTTAGTCTCGCTACGACCATCAGTAATCCACATTTATGGAGTCCTGAAGATCCTTACTTGTATCAGGTGGAAGTCATGGTGATGCAGGGTAAGACGTGTGTGGATGGTGGTATGGTACGTGCCGGTATCCGTAAGGCGGAGTTCCGTGGCAGAGGAAACGGTCAGGCCGCCAATGGCGGCTTCTGGCTCAATGGCAAACCCTATCATCAACTGATTGGAGGTAACCGTCATCAGGACTTTGCCTATGTGGGGAATGCGTTGCCTAATTCCCAGCAGTGGCGCGATGCGAAACGTCTGAAGGATGCAGGCATGACGATTATCCGTGCCGCCCATTATCCGCAGGATCCTTCCTTCATGGATGCCTGTGACGAACTGGGACTTTTTATCATCGTTCCCACACCCGGCTGGCAGTATTGGAACAAAGACCCGCAGTGGGGAGAGATGGTTCACCAGAATACGCGTGACATCATCCGTCGCGATCGTAACCATCCGTGTGTGCTGATGTGGGAACCTATCCTGAACGAGACACGCTATCCGGAGGATTTCGCCCTGAAGGCATTGCAGATCACCCGTGAGGAATATCCCTACGAGGGTCGTCCAGTGGCTGCTGCCGACCTGAACTCGGCAGGTGTGAAGGAACATTATGACGTGCTCTACGACTGGGCGGACAATATTGGCAAGGGTACCCTCGATACGGACAAGTGTATCTTTACCCGTGAGTGGGGAGAGTATGTCGATGACTGGTATGCCCATAATGCCATCAACCGTGCCGCCCGTAGTTGGGGTGAACAGGCACAGGTGACGGCAGCACTTTCCTTGGCAGACACTTATGGTATGATGTTTCGTGGACAGCGTCAGTTTATTGGTGGATGCCAGTGGCATCCCTTCGACCACCAGCGTGGCTATCATCCCGATGCTTATCTGGGGGGTATCTATGATGCTTTTCGTCAGAAGAAATATGCCTTTGAGATGTTCCGTTCCCAGAGTCAGGAGGAAGCAATGGTCTTTATCGCCCATGAACTGACACAGTTCTCTGACAGTGATGTGGTAGTCTTCAGCAATTGCGACAGTGTCCGCCTGACTGCCCTTGATGGTTGGAAGTCAGTAACACTCCCTGTAGTCCATCAGCCGGAGGGTACTCCCAATACCCCTGTTGTGTTCAAGGGGCTATGGAACTTCTGGAAGGCACGTGAGGAGAGTTATACCAACCGTAAGTGGCAGAATGTGAAACTGGTGGCTGAGGGAATCAGAAACGGTAAGGTGGTCTGCCAAGAGACGAAGATGCCGTCTCGCCGCAGTACCAAGATTCGTCTGTATGCCGATGAGATGGGTAAACAATTGGTGGCTGACGGCTCCGACTTCATGGTGGTTGTTGCTGAGATTACCGACGATAACGGCAATGTGCGTCGACTGGCTCGTGAACACGTCTCCTTCTCCGTAGAGGGCGAGGGCAGTATCATTGGTGATGTTTCTATTGGTGCTAATCCGCGTCTGGTGGAGTGGGGCAGTGCTCCCTGTCTGGTACGCAGTACCCACCGTGCCGGCAAAATCCGCATCATTGCACGGCCTGCCTATGAGGGAACACACGCACCTGTCGCTGACACGTTAGAGATTGAGAGTATCCCCTATGACATACCTCTCTGTAATAGTATCTATCAGCCGTCCAAACAACAGGTTGCTAAACCGTCCTCTGCTCGTACAGACACCCCACAAAATGGTATGTCTGACGAACAGCGCCGCAAGGAGTTGGAGGAAGTGGAGAAACAGCAGCAGGATTTTGGAATCAATTGAAATAGGCGTATAGACTGATCATTACGACCGCCAAGGCAATCCATAGTCCAATGGCAAGTTTTGACTTGTTCTCATGAATGGGAGCAGGAATCTCATAGCGTGTCTTATCCTTATCTGCCAGAGAGATCATCATCATGGAGACGACAAGGATGATGAATAACTCAAAAGAGAGAAGCATGAAATGTGGCCAGGGGAACTGGAGCCACTGGGGCGGCCATAGGTAGAGTACACCGACGGTGAGACAGAAGGCCGTACCGATAGTCAAAGCAAAGTTGGCGGCTCGGGTGCTGGTACGCTTCCAGAAGATGCCGAGGAGGAAGACGGCAGCCATCGGAGGAGCAATGAAACCAAGAACACTCTGGAACACGTTAAAGAGGTTGAGTCCCTTGATGGCATCAATGGCGACGGTAAGGATGATGGCGAGGACAGAACCAACTACGGTTACTGAACGCCCCACAATATTGATGCGGCGCTGGGAGGCATGGGGATTGAACTTCTTGACATAGATATCCATGGTAAAGACTGTACTCAGCGCATTGAGGGCGGAACCGATGGTAGATACCAGACATGCTGTCAGGACAGCGAATACCAAACCTACCATACCGACAGGGAAGAGGTTCTCGACCATTGTCAGGTATGCCTCGTCAGGATTCTCAAGGGTAGGGAAGAGGGCGAAGCAGAGAATGCCCGGTAGTATATATAGCGCCACATCGAGAATCTTCAACCAGCCCGTAAAGTTCGTACCGAGTTGTCCTTCGCGCAGGTCCTTGGCGGCAAGGACAGGCTGTACCATGCTCTGGTCCGTGCACCAGAACCATACCCCCATCACCGGATAGCCGAGGATGATGGGCAACCAAGGAAATGCCTCATCGGTGTTGGGCTTGAACATCACCCAGTAGTCGGCAGGAACCTTATCCATCAAGGCAGAGACGCCACCTACACGGTCAAGACCGACAATGACCAATATCAATGAAACGACAATGAGCAGGATCATCTGATAGACATTGGTATAGGCGACAGCCTTCAGCCCGCCCAACATGGTGAAGAAGGCAGAGATGATAAGAAGTACCAATGCCGACATCCACATGGGGATGTC
>JAEEGL016111506.1_pt1 | contig 11696 bp, 9 predicted proteins | sample 9134231 | NCBI WGS metagenome assembly JAEEGL01 (sample SAMN16246548, study PRJNA631951) | gut metagenome | biome: gut microbiome; feature: rumen; material: fiber-attached | host: Bos | place: Iran: Karaj | collected 2018-10
GCGCTATCACGGCATGAGCTCCATCCTGTCGCAGCTGTATCATGACGGCTATATGGAGGCCGTCGCTGTCGAGCAGACCAAGGTCTTTGAGGCGGCCGAGATGTTCGCCCGCGTCGAGGGCATCCTCCCCGCGCCGGAGTCCAGCCACGCCATCCGCGTCGCCATCGACGAGGCGCTCAAGTGCAAGGAGAACGGCGAGGAGAAGACCATCGTCTTCGGCCTGACCGGCACCGGCTACTTTGATATGGTGGCTTACGAGAAGTTCCACGACGGCCAGATGACCGACTACATCCCGACCGACGAGGACCTCGCCGTCAGCCTCGCAAAGCTCCCGAAGATCGGCAAATAAAGGAAACCGAAAATCAAAAAGCGCCGCGGCAGCGGCGCTTTTTTGTTATTTCTTCATATTTTTGATGATGTGCACGACCGTTCCGGCCTTACTTCCGACAAATTCTCCGACCTTTTCCGCCTTCTCTCCGACAAAACTCTGGATCTCTTCTTTCTTGCTCTTGGCAAGACCCGGGAGCTTGTCGCGGTTGAGATACAGGGCGACGGCGCAGCCGGCGGCAGCGCCGAGCAGGACGACGCGCGCGAAATGCCTTCTCTTACGCTTTTTCAGTTCCTTCTCGATACCCTTTTCCACGCCCTTTTCGACGGCGGCTTCGATGATCTTTTCCAGTTCCTCGCGATTCTCCATAAAGAGCGACCTCCTTTTCGTCTGTATACATTTATAGTATAACACAGGAACATGATTTTTTGTAGAGGTTTTTCACTCGCCTGCAGGGCATATTTCATCGTCGCAGGCGATTTCACTCGCCCGACAGGGCGAATTTCACCGCGCAGCCATTCCCGGAATCTCACCTGCGGCGAGAATTCGCGCGCCCTTCGCCTGCGTAAAGGATGTACAAATCGGCAAGAGCAGATTTCGAATGATTTTTCGGCCTGTCTAAATCCATTCTTCGCAGGAATACTTTGTGTATTGCAAGAAGAATGGATGACGACAGAGCGGAAAAGCATCGAAAGATGCCGCCGACGTATTTGTGCATACTTTACGTCAAGCGAATTCTCCGATCTCCGGGCGGCGAATGCGGACCGGCAAGCCGCGGCCGGGGCCGCGGCTCCGGTTCGATTAAGGGGGGGCGATTCCAAAAGCAAAAAGCACCCCGATGGGGTTTTTATAGGTATTCCCGGAATCTCGCCTGCTGCGAGAATTCGCGCGCCCTTCGCCTGGAGAATAAATTCTCCGATCTGCGGGCGGCGAATGCGCTCCGGCAAGCCGCGGCCGGGGCCGCGGCTCCGGTTCGATTATGGGGCGGCGATTCCAAAAGCAAAAAGCACGCCGATGGGGTTTTATAGGTATTCCCGGAATCTCGCCTGCGGCGAGAATTCGCGCGCCCTTCGCCTGGAGAATAAATTCTCCGATCTCCGGGCGGCGAATGCGGACCGGTAAGCCGCGGCCGGGGCCGCGGCTCCGGTTCGATTATGGGGCGGCGATTCCAAAAGCAAAAAGCACGCCGAAGCGTGCTTTTTGCTTTTGGAGGCGCCACCCGGAATCGGACCGGGGATGAAGGTTTTGCAGACCTCTGCCTTACCTCTTGGCTATGGCGCCAAACGCATGGATTATTATACTATGCTTTTTTCGGCTTGTCAAGCGCAATCGACGGAGAATTCCCGGCGAAAAATTTTTGACGAATTTGCAAATTCCTATTGACATTTGAGCAGTTGTTCAACTATAATACAGACAGAAACAGTTGAACACTCATTCATTTGATCGGAGGATATACCCATGAAGAAGACCTATCTGCTGGAAGGGCTGGACTGTGCAAACTGCGCCGCGGAGATCGAACGCGCCGTCGCCGCGCTGGACGGCGTAAAGAACGTGTCCGTCAGTTTCATCACGATGAAAATGATCCTCGAAGCCGACGAGGCCGACATGCCCGCCGTTTCGAAAAAGGCCGTCAAGATCGCCAAAAAGGTCGAGTGCGACGTGAACGTGAAGGAAATCTGAAAGAAGGCGCTTTATGAAAGCCAAGCTCATCCGCATCGGCATAAGCCTTGCGGTGTTCCTGTGCGCGCTTCTGATCCCCCCTATCCCGGAATATGTGCGCATCGGGCTGTATCTGGCGGCGTATCTGATCGTCGCCTGGCCCGTTTTATGGAAGGCGTGGCGCAACATCCTGCGCGGCCGCGTCTTTGACGAAAACTTCCTCATGACCGTCGCTTCCATCGGCGCGCTCGTCATCGGCGAGTACCCGGAGGCCGTCGCGGTCATGATCTTCTACCAGATCGGCGAGATGTTCGAATCCTACGCCGTCTCCCGCTCCCGCCGCTCGATCCAAAGCCTGATGGAGATCCGCCCCGACCACGCAAACGTCTTGCGCGGCGGCGAGACCGTCACCGTTGAGCCGGACGAGGTCGAGGTCGGCGAGGAGATCGTCGTGCGGCCGGGCGAAAAGATCCCGCTCGACGCCGTAGTGCTTTCCGGCACGTCGAGCCTCGACACCGCGGCGCTGACCGGCGAAAGTCTGCCGCGCGACGTCCTGCCCGGCGACGAGGTGCTCTCCGGCTGCGTCAATCTGTCAGGCGCGCTGCATCTTAAGGTCGAGCGCGCGTTCCACGACTCGACCGTCAGCCGCATCCTCGACCTGATCGAAAACGCGGCAAGCAAGAAATCCGCGTCCGAAGCTTTTATTTCCCGCTTTGCCGGAGTCTATACGCCGGTGGTCGTCGGCGCGGCGGCGCTTCTGGCCGTCATTCCGTCGCTCATCACCGGACAGTGGAGCGCCTGGATCTACCGCGCGCTGAACTTCCTCGTCGTGTCCTGCCCCTGCGCGCTCGTGATCTCCGTGCCGCTGTCGTTCTTCGGCGGCATCGGCGGCGCGTCGCGCATCGGCGTGCTCGTCAAGGGCGGCACGGACCTCGAGACGCTCGCGGACGTCGATACCGTGGTCTTCGACAAGACCGGCACGCTGACCGAAGGCGTATTTGAGGTAAGCGAAGTGCATCCCGTCGGCGTAAGCCGCGAGACCCTGCTTTCTCTTGCCGCGGCGGCTGAAAGTCTGTCCACCCACCCGATCGCGCAGTCCATCCTGCGCGAGCGCGGCGATGCGGTACTTCCCGCGGCCGCGGACGTGCGCGAAGTCCCCGGCTGCGGCGTGGAGGCGGTCGTCGGCGGCGCGCGCGTCGCCGTCGGAAACGCGAAGCTGATGCGCTCGCTCGGCCTCGACACTGAGGAAGCCGAGAGCGCGGGCAGCATCGTCCATGCCGCGCGCGACGGGCAGTACATCGGTTATATCACGATCTCCGACCGCGTCAAGCCCGACGCCGCGCAGGCCGTGCAGGCGCTGCGCGCGCAGGGCGTGAAGACGCTTTACATGCTCTCGGGCGACCGCCGCGCCGCCGCGCAGGCCGTCGGCGACGCGCTCGGGCTCGACGGCGTGTACGCCGAGCTTCTCCCGACCGAAAAGGTCGAAACGCTGGAGACCCTCGCCGCGCAGAACCGGTCGGGCGGCAAGCTCGCGTTCGTCGGCGACGGCATCAACGACGCACCCGTTCTGGCGCGCGCGGACGTCGGCGTCGCCATGGGCGCGCTCGGCTCGGACGCCGCCATCGAAAGCGCGGACGTGGTCATCATGAACGACCAGCCCTCGCGCCTTGCCGCCGCGACGCAGATCGCGCGAAACACCCTGCGCATCGTGCGCGAAAACATAGTGCTGACGCTGACGGTGAAGCTCGCCGTGCTCGTGCTGTGCGCGTTCGGCCTCGTCGGCATGTGGGCGGCGGTGTTCGCGGACGTCGGCGTGATGTTCCTCGCGGTGCTCAACGCCCTGCGCCTTCTGAAAAAAGCGAAGATCTAAAACCGTAAAAAAGATGCCGTCCCGGCGGAGAACCCGCCGGGACGGCTTTTTTACTGCGTTGCCGTATACTTATCAAAAAGAGCTGAAATGTATTCTGTCTCTTCTTTCCCGATGCGCATGAGCACACGTTCGCCTCTGATCCGGCCGACAAGATCTCTTTCGCCCGGATATGTCTCCAGATAATCGTCCCCGATCCGAAACTTCATCGAAGGCTTATTGTCCACCGGCGTCGAAAGCACTTGCTTTTCATAGATTTCATCATTATAGAATAGATCCTGGATCAGCAGCGCTTCCGCCTGTTCCAGCTCATATTCGCCGCGCGGCTTTTCCAGAACAAACAGCATGACGGTCGTATCCTGTTCCTGCGCTTCCAGGTCCTGTTCGGCAGGATTTTCCGCGGCTTCGCCGCTCTCGGCGATCGTATCCATGCCCTCATCGGGCTTGTCATCCTCGCCGCTCCGCGCCGCGCAGCCGGTCAGCAGCAGCGCAAAGAGCAGGAGGAATAGAAATGCTTTTTTCACTCTTCCGCCTCCTTTTTTCCGTGTCGGTCCGATGCTCGGCGATATCAGGTCATTTAAGCGGGATAGTGCCGGGACCTGCCTTGAACTATGGGAAAGATTTGCCGCCGTACCCTCTCGGTCACGGCTGACGGAGAGGGTCGTCCTTCCCTTTCGTTTCCGCACTATTTCTCCCCTTCCACCTTATGCCGCACGTGGGTGATGGTGGTCTCCAGGATCTCGACGACATGCCGGTCGTCGAGGGCGTAGAAAATATTCTTGCCCGCTCTTCTCGCGCGCACGAGCCCTTCTCCGCGCAGCGCGCGGAGCTGATGCGAGACCGCGGATTTGGTCATATCCAGCGCCGCGGCGAGATCGCCCACGCAGACCTCTTTCTTCGCCAGCGCATAGAGGATACGCATGCGCGTCGGATCGGCGACCGCCTTGCAGAAGGCGACCGCGCCCGACAGAAGCGCCGGAGTCAGCATATTCTCCCGGATCGCCCCGACCGCCTGCTCATCCAGGATCGCGGCGCGCTCGTTTTTCTCCTCCATCCCGCATGCCTCCTCATTTTTTCTTTTCATTCAGTTTAGCATAAACCCGACTCGATTTCCAGCGCAAATTTGCGCCTGCGAAAACGCGGAAAACGGCAATTCTTTCTTGTAAAACAAACACTGACTTGTTATAATAAAGAGATGAGGATGGTGAGTGAGATGGACGGCCCGTATTACGACATCGAAATACCGCGTAAGCCGAAGCAGCGCGAGGTCCCGGACGACCTTTCCCTGCATTTCGCCCTTGTGCGCGAACGGGCCGCGCTGCGTCTGGACATCCTTTCGGACGGCGAACTCCTTCCCTACACCGGGCTCGGACGCATCACGCTCGACGAAGGCTTCTGCCATCTTTCCTGCCTCTCCATGCTCGATCCCTTCCTGCAGGAACGCAGATTCCTGCCCGCGAAGAATTTCAAGATCTTCCTGCGCGTGCTCTATCCGAAGATCGCCGCCTGCGGCTATGCCGTTTCCTGCGACGTCAGGCTCGAGACCGCCCCGGCCGTGGAGCTGGAGGTGGACGCGTCGGACGAGACGCGCCCGGTGTGCGCCGTGCACTGGAACGCCGACCGCCGCGCGCTGTCCTTTCTGCCCGGATTCGAGGAATTCGCGCTTTCGCACGATGTTTTCTATCCCGGCCCGCGCATGGCGCTCGCCGCCGTCTCGCATCTGGAGGACGGCGAGCATGTGCTCGACGCGAACACGCTGAAGCTCCTGCGCAGCCACTATAACGACGCGCCTTATCTTTTCAAAAGCGTGTCCGGCCGCTTCACCCCGGCCGCGCCGCAGTTTGCCCTGCCGCGCGAAAAGGACGTGCACATCGACAGGGATATCCGCGTCGAACGAAGCTTTTCCGCGCCGCAGGTCGTCCAGCAGACGCTCGGGGACTTTCTGGACTTCCGCCCGGACCGCACGCCCCGCGCGCCTGTGCGCACGGAATCGTCCGTACCCGCGCCCGCGCCGAAAAAGATCGAGATGGACGGCCCCGCGCTTTTGTCCTTCTCCCACAGCGCGCATGTGCGCACGGAGAACGGCAAATTCACCTTTTTCATCCTCGAAGCCAAGCGCTTTTCCGAATACGTCCCCGAAAAGGCGGAATTCGTGCCCTTCACCTGTTACTGGCCGATCTATACCAAGATGTCGCGCGAGCAGCGCGCCTGGTATTTCTACTGGCGGCAGAGCTTCCGCGAGGGCCGCATCCTGAAAACCGACCTTTCCTATATCTTTGTCCTGATCTACGAGCTCATCAACCGCGCGTACGGCACGGCGCGGGAGAACCTCGATACGCTTTTCGCGCTCTGGAAGGCCTACCGGAAGGATTTCGCGCGGCTTGACTACTATATGCCGCTCTACTGCGCCGACTTCATGATCCTAAGCGGCATGACCGGGCGCCTCGGCGAGATCGCGGACGCCTTTCCGCTGCAGCCCGGCTTCATGCGCCCCTTTGCCGAGCTCTACCTGAACGACAAGCTGAAAAACGGGCTGCACACGCTGGATTTTGACCTTCTCTGCCAGTTTTTGGATTATAATATACGCGCAAGCCGCTTCTATGCGCTCAACCGGGATCTGTGCCGTGAGACCGTGACGCAGGTGCTGGAAAAGATCGACCTCGCCCTTGCCTCCGCGAAGGGAGAAAGCCTGCTCTCCTCGTTCCGGCCGGAGCCGGTCACCGCGATCTGGACCGCCTATTCCGGCGCGGTCTGCGGGCGCGCCGCCGCGCGGCAGATCGAAGCGGAGTATCTTCCCTATCTGAGCTGTCCCGCGCTTCGCGATTTCCTGACCGCCGTATGCAAGCACACGGAAAACACGCTGCGCAAAAAATATAAGTACGCGGGCCGTCTGCGCGGATATACGCTCAGCCGCGACGTGCAGGCGCTGATCGAAAAAACGGTCGGCGCGTCCGTCCCGCTCGCCCCGTCCGACAGTCAGGGCGCTCCCGCCGAGCCGCCGAAGCCCATCGAGATTGATCTCGAGAAGGCGCGCACGCTCGAGTCCGCCTCCTGGGAGAACACGAAAAAGCTCATCGACGCGGTCGATCAGGCGCAGGAGGCCATGGCCGGAGACGTGCTGTTCGAAACGCCGCGGGAAGCCGAGCCCGAACCGGAAAAGACGCAGGAAGCGCCGGTCGACGTCTCCGCTTTCGCCGACGTCTATGCGGCGTTCTGCGCACAGCTTTCCGATTTTCAGCGCGCCTTCCTTTCCGCGATCCTGAACGGCGAGGATTACGCCGCGCTCTCCGCGCGTGCGGCGCAGGAATTCACTTTCCCCAAAGCGGTCTATGAAGAACTCAACGACCTTGCGCAGGACGTGATCGGCGATATCATCCTTTCGCCCGACGGCGGCGAGATCTACGAAGAACACAGCGGCGCGCTGAAAAACGCGCTGTAAACATCCAGAAATGGAGGAAACCATGCACAAGGCCCTGAATATCCCCAAACGCATATCCGGCGCGATCCTCGCTTCCCTTGCCTCCGGCGTCGTGCCGCGCACGGGACTTGAGTATATCGCCATCGGCCGCACGCGCGAGATCGCCGCGATCCTCGAGGATCTCGACACGGTCGCCGACGGCGGCAGCGCCTTCCGTATGATCTCGGGCCGCTACGGCTCGGGCAAGAGCTTCCTGATCCAGCTCATGCGCGCGCATGCGATGGAGCGCGGCTTCGCGGTCGCGGACGCCGATCTGTCGCCCGAGCGCCGTCTGGCGGGCTCGAACAAACAGGGCCTTGCGACTTACCGGGAGCTTCTGCGCAATCTCTCGACGCGCGCCGCGCCTGACGGCGGCGCGCTGCCGGTCGTGCTGACGCGCTGGATCTCCAGGATCCAGGTCTCCATCGCGCGGGATCGGAATCTCGCGCCCGGATCGCAGGCGCTTGCCGACGCGGTGGAGATCGAGATCATGCAGAAGATCCAGAGCCTCGAGACCATGGTCCACGGCTTTGACTTCGCCACCGCCGTGCGCGCTTTCTACCGCGGCGCGGTGGACGGCGACGACGGGCGCAAGCAGGCCGCGCTGCGCTGGCTGCGCGGCGAGTACGCCACCAAGACCGAGGCCAGAGCCGACCTGCCCGTTTCCGGCATCATCGAGGACGCGAGCTGGTACGACTATCTGAAGCTCATCGGCGAGCTGATGAAGCTCGCCGGACACGCGGGCTTTGTCGTGTTCATCGACGAGGCCGTGAACCTCTATAAGATCACGCAGTCGGTCTCCCGCGAGGCAAACTACGAAAAGCTCCTGAACATCTTCAACGACGCCGCGCAGGGCCGCCTTTCCGGCATGGCCTTCATCTTCGGCGCGACGCCCCAGTGCATCGAGGACACGCGCCGCGGCTTCTACAGCTATGAGGCGCTGCGCTCCCGGCTGTCCGGCTCGCGCTTCGCGCAGGCGGGCATCGTGGATTTCTCGGAGCCCGTGATCCGGCTCCAGCCCCTGACCCCGGAGGAGATCACGGCGCTTCTGCGCCGCATCCTCTATATCCACGCGAAGCACTACGACTGGGATCCCGGCGTGCGCGACGAGCAGATCGCCGCGCTGGTGAAGAATCTCGCCGGACGCATGGGCGCGGAAGCGCTGCTTACCCCGCGCGAGATCGTGCGCGACTTCACGGGGCTTCTGAACATCCTTCGCCAGAACCCCGGCGAGAGCTTTGATTCCCTCGCCGCCCGCCTCGACATCCGCCCCGCGGACGAGGAAGCGGCCAAAGACGAGGACAATCCGTACGCGGAATTCACGTTATAAGAAAAACAGAGAATTATGAACACAAAGATCTTTAAAATAGAAGACCCGGCGCAGAATGGCCGGGAGCTTGCCGAAGCCGCCTCGATCCTGCGCTCCGGCGGCATCGTCGCCTTTCCGACCGAGACGGTCTACGGGCTCGGCGGGAACGCGCTCGACCCCGCCGCCGCCGCGAAGATCTTCCGCGCCAAGGGCAGACCGCAGGACAATCCGCTGATCGTACATATCGCGGCCCTGTCCGAGCTGGAGGTGCTGTGCCACGACGTGCCGGACGAGGCCTATGCGCTCGCCTCGGCCTACTGGCCCGGCCCGCTGACCATGATCCTGCCGAAAAACGAATGCATCCCGGATGAGACCACGGCCGGGCTCGACACCGCCGGCATCCGCATGCCGTCGCATCCGGTCGCCCGCGCGCTGATCGCGGCCTGCGGCGTCCCGATCGCCGCGCCGTCGGCAAACCTGTCCGGCAAGCCTTCGACCACCAGTTTCGCGCACGTCCTGCGCGATATGGACGGCCGCGTGGACGCCATCATCGACGGCGGAACGAGCGAGGTGGGGCTGGAATCGACCGTGATCGAGTTCGACTCCGGCTTCGCGCGCATCCTCAGACCGGGCTATATCACGAAGGAAGACATAGAAGCCGTGCTCGGCGAAGGAAAATGCCTGATCGCGCCGGGCGTGCGCGAGCATGTCGCGGACAGCGAGCGCGTGCGCTCGCCCGGCATGAAATACCGCCACTATGCCCCGCAGGCGCCGGTGCTCGCCGTATGCGGAAAGCCTGCCGACGCCGCGCGGGAGATCCGCCGCCGCGCCCGCGGACAGACCGGCTGCGCCGCGATCGTCTGCGACGAATACGCGCACAGCCTGCCCTGCGAGACCATCGCCTGCGGAAGATCGGACGATCTGCGCGCGATGGCGCACAAGCTTTTCGACGCGCTGCGCACGCTCGACCGCCCGGACGTTCGGCAGATCTACGCCCAGTGCCCCGAGGAGACCGGCGTCGGCCTCGCCGTCGCGAACCGCCTGAAACGCGCCGCGGCCTTCCGCGTCGTGCAGGCGCGCAGGGTCTATGTCGTCGGGCTGGCCGGCCCGACCGGCGCGGGCAAGAGCACGGTCTGCGATTTCTTCCGCGCGCGGGGCGCGAAGGTGCTCGACTGCGACGGGCTTTATCATGAAATGCTGGAAAACGACGAAGCGCTGCTTGCCGCGATCCGCGGGGCCTTCCCCGAAGCCTTTTCCGGGGACGCGCTCGACCGCAGGGCGCTCGGCAGGATCGTCTTCTCGGACGGCGAGAAGCTTGCGCTTTTAAACAGGACCGTCCTTCCGCTCGTCGCCGTGCGCTCGGAAAAAGAGATCGAAAAAGCCGAGGCGGATGGGGAAACGATGCTCGTGCTCGACGCGCCGACGCTGTTCGAAAGCGGACTCGACCGCGCCTGCGACCTGACGCTCGGCGTGCTCGCGTCCAAAGAAACGCGCATCGCGCGCATCGCCGCGCGCGACGGCCTGACCGAAGAATACGCCCGCCTGCGCGTCGAGGGCGGAAAAGGCGACGCCTTTTACCGCGCCCGCTGCGCCGAGATCGTCACCAACGACGGGGACGAAGCGGCGCTGAAAGCGCAGATGGACAGGATCAACCATATCATCAACATAGGGAGGTAATACCCATGAGCGAAAAGGAAAACCTGCGTGAAAAGCTTTTTTACGCGCCGAAGAACGCCTACAAGACCATCGACGAACAGACCCGCAGGGCCGTGTTCAAATTTGCCGACGGCTACAAGGACTACCTTGACAAGTCCAGAACGGAGCGAGACTGCGTCTTTGCCTCCGCCGAGCTTGCCGAGGCGCACGGATTCGTGCCCTACAGCCGCGGCATGAAGCTGACCGCCGGCGACCGCGTCTATACGATCAACCGCAACAAGTCCATCCTTCTGGCCGTGATCGGCAAAAAGCCGATGACCGACGGCGTGAATATCCTCGCCGCGCACATCGACTCCCCGCGCCTCGACCTCAAGCCCATGCCCGTCTCCGAGGAGAAGAGCGAGCTCGTCTACTTCAAGACGCACTACTACGGCGGCATCAAGAAATATCAGTGGACGGCCATCCCGCTCGAGCTGCGCGGCGTCGTCGCGCTGGCGGACGGCGGCGTGGTGAACGTCTCCATCGGCGCCGATCCCGGCGATCCGATCTTCACCGTCACCGACCTTCTGCCGCATCTGGCGTCCAAGCAGATGACGCAGACCCTCGCAGACGGCGTCACGGGCGAAAACCTGCGCGTGCTCATCGGCTCCATCCCGGACGCCGAGGAGGAAGGCGCGGACCTCGCCAAGCTGGCGATCTTGAAGCTCCTCTATGAAAAATACGGCATCGTCGAGCAGGATTTCCTGTCCGCCGAGCTTTCCATCGTCCCGAATTTCCCGACGCGCGACGTCGGACTCGACCGCAGCATGATCGGCGGCTACGGCCATGACGACCGCTGCTGCGCCTATCCGGCGCTGAGCGCGCTGCTCGATCTGCCCACGCCGGAGAAGACCGCCGTGTGCATCCTCGCCGACAAGGAAGAGATCGGCTCCGTCGGCGCGACCGGCATGCAGTCCGAATTCTTCGACACCTTCATCTCCGACCTGTGCGGCGGCGACTGCTTCATGCGCCGCTGCTACGAGAATTCCGCCTGCCTGTCCGCGGACGTCACCAACGCCTACGCCCCGCTTTATGCCGACGTCTGCGATCCGCAGAACTCCGCCTACGCCAATTACGGCGTGTGCTTCATGAAGTACACCGGCGCGCGCGGCAAATCCGGCTCCAACGACGCCGAGGCCGAGTTCGTCGGCCGCCTGCGCGGCATCCTCGACAAGGGCAAGGTGATCTGGCAGATGGCCGAGCTCGGCCGCGTGGACGCCGGCGGCGGCGGCACCGTCGCGGGCTATATGTCCAAGCGCAACATCTCCACCATCGACATCGGCGTGCCGGTCCTTTCGATGCATTCTCCGTTTGAAGTCATCTCGAAGCTCGACCTGTTCATGGCGCTTCGCGCGATGCTCGCCTTCTGCGCCGCGGCGGA
>JAEEGL016199057.1_pt1 | contig 11696 bp, 9 predicted proteins | sample 9134231 | NCBI WGS metagenome assembly JAEEGL01 (sample SAMN16246548, study PRJNA631951) | gut metagenome | biome: gut microbiome; feature: rumen; material: fiber-attached | host: Bos | place: Iran: Karaj | collected 2018-10
ATGGATTCAGTCAGGAAAGAATTGAACGTATGCTTTCTAAAGATGCACTAAAAACTATTTACAACGAAGCAAACCAGGACGAAAAAGACCTTGCAGAAATTGAAAAGGAAAATGCAAAGAAACCTGCTTATGATGCAATTTTAAATAAGTTGAATGAGGCTCAGAATAAATACCAAGAAAAGAAATGGCTAAGCCCAGAAGAGTTTGAACCTGTTCTTGAAGATGCTCTTAAGGATTGCAATGTTGATAAGAAAATCTTTGAAAAGATTATGACTGGTCTTTCTGTAATGGACAAGGAAGCTGTTATTCAAAAGGATAAAAAAGGTGAAGTAATTTACGACACAGAAACTAAAGATACAGAAATTGTAGCCTATAAAGAAAATATTGATGACTACATGGCTCGTGAAGTTTTGCCGCATATATCAGACGCAAAGGCATTCTTTGAAGAAAATCTTGCTGCGAAAAAGCCGGTTATTAAAACAGGTGCTGAAATACCATTTACAAGACATTTTTATAAATACTCAAAACCACGTTCAAGCCTTGAACTTGCCACAGAATTTAATGAGCTTGAAAAATCAGTTTCATCTGCCATAGCAGAATTATTTAATTAAGGAAAAAGTTATGGTGAAGATGAAAGATAGCGGAATTGAATGGATTGGTGAGATTCCAGAAGATTGGAAACTAGAACTCTTTAAGAATATTCTCTGGGAAAGATCTGAAAAAAACTTTCCAATCAAATCTAAAGAAAGACTTTCATTATCTATAGATAAAGGTGTAACTCTATATTCTGAAAAAACTACTAATTTAGACAGATTCAAAGAAGATTTTGAAGAATATAAATTAACTTATGAAGGTGATTTAGTAATGAACAGCATGAATGTTATTTCAGGTGCTGTTGGAATTTCAAAATATTTTGGATGCGTTTCACCAGCATATTATACATACTATGATAAAGATTCCGAACACTATTTAGCCAGATATTGTGATTATATTTTCAAATGCCAAACTTTGCGTAGATTACTTTTTGCATTAGGCAAAGGAATCATGGCAATTGATAGAGGCAATGGAAGAGTTAATACATGTAGATTAAAAGTCGCAAGAGAAGACCTTGGACGATTAAGACTTCCATATCCAAAATATGAAATAATTAAAAATATTGTAAATATTCTTGATTCAAAGTGTAGCACAATTGATTCGCTTAAAAGTGATATTCAAAAGCAGATTGAAACTTTGGAGCAGTATAAAAAATCTGTAATTACGGAAGCTGTAACAAAAGGTATTAATCCTAATGCAAAAATGAAAGACAGCGGAATTGAATGGATTGGTGAGATTCCGGAGCATTGGGAGATTGAAAAAGGAAAGTATGTATTAGAATATCTTGAAAAACCCGTAAAAAATACTGATGGAGTAATTACTTGTTTTAGAGACGGAGAAGTTACACTACGTTCAAATCGCCGCGAAGATGGATTTACAATTTCTGAAAAAGAAATTGGATATCAGGGAATTGATGTCGGTGATTTAGTAGTTCACGGTATGGACGGGTTTGCTGGTTCAATTGGTATTTCTGATTCTCGTGGTAAGGCTTCTCCTGTTCTGAATGTTTTAGATTCAAAACAGAATAAAAAATATCTTATGTATTATTTAAGAAGTATGGCTTACGGTGATGTCTTTCTTGCACTAGCTACAGGAATAAGAGTTCGTTCTTGTGACTTGAGATGGAATAAACTTGCAGAGCTTCCTTATCCTATTCCTCCATTGAAAGAACAAAATCAAATTGTCGAATACATTGATTCTACATTAGATAAAACAAATAAAATCGTTTCAACTAAAAAACAACAGCTTGAAACTCTGGAAGAATATAAAAAATCACTTATCTTTGAATATGTTACTGGAAAGAAAGAGGTGTAATTATGAGCATGGTACAAACTGAACCCGAATATCAAAAATTTATTGTAGATTATCTCCAAACAAAAAATGGTTATGTTGTTCATACTGACAATGATTTTAATTGTTCCTATGCTTTTGATACCGGTCTTTTATTAAACTTTTTGTACGATACACAAAAAGAAACAATGCAAAAACTCGAAAAGATATACAAGAATGATACAACCGACCGTATTCTTGCAACAATCAATGCTGAAATTACAAAGAAAGGTTCCAGTCTCATTTACTGCTTAAAGCATGGTATTAATATTGGTAATGAACATCTTGATTTAATGTACACAAAGCCTGCTACTACTTTTAATAAAAAAGAATGGGAACGTTACGAATCAAATATCTTTTCAGTAATACCAGAAGTTAATGCAGATGTTGATAAAAAAGAACGAGTTGATCTTGTGCTTTTCTTAAACGGTATTGCAATTATAAGTGTAGAACTGAAATGTAATAATTCAGGCCAGACTTATGAAAATGCAATTTATCAATATCGTTTTGAACGTACTCCTGAAAAACGCTTGTTCATGTTTAAGGCAGGATGTCTTGTTCATTTTGCGATGGACTTAAATTATGTAACAATGACAACACACCTTTGCGGTGGGGCATCTTACTTCCTTCCTTTCAATCAGGGTAAAACCAGTGTTTACAATCTTAAAAACGGTGACAGTATTATGAAAACCGCGAAGACGGAAAGTTCCCTGCATGTTATATGTGGGAAGATATCTGGACTAAAGATACAATTCTTGAATTAATTTCACGATTTATCTTTGTTGAGAAAACAGAGAAAAAAGACCTGAATACTAAAAAAGTAACGATTACAGAAAATGTGATTTTCCCTCGTTATCATCAGCTCCGCTTTTTAAGAAAAGCTGAAGCTCACGTTTTTGAAAATCTTTCGAGCTGTAATTATCTTGTTCAACATTCTGCAGGTTCTGGAAAGACAAATACTATTGCATGGCTTAGCCACAGACTTTCAACTTTACACGATGCTAATGAGCAGCAGATTTTTGATACAATCATTGTTGTTACTGACCGCTGTGTGGTTGATAATCAGCTGCAGAAAGCTGTGCTTTCTTTGGATCATACAGATGGACTTATCCGTGTAATGGATGAGAACTGTACTTCTAAAGATTTGGAAACTGCAATTAATAAGGGAATTAAAATTATTGCTACAACAATTCAGAAGTTTCCAAATATCAAAGACAGCGTAAAGAAATTTACATCTAAACGATTTGCAGTAATTATTGATGAAGCACATTCTTCTACAAATGGTCGCAATATGGAAGCATTGGTAAAATCGCTTAATAATGTTGAACGTGTTGAAGATGAATCTGTAGATGCAATTGATATTATTGAAAATGATTTGGACCAGACAGGAAAAGCTGCAAATGTTTCTATGTTTGCATTTACAGCCACTCCAAAGCCTACTACTTTGCAGAAGTTTGGAACTCTAAATGCAAATGGAAAAAAAGAAGCTTTTGATTTGTATTCGATGAAACAAGCTATTGAAGAAGGATTTATCCTTAATGTACTTGATAACTACATTGAATATAAGACACTTTATAAAATTCATAAGCTTATTAAAGATGACCCTAGCCTTAATAGTGCCGAAGTGAAGAAAAAGATTCATAAGATGGCGATGCTGGAGAAAACAAATATTCAACAGAGAACGGCTATCATTATTGAACACTTTAGAAACACAGTGCTTGGAACTTGCCTTGAAGGTCACGAAAAAGCAATGGTTGTTACTGCAAGCCGAAAAGAAGCTGTTGAATACAAACAGTATTTTGATAAATACATTGCAGAAAATAATTACTCCGACATGCAGACTCTTGTTGCATTCTCAGGAAAAGTAAAAATTGAAAATGATGAGTTTACTGAAACTGGAATGAATAACAATGGTGGCAAAATCAAAATCACAGAAGATAATCTTCCTGCATATTATGATGAAAACGAAGCATACAAAGTCTTAATTGTTGCTAACAAATATCAGACAGGTTTTGACCAGAAGAAGCTTTGTGCAATGTATGTAATGAAGCCTCTTAATGGAATTGCTGCAGTTCAGACTTTGAGCCGATTAAATCGTATATGCCCACCTTATAAAAAAATAACTTATATTGTGGACTTTGCAAATACAATCAAAGATATTCAGGATTCTTTTGCTCCTTATTATTCACGAACAATTCTTGAAAATCCTGTTTCTCTTGAACAACTTAAAGAAGTGGAAATGGAAATCCGCGGTTATAACGTGCTTGATTTTGATGATATTGATGAAGCTATTGAAAAGACTCTGGAAAAGAAAAATGCAGAAGCTTTAGTTTCTGCAAAATTGAACAAAGTAAAAATCAAGATTAAACAATATGACGATGACACTCAGGCAGAGATTAAAACTAAAATTAAACGCTATGTAAAATATTACAGCTTCCTTGCTCAGTGTGTTCCTCTTCAGAGTACAGAAATGCATAAGCTTTATTTGTTCTTAAGCTGGCTTATTCCTTACCTTAAAGAAGGTCGCGGAAAAGAAGGCTTTGACTTAAAGAACAAAATTAAGATTGATACTTTCAATCAGAAAAAAGAACGTGAGACAAATAAACCTAAAATTGAACCTAAGCCAGGTGTAACAACTCCAGATCCAACAACTCCTGTAAAGGTTGTTGATTTAAGAGAAAAGCTTTCTGAGATAATTAAGAAAATGAATGAATCTCTTGGTGTTGAAGTTGATGTTGATATGGCTTCACAGTCTGCTATGGGTGTTAAAGAGATTCTTGAAAAGGATGAGGAACTTAAACAGAGCGCGCTTCATAATTCAAGAGAGAACTTTACGGATGCATATTATGACCATTTGGATAATGCTCTTGTTCAAGGCAGCGGAGATTCTGAACAGTTCTTTGATACACTTTTGAATAATGAAGACTTTAAGAAACAGATTATGGGAATCTTTATTGATGAGTTGTATCAGAAATTTAGAGGTGAAGAATAATAATGTATAAGGAACGATTACCTCAAGAAATTGAAGAATGTTTACAACAATTGGATTGTACCCCTCAATATGATAAAAGAGTTGAGAATGATCCTACTATTCCTTGTGTGCATAAATCAGGTAAACAATTAATTTGGTTTGTTCATCCAGATATTGAAAATGATTCTTATAGAATAAGAACACCTGATATAACTAAAAAACTTGAATGGTATGACGAAGGTTCTTTCAGGAAACAACTTCCTGAAAATATTACGTTTGAACGTAAGGATAAAGGAAGATGGATTTCTTCTGAAAACCAAAAATTAACAAAAGAACAAGTTTTAGCCTGTTTACCAATTATAATTAATTGGATGTTAAATAACGAAATAAAGGAGACTAATAAAATGAGTGAAAAGAATATTTCAAATATCGCGGAATTAAGAAAAGGCTTTAAACAATACTTAGCAGATAATTATTCAAATTTAACTCATCATGATATTATGATTTCCGAAGCCTTTTATCTGACAAATAATGATATTGGAATTTCATTTGAACAAGCATTGAAAGCTAAAGATTTAGATGAGTATAAAGACAAATTAAAGATACATTTTAGAAATATAAATCGAAAAAATCCTACTCAAAATGCTCATGTATACTTAAGGAATTTTAGATTTTTAAGAGAATATGTTTTTGGTAATAAATTTGAGAAGGAGTTTTTTGATAAAAATGAATTTAATAAAGCTATAACAGCATATATTACATATTTACCTGAACACTTTGATGATGAAGTATTTAAATGGGAAGCAATAAAATGTTTTCAAGATAATTGGGATTTAAGCAATGAAAATTTTGCAAAAATGCTATCAAGTTCATTAGCAAAAACAGCTAGTTTACTTGATGTTAAATTCAATTTTCCATGTGGGATGATTAAGAAGTATGCTGAACATGATCCTGGGACAGTCAAACAAATGTTTATAGATTTGTTTGATGAAACAAAAGATTTAGCAGTAAGAATAGATTCTTTTATTGCTTCTAGTAAAAATCTTCAAAAAAAATATCCAGATTTAGGTAACAAAGATTTTCAAAATTCAAATGTTTCATCAGTTTATCTTTGGCTAAAATATCCAGAAAAGTATTACATTTACAAGCCAACTATAGATAAAAATGTATTAGAATTATTATGTAGCGATATAGAATTAACAGGTGGTAATGGATATAAAGTAAAACAATTCTATTCATTTATGGATGCTGTTAAAGCCGAACTTATAAAAAATAAAACTATTACTGATTATGTTGAAAACCATCTAACTGATGAATCATGGAAAAAAGATTCTTCGTGTACAATTACAAATGACTTTGTTTTCTTTGTTGGTAACTTCTTAGATGATTATTCTGCTTGGGAATACAACGATTATAATCCAGGATTAACTAAAGATGATTGGACCGAATTATTAAATAATCCAGAATTCTTTACACCAGCTGCATTAGCTGTAATGAAAAGATTAATGGATAATGGTGGACAGGGAACTTGCACAGAACTTTCAAATAAATATGGAGAAACAAAGAATTTTTATAATAAAAACTCTTCTATGATTGGTGAAAGAATATACAATGCAGGAAAATGTACTGAACCACCAAAACGCGAAGATGGCGCTATAATGTACTGGCCAATTTTATATGTAGGAAAATCGGCTGATAATACTGTGGAAGGAAGTTATATTTGGAAACTTCGTAAAGAATTAAAAGCAGCTCTTGAAGATAAAGATTTGTCTGATATTGAATTAATATCTGCAGTAACTGAAGTTGAAGAATCTGAAGCCGATGCAAATGTAAACTACTGGTGGCTTAATGCAAATCCAAAAATTTGGAGTATGAAAAACATAGGAGTTGGAAAAGAACAATCTTACACTCTCTACAATGATAAAGGACATAAACGAAAAGTATTTCAAAATTTTTTAGATGCAAAAGCTGGCGATATTATTATTGGATATGAATCTTCACCAGTAAAACAGATTGTTGCTTTGTTGAAAGTTTCTAAAGAAAATGATGGCGAACATATCTGGTTTGAAAAAACTGAAGGTCTTTCAAGCCCAATAGATTATGATGACTTCAAAGATATTCCAGAACTTAAAAATATGGATTTCCTTCAGACTTCACAAGGAAGTTTATTTAAAGTAACAAAAAATGAATACGAAGTTTTAAGAAACATCATACGTGAAAATAATCCAATATTTGAAGAACAAGAAGATATTGAAAAATATACAAAGGATGACTTCCTTTCTGACGTTTATATGGATTCAGAGAAATATGATTTATTAGTTAGTCTTTTAGAAAATAAAAAGAACATAATTTTACAAGGTGCCCCTGGCGTTGGAAAAACATATGCTGCAAAGAAATTGGCATATTCAATAATTGGTAAAGTACAAGAAAACCATGTTAAATTTGTTCAATTTCATCAGAGTTATTCTTATGAAGATTTCATAATGGGATACAAACCTGATGGAAACGGATTTAAGCTACAATATGGTGTTTTCTTTGATTTCTGTAATTTAGCTCGTAATAATCCAAAAGGAAAATACTTCTTTATTATTGATGAAATAAATCGTGGTAATTTAAGTAAGATTTTTGGTGAGTTATTAATGTTAATTGAGAAGGATTACAGAGGTGTAAATGCTTCTTTGGCTTATGGTGGAGAACCTTTTAATGTTCCTGAAAATCTTTATATCATTGGCATGATGAACACTGCTGATAGGAGTCTTGCAATGCTTGATTATGCATTACGTAGACGATTCTCTTTTGTAGATATGGAACCTGCTTTTGGAACTGAAGAATTCCAGGACTATATTGATAAAATGAATAACCCGGTATTTACAAAACTTATTGAAAAGATTGTGGAATTGAATCAGGAGATAGCAAAAGATCCAACTCTGGGAAATGGATGTTGTATAGGTCATAGTTATTTTTGTAATCAAGAAAGAAATAAATGTACAAAAATATGGATGAAACAAATTATTGACTTTGATATTTTACCAACTTTAAAAGAATATTGGTTTGATGATTTAAACAAAGTTAATACATGGAAATCAAAACTGTACGGTGTTTTTGATGACTGAAGATAAAGGCATATTAATAAAGAACGTTTATTATATGCTTTCATATGCTTTTCAATATATGAAGCAATCACAGTATCAAAATTTGCAGCCGGAAGATTTTGAAAACATATATGAACTTCTTTCTGAGATTTTAATTAGAGGAATTACTCAACAACTCAAACAGGGATTGTATCGTGAATATATTTCTGTCTCTGAAGATATTCCAACTGTAAGAGGCCGTATATCTATTAATAATTCAATCAAATTAAAATTACAGCATAAACAACAGCTTCATTGTGATTTTGATGAATTGTCTGAAAATAATATTTTCAATCAGATTCTCAAATCAATAAGTCTTATTTTGCTGCCAAAAATTAAAAATGACAAAAAGAAAAAAATTCTTTATTTAATGAGTTATTTCCAGAATGTTGAACAGATACATCCTTATTCAATTCATTGGAATAGATTGAAATATCAACGAAGTAATAAGAATTATGAAATGCTTATTAATATCTGCCATTTCATTGTTGATGGCTTACTACTTTCAACTGAAGATGGAAATTATAAAATTGCAAACTTTATTGATGAAGAACGAATGCATGCTTTATTCGAGAAGTTTGTTTTACAATACTACAGAACAAATCATAAAACTCTAAATGCTACACCGGCTGGTATACCTTGGGCTGTAAAAAGTACTGGCGATACACTTGAATATCTTCCTGCTATGGTTACAGATATTACTTTGCATGATTCTAAAACAAATAAAACATTAATTATTGATACTAAATACTATGGGAAAACAATGCAAAAGCAATATGATAAAGCAACTTATCATAGCAACAATATGTATCAGCTTTTGTCTTACATAAAAAATAAAGAAGTTGAAGTTGGCGGTAAAGTTGGTGGAATATTGCTGTATGCAAAGACTCAGGAAGATATAGTACCTAATCAGGAGTTTGAAATTCTTGGTAATTATTATTCGCTTAGAACATTAGATTTAAATCAGGATTTTAATTTCATTACTAATACGTTAGATTCTCTTGCTAATAATTTTTTTGATGAAGGGGCATGTTAAATGTACGAACAAGTAACATCATATCTAGGAAAACTAAAACCAGCTCAAATTCAATATCCAAAAAATCAGGGTGATGGTTCACACGAAAATCCATATAGAGCAGGGGGGCCTGAATATGATTCAACTACAAAAGAGTTCATGAAAAGAATGTACGATTTCGTTCCCAATGGCGGTCAGAATTATGACGAAGTAATCTACAAAGCAACAGGATTAGATTGCCATGGAGATCTAACTAAAGCTGATATTTCAAAAATAGATGGAGATATAATTCTTTATATGATTTTCTCAATGATTCGTGGAGAACGATTTAGCGAAGGACTATTCGGCAGCTATGTTGAAAACGGCACAATTGATAGAATGCTCACACGACTAAAAGAAATAGATGAAACAAAATAATTAGCAAATTAATCGCAGAAGGAAGTGAACTGTCCGATAAAATCGGACAGTTGAAATTACCTATATTGTGGTAAATTAATGCATTTTAAGTAAAATTGCGTTATAGTTATAATAATGACAGAACTGGAACAGGTCTTAAATGAATATCTTTCTCTTGGTATAAATCAGCAACTTGATTATGACAAGTTCTATCTGTATTCAATTATTACGCACTCAACTGCAATTGAAGGTTCTACTGTTACTGAAATTGAAGCACAGCTTTTATTTGATGAAGGAATTACTTCCAGCAAACGAACAATATCTGAGCAGATGATGAACCTGGATTTGAAGAAGGCTTATGAGCAGTGTTTTGAATATGCAAAAAAACATGAAAAAATAACTATAGACCTTTTATGTAAGCTCTCTGGAATTGCAATGGAACATACAGGTTCTACTTACAATACAATCGCTGGAAGTTTTTCTTCTGCAAAGGGGGACCTCAGATTAGTAAATGTAAGTGCAGGCAGAGGTGGAAAGAGTTATCTTGCATGGCAGAAAGTTCATGATAAATCCCAGGAAGTTTGTAATTACCTGAATGAACAGCGTTCAAAAATCAATAAAGATGATATTGAATCAATTTACCGATTGAGTTTTGAAGCTCATTATTTACTGGTATCTATTCATCCATGGGCAGACGGAAACGGAAGAATGAGCCGTCTCTTAATGAATATGATTCAGAAAGAATTTGAAGTTATTCCTTCTATCGTTAAAAAGGAAAGTAGAGCAGAGTATATTCAAAGCCTTGAAGAAAGCCAGGAAAAAGACAGCTCTTTACCTTTTATTAATTTCATGTTTAATCATCATCTGAAAAATATTCGAGAGCAGATTTCTCAGTATAAGAAATCTATGCAGGATGATGCATTAAAGAATAATATAAAGATTACTCAAAAGATTAATGTAAAGATAACTGTAAATCAGCAGAAAATTATTGATGAAATAAAGAAAAATCCTTTCGTAACACAAGAGGAGTTAGCTTCACTTGTTGGTATTGCAAAATTGAACATCAACAAGAATATGAAAAAACTCCAGGAACAAAATATAATCCGCAGAATCGGTGCTGATAAAAACGGTCATTGGGAAGTTCTTTAATCATAAAAGAAGGGGAGTTCATAATGAATAAAAAATTGTGGAAATTACTTTGGTTTGGTGTACCTCTTACAAAAGTGGTGTATGCATTTCTTGCTTATTCTAACCGTAAAGAAATTGATAATTCCTTTCAGATGGTCAGTCTCTTGATTTTAATTATTGGACTTATAACCTGTACTTTGAGTATTCTTTTATCTAGAAAAATCTATCAGAAAAGCTTTTATGAAAACAAACTTGTAAAAAGTCTAATTGGCAGTCCAAGGAATATGGTTGGATCAGATTCAATTTTTGTACTTTTCACTATGCTAATTGGCTTAGCAGAAACTGCGGCTGTATTTGCATTAGTACAATTTATAATTACAGGAAACTTGCTTGTTAGCTGTATTTTATATATTTTCAGTTTAATCGCATGGGCGTTTAATTATCCATCAAATATTAAGGAAACTCTAAATGAATAAACAAGAAAATGAAAAAGCCCAAATATTTATCAACAGCAAACCAAGCGATAAAATTTTATTCGCAATGGATTTAGATGTTCGTATGGCAGTAGAAGAACTTGCAAAAGATTTAAATCTACCTCAAGAAAAAGTTCTATTGGATTTTTTGAAATCAAATACAGCTAAAATGATTTATAATGATTCAACAAAACTCTGGTGGGGTGGGCCATCCGTCGCTGCGGAAGCGTATAAACAGGAAAAGAAACTTTCTTTGATCGAAAGAAATTGAGTTGGTGACAAATTGTCACCAACTGTAATTACCGGCATCTGATGAGAAAATCGGTAATTCCAATTTTTCTTCAAACGTTTCAAAGTCTATATCATTGATGATTTTTTATATTTAATACAGTATAATTACATAGATGGCTGAGAAGAATCCATATGAATTAGATTTTGAAAAATATATTCGCAATACAGAACCTGCTAAAAAAGATAAAACCTATGCATGGACAACGGCTATAGGTTTACAGCAGGTGGATGGGCTTACTCCATCAAAATATCTTTTTGATACTGCAAAACGAAATATTGAAGGTGAAATCACCTTTGATGAAGCAAAATCGCTTATAGATACTTATTATGAATCTAAAACAGAACGGCTCGATACTTCCGAAGAACGG
>JAEEGL016617060.1_pt1 | contig 11696 bp, 11 predicted proteins | sample 9134231 | NCBI WGS metagenome assembly JAEEGL01 (sample SAMN16246548, study PRJNA631951) | gut metagenome | biome: gut microbiome; feature: rumen; material: fiber-attached | host: Bos | place: Iran: Karaj | collected 2018-10
ACGCAATTATAGACGGAACTGATGCTATCATGCTTTCGGGAGAAACTGCAGCAGGTAAATATCCTGTAGAAGCAGTAAGGATGATGTCATCTATCGCTAAAAATGTAGAGGACAGTAAAATAATAAAAAGAAATCACTACAATAACGATTTGCTTGAAGCTTGCAAAGATGATTCTATTGCAATTTGTACCGCTATTATAGATATGGTTGAAAAAGTTAATGTAAAAGCAATATTAACTTTGACAGCCAGCGGTTACACACCAAAATTGCTTTCAAAAGCAAAACCAAGTGTCCCTATTTTGAGTTTTTGTCCAAGCTACAGAAATACAAGACGTTTGGTTCTGTTTAGTGATGTGTTCCCTGTTGAAATGGAACTTCAAGAAAATTTTACAAGGGAAACTTTGCAAAGTCTGGAAAAATGTTTGATAGAACGCTTTAAAATGAAAAAAGGAGATAAAGTTGTTGTAACAGGGGCATTGCCTGATGTCATGGTAGGTAAAACTAACTTTATCAAGCTTCATGAAATAGGTTCATAAAAAGGTTGTAAAATGTCATTGCAAGATGTACAAGCTGATATACAAAAATGCTCAAAATGCGGACTTTGTATGTCTGTTTGTCCTGTTTATAAAGTAACGAAAAACGACTGTTCTGTTTCAAGAGGTCTTTTGGTGATGTTGAAAGGTATTCTTGACGGTCATTTAAAGTTTGATAAAAAAATAAATAAATATTTGGATTTATGCCTAAAATGCAATGCATGTAAAAACTTTTGTCCTACGGGAATAGATGCAGAAAATATAATACAAAAAGCAAAGGAAGAGTATTACGCGGCGCACAAAAGTTCATTTATGAACTTTTGTGCGCCGTACATTTTTAAAATTTCTATGAATTTAATCAAAATTTCAACATTTTTGTACAGACTTTTGTATGTTGATAAAATTATAAAATTATTTTATCCAATTCTTTTAAAATTCAGTTCAGGCAAAAAACTTATTCTTTTAAATTCCGTATTGGAGAGAGGTTTTTCAAAGAAAAATGTTTGTACTGATACAAAGAAAAAAATAAAAGTTGTATATTTTAAAGGCTGTGTAAATGAATATATAAACCCGAAAATAAAAAAGGCTTCTGAATATTTACTCAACAAGCTAAATGTAGAAATATTGCCTGTTAAATTCACTTGCTGCGGAATATCATTTTTAAATGACGGTAATGTGGATTTATTTTCAAAATTTGCTAAAGAAAATATTACAAAAATCCCTGAGGATTTCGATTATTTTTTTACCGATTGTGCAAGCTGTAAATATGCTTTTAATTTATATGAAAAATATATAAAAAACGAAAAATTACTTGAAAAAATAAAAAAAATAAATCAGAAATCTATTTCGGTAAGTGAATTTGTTATAAATAATTTTGATAAAATAGAATTTAAAGAAAATATTTCTTTTACTTTCCATAAGCCTTGTCATTTAGAGAATATTGATATAATAAATAAATTTATAGAAAAATGTAATAAAGCAAAATATATTCAATTAAACGATTATGATACCTGTTGCGGTTTTTCCGGGACTTTTGCTTTAAAACACAATGAAATATCAAGAGCAATATCAAAAGAAAAGGTAAAAAATATTTTAGAAACTAAATCAGATAATATAATAACCTCTTGTCCTGCCTGTATTATGGGAATTAATCAAGGTCTGGCAGAACATAATATTACAAAAATCATACCAAAACATCTAATAGAATTTTTAGCAGAAAACATAGTGTAACAATAACTTTACAACTAACCGGTTTTTGTCATGAAATTGGTCTGAAATTTCTTTATATAAGTGTGTAGTAAGTGCAAGGTGGTATATTATGTCTGATATGAACGTAAATTCTGCAACTCCTAATTATTATAAACAGTCTGTTCCAAGGTCTGCCGTAGAAACAGGAATTATAGGTGCAGGTATAGGTGCAGTATCTTCAACAGTGCGAAATAAAAAAGCTTTAAAGGAATTTGTTACATCGCAGGTAAAATCAGATGAATTTAAATCTTTAGCTCTAAATGAAAAACAAGAAATTATAAAAGGTATGAAAGCAATAAGGAATAATTTCAAAAAAATAGTTTTAAAAGATGCGGGTACAACTGCACTCTGGGGTATAGCAATAGGTGCAATAGGAACGATAATATCTAATGCAATATCAAAAAGTACAGCAAAAAAACAGGCAGCAAAAGTTCAATAAAAAAAGATAAAATGAGATAAAAGGCGGCATGGAGTTAAAAACTCCATGCCGCCTTTTAAATGTAAAAACAAAAGTAAGACAATATAATAATTAAGTGTATCAAGTACAAAAACTTAGTGCCGCAAGCGAATAACCGAAATATAAACTGCCGTAGCAAAATGTTACAATCCTGAAAAGTGTTAAAACTACGCTATTTCGGGGTGCTTGTTTTTATAAAGTTATGTAAAGATTAATACACTTATTGTATGATGTATGTAGGGAATTTAAAAAATAAGTGGTATAATGAAAGTAGAAAGACCTGCGGACTTAAAAAGGCAAAACGACCAATCATTATATATATTGACGGTTTACACTTTTAAGAAAGGTTTAAAATATGAATAACGTGCAATTTCACAGTGATCTGGATAGATTAATTGAAATTCTGCCCCCGAGGGTGACGAAGCACATGAACTATGAGAATATGGAGGATGTCATAGAAATTGTGCTGGACATGGGGAGAATGCCTGAAATAAGGCATGCAGGTGGAAAAATAGACTGCTTGGGCGTTGAGCCGATAAACGGAGAGGACTTATCATATATAACATCAAGAATTGCGGAATTTACATCTGATAATCGTTCAGGTATCCCCGGAACACTCCACAGAATAAGTGCAATAAGAAACAGACAAGGAAAAGTCATAGGTCTTACTTGCAGAATTGGTAGAGTAGTTACGGGGACAATTGCTTGTATAAAAGATTTTGTAACTCAAGGAAAAAGTATACTGTTTTTAGGACGTCCCGGAGTTGGTAAGACTACTAAATTGAGAGAAATTTCAAGATTAATGGCTGATGAACTCGGTAAACGTGTCATTGTTGTAGATACTTCAAATGAAATTGCAGGTGACGGTGATCTTCCTCACCCTGCAATAGGAAAAGCAAGAAGAATGCAGGTTACGCAGCCTGAATATCAAAAAGATATAATGATAGAAGCTGTTGAAAACCATACACCTGAGGTTATAGTCGTTGATGAAATAGGTACGGAAGAAGAAGCTCAAGCTGCACGTACAATAGCAGAACGTGGTGTAATGCTTATTGCAACGGCTCACGGAAATACTTTGGAAAACCTGATTAAAAACCCGACATTATCTGATTTGGTAGGTGGAATTCAATCAGTAACATTAGGTGATGATGAAGCAAAACGCAGAGGCAGTCAAAAAACCGTGCTTGAACGAGAAAAGCAGCCTACTTTTGATATAGTAATAGAAATATTAGACAGAAATACTTTGGCAGTGTATAAAGATACCTCAGAAGCCGTAGATTATATTTTAAGAGGCTGGCCGATAAGACCCGAAATAAGAAAAATAGACGAAAATTTTGAAGAAAAAGTAAAAGAAAAATCTGTAGAAAAAATTAAAGAGCCAAGTATTGTTGAAAAAATTTCCGAACTTGACCATAAGCTTGCACCAAATCGTACGGATAGTTTAAAATTCAGCTTTTCAAGAAAAGATTATGTAAACGAAGTAAAAGGCTTCAAAAAAGTTTATATATATGCCGTATCAAGAAGTATAGTAGAAAAAATCATAGAACGTTTGGATTTGAATGCAGAAATAACAAGAAACATCGAAGATGCAGATGTTGTAATTGCTCATAAAAACTTCGCAAAAGGTGGTGCAAAAGTTTTATCCATAGCGAATGACTATAGAATTCAAGTCTTTTATGTAAAAACAAATTCAATGGCGCAAATACAAAAAGTTTTGAAAGAAGCGTTGGATATACAAGAATCTCCTGAGGTTTTGCAAGGTTATTATGATGATGCGGAAAGAGCATTAGATGAAGCCAAATCCGCTATTGCAAAAATTTTAGCAGGCGAAAAAAATGTAGAGCTTACTCCGCAAAATCAAAAAATAAGAAAACTTCAGCACGAACTAATAGAACAGCACAATTTAGTAAGTCAAAGTATAGGTGAAGGCGAACAAAGGCACTTGCGAATTGTCGGCGGTAAAGATTTTAACGAAAATGTAGGCTAAAATCATTCTATTTGATTATCTGACTTTTTCGAATTAGAATAATGTCTATGAAGAAAAAGAAAACATTTTTGGTATATTTTTTCGTATTTCTTTTGATTTCATCCGTATATTATTTTTGGACTACTCAAAAAAGGGGATTTTTTACAGACGAAACTTTGTCTATAAAGGATACGAACATTGCAGACGGCATATCAAAATACAAAACAGATAAGAATGCCCTAATTCCTAAAGGTATATATACAGGAAAAGAGTTAAAATGTATGTATCTTTGGAATGATTCGTCAATAAAAGATGTTTTCCGTGATATAAAATATCTTTACATAAAAAATGAAAATAGAGTTCATACAAATTTATATTATTCAATTTTAAGATTATGGTTTGTCGGAGTAGATTTCAATAATCTTGATTATAGCATTAAAACAGGCATAACTCTTAATTTTATATTCTTTTGTTTTGCATACTTTTTTATGTATAAGTTATTAGCTATAATTTTTGATAGTAAAAGTTTATACATTGTTCCTGCTTTACTTATTGCTTTTTTGAATACGGGAACAATTTCCAATTTTATATTCATGCGTGAATATTTCATGCAAATGATGTTTTTTATAATTTTGACATACTTTATATTGAAAAATATAAAAAGTTATAAAGAAAACGAAAATTATAATTTATCAAACTCAGAGATATTAAAAATATCGGCAATAATAGCATTAACAAACAATTCAGGGTATTTTAGCATCTTTTATGTAATTTTGTTGCTTTTGTATTTTGCATATTATCCGCTATCAAGAAAAGATGTAAAAATGCTGAATTCTTTAATAAAAACTTTCGTTTTATCAATAATTTTTACATTAATTATTTATCCGTTATATTTTACAGGCTTTTTCTCTCACCATGGAACTGAAATTTATGATAAATTCGGAACGGAGCATTATTTTATAAACGGTATTTTACTTACAATAGATAATGCGTTTTTTCAGTTTATAAATTATATTTTTTATTATCCTGTTATTTTGCTGCTTTTTATTTTAATATTTATTCCTTTAAAACAGAAAAAAAATAAAGAATATTATATATTATTTTTAATTAGCTTATTATGGTTATTTTTAACAATTTTTTTCGTAAGAGAAGATAAAGAGTTTAATAGATATATTATTGCAATTTTACCTATATTAAGTATATTTTGTATTTATTTATGCAAAGATAAATTATACGAAAAGGTCTTTATTGTATTATTTTTGACAGTATATTTATATGGTGCAATATATTCTCCTTGTACTGTTTTACAAACCCCAAAAAGATTTTATTATTCTGTTGTACAAAATACTTATCAGCAGGAAAGACAAGAGATAGAAAAAATACAAGGTTTGAATTTGCCTATTGTAATATCTGAGGAAGGGCAGAATTGGGACAAATTTTTTATTTTACCTTTTATAAATGATAATACTGTTTGTTATATAAATTCCGATGAAAAATTTCAAAGAGGTCAAAAATATATTTTAATAGTAATATCGAATTATTTAAATGATGTCATAAACAAATATGGTAATCCAGATTTTTATGTTCCGTTGCTAAAATTTTCAGGTTATTTCAAACGAAAAGAATAATAGTTTGAATAAAAAGGTTTTTTATAATAAAATATATCTATGTTCGATTCATTATCAGACAGATTGCAGGATATAATAAGAAAAACTTCTGGTAACGGGGCTTTGACAGAAGAAAACATGCAGGATACTTTGCGTGAAATTCGCCGTGCATTGCTCGAAGCTGATGTTAATTTGCGAGTTGTAAAAGCTTTTATCTCAAAAATAAAAGATAAAGCAGAGGGTGAAAATATCCTAAAAGGTGTAAATCCGTCACAACAACTTGTGAAGATTGTCCATGATGAGCTTGTAGATGTCTTGGGGCATGAAAACACTCCGCTTAATCTGACAGGTCATCCGAGTTTGATAATGATGCTTGGTTTGCAAGGTGCAGGTAAGACTACATCAAGTGCTAAATTAGCCGTAAAATTAAAAAAAGAAGGCAAAAATCCGCTTCTTGTAGCCTGTGATATCTATAGACCTGCAGCAATAAAACAATTACAGACTTTAGGGTCGCAAATCGGGATAGAAGTTTATTCGGAATTAGAGTCGGATAACGTACAAAAAATTGTTCAAAATTCACTTGATTATGCTAAAGACAAGGGATTTAATGTTCTAATTTTAGATACGGCAGGCCGATTGCAAATTGATACGGACATGATGGCAGAATTGCTGCTTATTGATAGAGTCTTTAAACCGCATGAAAAACTACTTGTAATTGATTCTATGATAGGTCAGGAAGCGGTGAATGTTGCGGAAAACTTTGATGCACAACTCGAGCTTACGGGGCTTGTATTAACCAAACTTGACGGTGATTCAAGGGGAGGTTCTGCATTATCAGTTGTTTATTGCACTCAAAAGCCTATAAAATTGACAGGTACAGGCGAAAAACTTAACGCATTGGAAGATTTTTATCCTGAGCGTATGGCAACAAGAATATTGGGTATGGGAGATATTGTATCTCTTGTTGAGCGTGCCCAAGAAGTCTTTGATGAAAAACAAGCTAAAGAATTAGAAGCAAAAATGAAAAAAGCTGAATTCTCATTTGATGATTTCTTAAAAATGCAAAAACAGATGAAAATGTTTGGCTCTATTGACCAAATATTGGGGATGCTGCCTATACCCGGATTAAAAAAAGAAGATAAAGAGCTTATTTCGCACCATGGCGAAAAAGAAATGAAACGTATAGAAGTATTTATTCAGAGTATGACACCTGAAGAACGTTCAAATCCTGATATTTTGAATTCAAGCCGAAAGAAAAGAATTGCGGCAGGCTGCGGAATTTCTTTGCACGATATAAATATATTTATAAAACAGTTTGAGCAAATGAGGGGCATGATGAAAGGCTTTTCCGATATAAAAGGAAAAATGAAACACGGGAAAATGCCTAATATGGCTCAAATGATGGGTATGATGAACAGATTTAAGTAAATCTTTTGTCGTTAGCAAAAATATTATTTTGAGATTTTAGCGAGAACAGCGTGAGAGCGTTTCCGAAAAAATAATATTTTTACTAACCATTTTCTTTTTTATAATTATTGACTTGTATAAAAATTTCATTAAATATTCCATGTGAGTTTGAAAAATGAAATGGAGTCCTTATGCCTTTTAAATGGAAAAAATGTACACATGAAAAAATTAGTGCAGGTGTAAAATCTGCATACTGCCCCGATTGCGGTGAATATGTCGAAAATCACTGGTATGTAGCAAGATGTAAATGTTGCGGCATCAGACATAAAACAGTTATAATGAACGGGAAACCCGTTCCCGATAAACATTATTGCAAAAATTGCGGATGCGAAGAGTATATAATAGAAGAAATAGATTGTCCTGATATTGTTACCATAAACTATGCTGCACTGCAAAAAATTTCTTTCAAAAAAGATGCTCAAACCCTTGTAAAAGCTTGGATTGAAAATAAAGTTCAACAAAATTACGGCTTTTTACCTGCTTATTAATTCAATAAAGATAACTGTTTTGCCTGATGCTTTTTTAAAAAAGATAATCTGTGATGAGGTGTTGTGCCATACTTATCAATCGCATCAAGATGCTCTTTTGTGAGATATCCCGCATTTTTCTTCCATTTGTATTGAGGATATTTTTTATCAAGTTCTTGCATATACAAATCTCTTGACACTTTTGCCAAAATGCTTGCCGCAGCAATGGATGCGGATTTTGAATCTCCCTTGATTATGCATTTTTGAGGGTTTTCAAAATTTTTTATAAGCTTATTTCCGTCAACCAGTACTAAACAATCTTCTTCAATCTGCCTTATAACATTTTCGCAAGCCAATTTCATGGCTTTTAAAGAACTGTTTAAAATATTATTTTTTTCAATTTCTTCAACCTCAACACAAACAACAGAATAAGTGGAATTTTCTTTTATAATTTCAAAAAGTGCTTCACGCTTCTTAGCGCTAAGCTTTTTAGAATCATTTAAATCTGCCAGCATTTTTATCAGTTCGTCATTTATATTGTTAAAATAAACGGCTGCTGCAAAAACTCCTCCTGCTCCGGGGCCTCTGCCTGCCTCATCAGTTCCGATTATCAAATTATTAAAGCTTTTATCAAATGTAAAAAGTTTATTCTCTTTCATCCAGTATAAATTTCCCCATCTTGCCTTCTCTAAAATCTTTTAAAATAAAAATGGCAGTTCTTTCTATGTCGGGTTCTGCACCTTTTTTTATCCAATTTCTTTTTGTTGCAATGTTTTCAAGCGTAATTTTTTCATCTTCTAAGCTGTAATACTCTTTTATTTTTTTTTCATATTTTTTTTCTAAAATTTTTAATAATTCTATTGCTACAGATTCATTTTCATAAGCGTTTTCAGAAACTGAATTAACAAAAGCAAGTTTTTTTGCTTTAATTTGGTCCTCCTGCTTCATCGGTATAATTCCCGGCGTATCAAGCAAATCCAGTTTAGGGTTTACTTTTACCCATTGTTGCTGCCTTGTAACCCCCGCTTTTGCGCCTGTTTTTGTTTTGGAGCTTTTTGTAAGTTTATTTATTATACTCGATTTGCCGACATTAGGCATTCCAACAACCATAACTCTTGCAGGACGTCTTAAAAGTCCTTTTTTTATTAATGCTTGAATTTTTGGTTCAGCCAATTCAACAGCTTTTGATATAATTTTATTTAAATCTTTAGAACTTTTTGCATCGGAAACAAGAACGGGATATCCGAATTTTTTTTCTAATATTTCAATCCAATTTTTTAGCTCGTTAGTGTCAACAAGGTCAGATTTATTCAATATAATCAAACGGGGTTTATCGCCAAGTAGTGATTTTATATTTTCATAACAGCTGCTCAAGGGTATTCTGGCATCCAAAACTTCTATAACAACATCTACCAAATTAACTTGCTCTTTGAGCTTTCTTTCTGCTTTGGCAATATGCCCCGGATACCAGTGGATGTGTTCATGTATAATTTCTGTTTTGTTTTCTTTATCGATATTTTTCATATTTTTCTAATATAAGGCAGTGTTTAAATTTAAACACTGCCTTATTCATTTGATTTTTACGTGAAAATTTATTAACCTCTTTTTTCAATTTTTTCTTTAATACGAGTAGCTTTACCTGATAAGTTTCTCAAGTAATACAATTTTGCACGTCTAACATCACCACGTTTGATGATAGTGATTTTTTCAACTCTTGGAGAATAAATTGCAAAAACCCTTTCTACACCAACACCTTGGAATATCTTTCTAACAGTAATAGTTTTGTTAACTCCTGAACCTCTTTTTTTAATTACAGTACCCTCAAAAGCTTGGGTTCTTTCTTTGTTTCCTTCAATAATTCTTACGAAAACTTTCACTGTATCGCCCGGATTAACGTCTGTTACTTCTTTATTAAGATATTGTTTTTCTAAATTTTCAATAAGCGGATTCATTTTAAAGTTCCTTTCTCAGCTACTTTATTATATTTCAGCATATCCTGTATGATATACAAAACATAATATAAAATCAACTACCAATTAAGTTTTATTACATCACTAATCATCAAAATCTTCATCTTCATCGAACAATTGGAGTGTTTCGTCGTCAAAGTTATCAAAATCATTGATGATTTCGTCATCCAATTCATCATTTTCAGATGTCTTTTTGGCTAATTTTTCGAGTTTTTTGCGTTCATTCAATACTCCCGCAACATTCATCATTGCAAGCGAATTAAGAGTAGCTCTAAGTTGAGCGCTCCTGTCTACATATTGATTGTTTTGAAACTGTTCTTCACCTTGAGGAATTTCTCCGTATTCTGTTCCCGGCCCCATTTTGTCATCCTGACAATTGGCAGCCGTACCTGAGATGTCGCCGCTTTTGAAATTAAACGCACCTCCGATTCCGAAAAATCCTGCTGAACGATTGTCTACCACTTTTATACCCTTTTCTTTCTCTCAATAATCTTATTTATTGCATTCCTATTTTAAAAGATTATTCGGATATACAAAACTCATAAATATATTTTTTTGCTATTTTTGCAATAAAAATTTACAAATTTTTATTGTGATTGAACAGTATCCTGTTTCCAAAAATTTTTCTTTTTATATTTATAAGTAACTTTCTTATTTTGTTTTGTAATTTTCCAAAATCTTCAAGTACAATATATTTTTGCAGATAATAAAGATTCTCGCTTGTCATTTTTATCGGTTCTTGAGTTTGTTTATGAAAGCAGCTTGTGCAAAAACAAGGCAATGAATCTTTTAATAATTTCAGTTTTTTTATGTTACCGATATGATTTAATCTGTACATATACCCTTTTTTTGCTTCTCTGCCGCATCTGAATATATTGCCGTATTCATCTGTTTCACAGCTTATTTTGCCTGCCATACATTTATTTTTACATTGCAGAGCTTCTATGCCCATTTGTTTTAATATGAAATTATCTATGAAAAAATTTCTTGCCTCAAAATAATAAACAGGTTTTTCGTTTATAAATAAATTTAAGAAATTTATCTCTTTATTTAAATTTTCTTTTATTTTATCATTCAAATTTTTTGTACAGTCATTTTCCAATGCCAAAAGATGATAGTCTGTATAAGGACTATTCTTTACGATGGTATCAAAGTGTTCAAGTTCGGTGTAAAATTTATCCGAGTTTATTTCGTTCGGATGAATGGATATAAATATATCAATTTTAGATTTATTATTTAATTTTACAACTTCCTCATACATTTCTGCCTGTGATGAAAAGTTTGTTGATAAGATTAAATCGTGTTCGCTTTTTAATATGCTTTCAATTATCTCAAGAATCCTTTTGTGTGTAAAAATTTCACCATCGCCCGTTAATCTGACAATTACTTTTTCATTTAAATTCGTAATAAATTTAATAAATTTATTAATAGTTTCATCTTTTGTTTTCTGTTTATTTCTTTTTTCTTCAATATCCCAGATGTTTTTTTTATTGCAATAGCTGCAATTGTAGTTGCAATCGTGAGTTAAACCAAATGTTATTATTTTTTTATTTTCCTTATCCATTTATATTTCAATTGCACCCTGTCTTAAAATTTTTACGGAATTGTTTTTTATAAGAAGTACTGTAGATTCAAGACCCTCGCATGTTTGTCCGAAATCTTCAATTACCAAATCTGCTCTTTTTTCCATATTTTCCAATGCTTGTTTATATGTTTTTGCAGAAGGTTCATGTGATAAATTGGCACTTGTTGTTGCAAGCACATGCCCTTCAATGCTTTCGCATATTTCTTGAAAAACTTTGTTGTCTGGTATTCTAATGCCTACGGTGTTAAATCCCGATGTTACATATAAGGGGGTCTTTTCTGATTTTTCGACTACAAGAGTCAATGCACCCGGAAAATATTTGTCTGTATATTCTTGTGCTGTTTTATTTATGTCTTTTACATAGGGCATTAAGCTTTCTATGTTGTCAGACATCAA
>JAEEGL016678095.1_pt1 | contig 11696 bp, 14 predicted proteins | sample 9134231 | NCBI WGS metagenome assembly JAEEGL01 (sample SAMN16246548, study PRJNA631951) | gut metagenome | biome: gut microbiome; feature: rumen; material: fiber-attached | host: Bos | place: Iran: Karaj | collected 2018-10
AAAAGGCATCAAGCCGGTAAAAAATATCTTTTATTTCGGCCTGCTGCTCCGGGGTGAGCGGGTCGCTTTTTATCGGCTTTATGTCGGTGTGCGTGGCAAAGAAGTACAAAACTGCCTGCTCCCGGATATGCACAAGCCGCTCTTGCCATTGCTCCGGCTTGTCATACAAAACGCCGTGATAGTATTCCGCTGCCGTTTCGGTGGTCTGCTCTGATTGCGGGTCGAATTGGTCAAGGAATAACAACGCCTGCATATATCGGCTTTCTAAAAACGCCTCCATGCGGGCAACTTGCTCTTTCGCTCCGGCCTCCAACAAAAGCCGCTGTTGCTCCGGGGTTCTCTTTTCTTTGTCGGCTATCTGCTGCGGGTCTGCGCCGGTGATTTCTGCGACAACTTCCACAAGGCGGGTGAAATGCGTTTGCAGATACTTTGATAAATAGCCCTCCGGCACTCCCGGCCATTCGATTAGCGTATCTTCCGGGCTTTTGAGCAAGTCCATTGTAAAAGCAACGGTGCCGATTTTCTTTTTAATGTCCTCCGCTGCGGGCGGCTCCGGCTGCGGGCTATCAAATCCCGGCAAAGCCGTTTGCCCCTCTAATGCTGCGGGCTGTGTCTTGTGTTTGACTTCATCCATGCGCTGCGCCTCCGTTATAGCTGGTCAATGATTGCTTTCGCCTGTTCGTATAATTCGGGGTGTTCGTTGCGGTATCTCTCCACAACTAAATTTGCAAATTCGGTCATGGTTTTGCCGGTCAGCCTTGCCATAACCTTTATAAATTCGTGGTTTTCGGGGGTAAACGCCATGTTTATTCGGGTCGCCTTGCATCCCTTGCGGCCTTGCGTCCGTAACTCTGCCGCCCGCTCCTGCGCCTCTTGCGGGCTTGCGGTGCCCTGCTGCCCTTTGCGGCTGGTCGCCTGTTCGATTGCGCCGTACACTCTGCCGGTGTTCATTCCTGCAAAATCTTTCTTGCTTGCCATTGTTTAGCCCTCCATTATCATTTCGTATAGTTTTTTATAGTCCTGCGCCGGGTTGGAGCGGGGCGCATAGTCAAACAAGGATTGCTGCATTGCCTGCGCCTCCCGGATTGCTATTCCGGGTCTAATGCCGATAAGGAACGGTGCGCCGATTTCTTGCCCCCGCTCCGCTATGACTTCCTGCAAATAGCGGTTTAATTTGGGGCGGCTGTCGTATCGGGTCAGCACAACGCCGGTTATCGTCAAGGCGGGGTTGCTGCGCTGCATTTGGTGGGCTATGTCGGCAATTTGGTAAAGCCCCTGCAAGCTGCTGTTGTCGGTTTCCAGCGGGATTATTAAGCCGGTCGCCGCCTGCAATGCGTTAAAGGTCAGTTCCCCCATTTGTGGCGGGGTGTCTATGACTATCAAATCATAGCCGCTTTTGAGCGGGTCTAAAGCCGTTTGCAGGCGTTTTGCGCTTGCCGGGGTCGTTCTCTCTGTCGCAAGGTCGGGGCTTGCTGATATTGCGTCAATGCCTTGTGCGGTGTGCTGGATAAGCTGCGCCGGGTCGGTGCCGTGTAAAAGTTCATAGCTGCCGGGGCTGTTTTGGTCTGCGCCGATAAAGAAAGTAAAGTTTGCCTGCGGGTCAAGGTCGATTGCCAATACCTTTTTACCGGCTGCGGCTGCGGCCTGCGCTAATGCTGCCGCCGTTGTGGTTTTGCCGGTGCCGCCTTTTATAACGGCTGCGGTCAAAATCTGCATGGTTTGTGCGCCTCCTGTCCTGCTGATATATTCTTGCACTTCTTGTGCGGATTTCTAATTAAGCTATTCAATATTAGTTTGATTAGGAATAGCCCCCGCCCGCAAAACCGGCCTCCCGAAACTGCCCCGCATATATAAGGCGTTGCCCGCTCCGTTGTCAAAATGACGGTGGAGCGGGTCGCTTGTGCCGGGGGTCTATTTCCTGCGGCGGATTATCCATTCTCCGGGCTGCGCCGTTATGACTTCCCGCAAGAGGAAATACAAGTCAAAAGTGCGCTCCCGCTCTGCGTTGTCGTCTGCAAGAGCGGTTGCGGCCTTGCGGATAATGTCAAGGCTCCAAAAGTCGCCCTGCTGCGTCAGCCGGTCAAGGCTGCGTTCGATTTCTTCCCGCTGTGCCCGCTCTGTGCGCCGGGGCTTTCTTGCCTCCTGCCGAAAGTCGGCATAAACGCAAATTGCGCCGGTTGCGGTGTTCGTGTTCGTCATTCTTCCGCCCTCCCCTCTATGGCCTCAATTTTTACGCCATAGCGCAAATAGTTCTCAAGCCCATTAACAAGGGTGGTCAGCTTTTCTTGTGTGGCAACTCTTGCATAATCAATAGCGTTAAACTTGTCGTAATAACCGGGGCTGTCGGGGTAATTGCTCAAGTCCACAAGCTGCTGTGTCAGTTCCGCAAGAGCGGAAATGTGCAACTGGATTTCTCCGATTGCGTCAAGTGCTTTGCTCATGCCTGCGCCCCCTCTCCGGGCGTGTAAAGGTCGCCAACATCCGCCCCTATACGGTCAAGAAACATTCCAACGCCGTTTAACGCTGCGCCGATTGTCTTTTCCGTTGCTCGGTTATCTTCCTCCAATAGCGGGTTTGAAATGAGATACAAAATTGCTGCGGCTCCCTCTAATTCTGCCGCAAGGCTGGTCGGGTCGGGTCTTTTCGTGTTCATGCTGCGTTCGCTCCTTTTCTTGATTTTTCGGAGCGGGTCGGATATAATATTTTCGCCCGCTCCTGCGGTGGGCTTGGCTGCACTCCGTCTTGCTTTGGTCGGCTGTCGGGGTGCGGCCTTTTATTTTATCGGCTTTGCCGGTTTCTGCCGGTTTCTGCCGCTAAAATCGGGGCTGTGGAGCAAATAGCAGATTGCCGATAAAGGAAAGTATCGTTTCGGCCTCCGCTATTCGCTCCTGCGGGCGGTTTTTCATGCCATTGCCGCCGCTATGCCGGTCAACTGCTCAATCTGCGCCGGGTTTAGCCGCTCAATAAGGCTTTGCAGCTTGGAGCGGGTGTTATTGCTGCCGGTGCCGTGATAGAGGTTATAAAGGTCTTGTGCGGTCGTTGCCTCCTGCTTTTCGGTGTCGGTGTGCAAGTAAATTTCGGTGGTCGCCGGGTTGCTGTGCCGCATATAGGTTTGCGCCGTGTAAAGATTGCCGGTCATTTCCATAACGGCGGTTCCGCAACTGTGGCGCAAGCTGTGAGCGGTCAAATATTCGCTATCAAATCCGGCCTCCTGCATTGCCCGCTTTAGCATCGTGCTAATTGTGGTCGGGGCTATGCGCTGCCCGCCGCTGCGGTTGCCGGTCGAAACAAAGAGCGGGCTATTGCCGGTCGGGTTGTCGCTGCGGCTGCGCAAATACTCTTTAACGGCGGTTGCAACTTCCGGGGCTAACGGTTTCTTTTGGTCGGGTTCGCTGTGCCCCTTGCCCCATATAAAAAGCCATGTCTGCCCGCCCCTTGTAACAAGGTCTTTGCAATTCGCCCTGCTGATTTCGACAGTACGCAAGCCCGCATTAACCGCTAAGAGATACATAGCATAAAGCCGCTTGCCCTGCTCCCCGGTGCGCTGCATCCGTCCGGCTGTGTCTTTCTGCGCCTCTTGTGCGGCCTGCTGCCGCTCCTGCGCCCGCTCTGCAATGCTGGTTTCAATGGTCAGCACTTCCGAAACGGTCAACGCCTCTTTGCGGTGCGTGTCGTTCTTGACTTTCGGGGCGTGAATGTTGGACGCAATATCCGGGTAAAGGTTGTTTGCGGCTGTCCAGCGGAAAAACTGACATACAATGCGCAAGTACGCCGCAACGGTGTTTGCCTTGCAAGTGATTTTGAGCGGGTTGCCGCTGTTGTCGGTGCGGTAAATCCATCCGGCAGCGGTTCCGGGTGCAAGGCTAATTGCGTCATGCTCTGCGGTCAGCCATGCCCGATAAGAAATAATATCCGCTCTAACCGGGTTCACAACGGCGGCATATTTCAGCCATGCCATAAACTGCTTTAAGTTCGTGAGATAAGAGCGGGTTGTTTTTTCGCTGCGGTCAATCCAGCTAACAAAATCATTGAAAAGAGCGGGATTAAACGCCTGCTGCGGGGCTATGTCCTGCCGGTTATATACTGTCAAAGCCTCCATTGCTGCGCCCTCCTGTTATAGTGTCCTTTTCCGTTTCCTTTTTCATTATAGCAGGGTTGCAGGCGGATTGCAATAGCTTTCTGCACTTCTTGTGCAAAATATTTTCCGGGTTAGCCTGCTGCGCATCGTGCGCCAATAAAAAAGAGGCTTGCCCGCTGTGGGCTTGCCTCTGTGTGCGCTCTGTGGGGGCTGTGAGCGGGTTTTGCTGCCGGGGTGGTATAACTCCCCTCCGGGGCAAAAGTGCGCTCAAAACCGCTTGTAAACGCTCAAAATCAAATCACGCCGAAAAAGTGCAAAAGCCATGCGCCATTTGTTAGAACGGTCGCCGCCGCCAATACGCCGCACAAAATGCGGTATCGGTTGGCCTCCCGCTCCATGCGCCATTGTACGCTTTCAAATGCGTAAAACGGCACCTGCGCCGGGGTCTCTTTGCAGCTTTCGCAAGGGGTCTTGTTTTCGTTCATCGTCTTTTGTTCCTCCATCGGATTATTGCGGCTAATTGTCGCCGCTGCGGTTCGGTTATGTCGGTCGCTTGGATAAGCTGCGCCGCCATTCTTTTAATGGCTGCATCACTCATGCCGGAAACAAGGTCTTGCAAGACTTCCGCAAAAAGGCTTTGGCTTTGTCGGGCTGCGGCCTTGCCAAATTCGGATTGCAGATAAAGCCGCCATGCCTTTTTTACGGCTCCGGCCTCTAAAAATGCCCTTTGGAGCGGGCGCATATCAGTTAAAGCCAAAATCAAAAGGGTCGGGCGGGTTCGCCGTTTCCCGGCTTGCTCTTTCATCGTCTGTCAGCCGGTCGGCAAATTTGCCTGCGTTGTTTATCAGCACTTGCGCCGCCTGCAATCTAACTGCCGGATTTACGGCCTTGTCGGTCATAATCTCCGAAACGGCATCAATAGCCGCCGACAGCTTTTGATTGATAGAATAAACGGCCTTGCGGATAATGTCGTTTTTCGCCTCCATATAAGCCGCCCGAAACTCCCGGTTATCCATGCGGTCATATATCGTTCGGGGCGTAATGTCGCAAGCCTGCGCCGCCTCTTTTATGGTGCCATGCTGCAAAAGTGCGGCTATGATTTGTTCATCGGTGCATTTGGTTTTCGCCATCGTGTGCGCCTCCCCTCAAAGATAAGAAGTCCGACAAAGAAAGAACAATCATCCATTGTCGGCGGTTCTGCCGGTAAATAACGGCTGGTTTTCCGTCCTGCATCCGTTCGGCATCGGCTGCGGCCTGCTCATACCATCGGGATATTTCAAGCCGTTCATGCCTCTTGCACTCTATGTGCAATCCGTCAACGCCGGAAACATCGGGTTGCCTGCCGTAATTGAGCGGGTCGCCGGGGCGGGCATCGGTCAAGCCGTGTTCTTGTAAAAACCGGGCAAGTTCGATTTCCGCCCGCCTGCCCTTTGCTTGTGCGCTGCGCCCGCTCATGTCGGTAAATCCTCTATTGTTCTCATGCAGGCGTTGCGGGTTTTGTGTATCTCTCCCGCTCTGTGGTAGAGGCTGCGGCAATAACGCTGCATTTCCTCTTGATTAGCCGCTAAGAAATAACCGGGGTTCTTTGGGTCGGTGCTTGCGCATATCGGCTTGCCTGCCCTCCGCTCCCGCTCTATGGCTGCGGTTAGGTCTCTTGCGGTGATATTCAACGCCTTGCAAATTTCCTTGCCGGTTCGGGCGTTCTCTGCGCCCTCTGAAAGAAACTCAAAAATCAATGCTGCTGCGCCTCCGTGGTTACGCTCCTGCGGGCATCGGGTCGGCGGGGTTCTTTGCCGGTTCCCCCGCTGCGGCCTCCTGCTCTGCTCTCTTTTGCCAATATCGTTCCTGCTGCGCCTTTACCTTGTCGGGGTTCTCTTTCGCCCATTTGCGTTTGTACGCTCTGCGGGCGGCTGCTGCCTGTTCGGTCATAGTGTGTTCGCCTCTCTTTCTGCACTTCTTGTGCGCCGGAAAACCTTTTAATCCTCTTGCACTAATTATAGCACAAGGAAACGGAAAAGACAAGGACAAAAGCCCCTATTTATTAGGGTTTTGAGCGGGTTTCCGGCACTTTTGCCAATAAAAAAGAGCGGGGTTTGTTCCCGCTCCTGCTGTGTTATTCCTCCGCCGCTAATGCTCTTGCGATTAGTGCGGCTTTATCGACATACTGTTTACCGGGCGGCACCGTCTGCCGCATTTCCTGCTCTTTGTTTTCGATTGCGTCTAAAGCATCGGTCAAGAGCGGGATTAGCTTATTTGCGCATCGGCTGCAATAGCCGTGTACTTGCTTGCCCCATACTCCCGGCATTTGGAAACTAACCGTAAAGCCGTTATTGCTGTGCTGCTGCGCTCCGCATATATCGCAACACTTCCATATAGTTCGCTTGCCGGTTTCGGGGTCGGTCTGTCCAACTTCTGCGTTGCTGTGTTCGTAGTGCATTATAATATTTCCTCCTGTTCGGTTCCGTCTATGGCCTGCAAAGCCTCCTGCAAAGCCCGCTCAAGGCGTTTATATCCGTTTAGCTGCCGGGTCAACTGCCGCCGCAACTTGTCGTTATAGTCGGCCTGCATCTGCTCTAAACGCCGCTGCGCCTCCGCTGCGTTATCCGTCAAAAGGGATTGTTGCGCAAGGTCTGCATATACGCTGTTCAAGGCACCGTGTGCGGCCTCCGCCCATTCTGCATCATCGGACAAAAGCCCGATTGCCGTTATTGCCGTGTAAAGGGTGGTTTCCGGCTCCGCTCCGGCCTGCGCCTGCTTTAATATCAACTCTTTGTATCGGGCTATCTGCTCCGCCTGCTGCTGCCGGTCGTGGTATGTTTGAGCGGGTGCGGCCTCCGTTCGCTGCGGCTCCGGCATCGGGTTTTGCGCCGCATACTCCGCTAAAGTCTTTCCCATACTGCCGCCCCCTTTACCATTTGCGTTTCGTCTTGTATTGCGGGGTCGAAAAGTCCAACTCTGCCCCGCTGGTTTCGGTGAACAAGTCGCTTGCCGGGTAATAGTCGAAATAGCAGGAATAGTTTGCAATGCCGTATCGGTTCTTTAGGCAGCACAACTCAATCTTGCGGGGGTCGGCGGCTTTGGCCTCTTTGATTTTCTCCCGCCGCTCTTTTATGTTGTTCTGCTTGTCAAAGAGCGGGTCATTTAGGCATTGCAACTGCAAGCCCCATATAACATCGGCTGTAAACTCAATGCCGCCGCTTTCTTTTAGGCTTTCAAAGTCTATCGGGGTTAGATAATTCGCCCTGTTTACGCTGCTGATAATAAAAACGGTCAAATCAAGTTCCCGGCTAATGCGCTTCAACTCCGTAACGGTGTTATCAACGGTTTCTTTCGTGGTCTGCTTCTTGGCATCGTCTGCCGGTTGCAGGATTTGCAGATAGTCGATAAAAACAACTGGTCGTGTGCCGGTGCGCCGGACATAACGCCGGATATAGTCGCCAATAAAGGAAATGTTGCAGGCAAAATTGCCCTCTATGATTGATAGACGGTCGGCAACGGCCTCTTTATAAGCCTGCGCCGCATCCAGCACTTGCCGGGGCAAATAGCCCTTGCGGATTGATAGACTTGTTACGGCCTTTTCTTTGTCGGCCTGCGCCGTTCTCCGGGCAAGGCTTTTGCTAACAAGTTCAAGGCGGGATTGCTCCAAAGAGAAGAACAAAACATCGTTGCCCCGCTCCGCTAATTGGTCGGCAAGCTGCAATGCAAAGCTGGTCTTGCCTAAAGAGGAAATAGCCGCAAGGACATAAAGCCCCGCATACAATCCGCCCGCCTGCGCATCAAGGTTTGCAAAGCCGGTCTTGCGGTCGTTCTTGAAACGCTCAATTTCCCCGCTCATTAGCGCATCAATGTAATATGCGGTATTATCGGGGCGGGCTGCTGCCTGCCGTTGTGCGGCTGCTATGGCCTCCAAAAAGCCGGATTTGTCGCCGGTCAAGTGTTCGTTTGCGTCTTTATAGCCGCCGTTTACATCCGCCGTAATAAAGCTAATATTCAGCCGCCGCAAGCCCGCTGCCAATTCGTCAAATTCTTTCTTTATCCGCTCCGCCGTTTTCGGGTCGGGGTCGTTATCCCGGCAAAGAATGAATGTTGCATCCGTCCTGCGCCGCTCTAACTGCTCTAAAAGGATTTTGCCGTTTCCTGCGCTGTTCAATGCGATTGCTGCGGCTCCGGCCTGCAATGCGCTCAAGGCATCAAATGCGCCCTCAAAGACAAAGATTTCTTGCACTTCCTGTGCATATATGGAGCGGGCGTTAAAAATTGCCGGTGTGCTGCCTGCCGGGTTCATCTTGCTAAATGCTTTCGGGGTCGCCGGGTCAATGCTGCGCCCGATATAGTGCGCCTTGCTGGTCGGAATAATAATCCGGGGGCAAGGGTGCGGCTTTGCGGCATCCGCTCCCGCTCCGGGTGCGTTCGCCGGGTCTGCTGCGGGGTCAAATCCTATCCAATAGGCGGCAGCGGTCGCCGGGTCAATCCCTCTGCGCTGCAAATATGCAACGGCTGCGGGGTCGGTCAGCCGCTCCCGGCACTCTTGATAATAGCCGGTAAAATCCGCATTTGCCGTTTTAGGCGTTTTAACGGCCTCTCCTGCGCTTTTTGTCTCCGGGTGTGTTTCTGTATTCCCCTGCCCGCTAAAATCGCTCCTGCGGCCTCCTGTGCGGTCATTTTTCGGAGCGGTGGCAAAGTCCTCTGCTGCGGTCGGTCTATAAGGGTCAATGTCTATTCCGATTTCCTGCGCCAACAAAGAAAGTGCCGTGTTATAGTCTGCGCCGGTCTCAAGCTGGTAAAGGTCGATAACATCCCCGCTTGTTTTGCAGGCGTGGCAAAAATAAGTGTTCGTGTCGGGGTAGTATTTAACTGCGCCGGTGCCGTTCGTGCCGGTTCCGCTCCCGCAATGCGGGCAGCAATAAAGCCCGCTCTTTGATTTGGTCAAATAGTCGGTGCATTTAATGCGGCTGCGGATTTCCTGTCGTGCGGTTTCTCTTTCCATGAAAAATCAATCCTCCGTTCGGGTTTTTCTTGCATCCGCTCCGGCACCGTGATATTATCAAGCTGCCGTTGCGCTGCGCCTAAAGTGTTTCGGCTTCTTTGAGCGGGTGCCCCTCTTGCCGGTTGGGGTGCCTGCTCTTTTTTCTGTGCGTTTTTTTGCGTCTTTTTTATGTGTACTTTTTTGTACTATTTCCGGCCTGCCTTATATGCCGAAAATATCAGGTTTTATCAGGTTTTCCCGCTCCCGCTCCGGGTCTTTTTTTATGTGCGACTTTTTTCGACTTTTCAAGAGCGGGATTTGCCGCTAAAAAGTGCGCCTCCCCTCCGGGGGTAGTCTGCAAAAGTCGGAAAGTTTCGGAAACTCCCCCCTCCCCCCGGTGCCGATTTTTTCACCGTTCCTTTTAGGGGGTGCGAAATGTCGCCATGCTCCCCGGTGGGGGTCTATCCCCCTTTTGAATTTAGCGAAAATTTGCGTGTGGCTGGTCGCCGGTCTCCGGGTCGGTATGTCGTAGAGATTTAGCCCCGCCCTCCGGGGGTCTGCCGGTAAAGGAAAAGACGGTCTCCGGCTCCGGGTGTTATTGTACCAAAGAGCGGGAACAAATCAAGAGCAAAGCCCGCCGCTTTTGCGTGGGCGGGCTGTGCGCCTACAAAAACATATATAAACATATAGCTTTTTCAAAAGTGCGGAAAAATGACGGTCTTTTTTCCTGTCGGCAAAACCGCAAAAAGCCTGTAAAATCAAGGGGTTTCGGCATTTCGGAGCTGGTCGAAAAGGGGGCTTTATATCGGGAAACTTTCGCTTTCGTATATCGGGAAACTTTCGGTATTATATCGGGAAACTTTCGGTATTATATCGGGAAACTTTCGGTATCTGTTAGAGCGGGCGCAAGCCGTGACAACTTGCGCCTCTTGCGCTCAAAACTCAATCTTTACGCCGGTTATCTTTCTGCCTTTGGTCTGCCGCTTATATCCTTTAATTGCTCCGATTGCCTTTTGATAGTCCAGTACATCAAAACAGAATTTGCGGCTATCCAGTTCTTTATCAAGCCGGTCTTTGTCGGCAGCGGGGAACGAAACTCCGGCCTCCGTGAAAAGGGTCTCAAAAAGGATTGTGTCGCTCTGCTCCCGGAACGCTGCAAGGGGCTTTTCCTCTAAAGAGGCATCCCGCCTGCGCTTGGCATCATACTTGCGCTTGTTCTCTTTGGCTCGGTTGTGGTCATACTCCATAACCGCAAGCCGCCGCACAATATAGCCGGTCATGGCCTGCCGCTCCGGGGTCATTGCAATTAGTTTGCCGCTGGTTTTCCCGCTCTGCGTCACTTTCTCAATGGCAATATTCTTTGCGGGCACCGTCAATAGCTGCTTGGTCAGCTTGGAATAGGTTAGCATTATCGGCTGTCCTAAGATTTGGTAGCCCTGCGCTATCTTCTTGCCGGTGCGGGTCGTTACCGTGTGCCGCCGCCATTGCAAATAGTTTTCGTCAACTATATATTTCTGCGTTTCGCTGATAATGCCCCGCTTGCGCATTTCCTCCGTTGCATCCATGAAAATATGCAGGCGGCTAAACTTTTCAAGGGTCTTTGTAATTGCGCCTTTTTGGTTCGGGCTTGGCTTGTCGCCGCCTCCGGGCATTGCTCTAAAGATTTGGTCAACGGTGAATATCGGGTCAACCTTTTCTTGCGTGGCCTCTATCCAAAGAGAAATAACCGCATCCGAAACTTGCCGCTCATACTCCGTCAATTTGGCATCGGTAATTGTTATGCCGGTGTCGCCGGGGTCGAATGTTACCATTGCAAAGACGGTTATTTCCTTGCGCCTGCCTTTTGCGTTCGCAACTGGTAAAAAGCCGCCCTCCGCATTTTCGGGGCTTTCAATCATCCCTTTTTGCTGCAAGGCGTTCATTAGCGCATTGTTCGGCATCGTGTGAGAAGTCGGCTTTAATCCGTCAATTATCTTTATCGTGGCAATGACGGTTTCCGCCGTTTCGGGGGTCGGGTTCTCCTGTTCGATAAAGGCGTAAAACGGCTTTATATCCAGTTCGTCAAGGTCATATTCGCTGCTGTGCGCCATGTAAAAGGCATCAAGCCGGTAAAAAATATCTTTTATTTCGGCCTGCTGCTCCGGGGTGAGCGGGTCGCTTTTTATCGGCTTTATGTCGGTGTGCGTGGCAAAGAAGTACAAAACTGCCTGCTCCCGGATATGAACAAGCCGCTCTTGCCATTCCTCCGGCTTGTCATACAAAACGCCTTTGTAATATTCAACTGCCGTTTCGGTGGTCTGCTCCGATTGCGGGTCGAATTGGTCAAGGAAAACTAACGCCTGCATATAACGGCTTTGCAAAAAAGCCTCCATGCGGGCAACTTGCTCTTTCGCTCCGGCCTCTAACAAAAGCCGCTGTTGCTCCGGGGTTCTTTTCTCTTTATCGGCAATCTGCGCCGGGTCTGCGCCGGTGATTTCTGCGACAACATCCACAAGGCGGGAAAAGTGCGTTTGCAGATACTTTGATAAATAGCCCTCCGGCACTCCCGGCCATTCGATTAGCGTATCTTCCGGGTTTTTGAGCAAGTCCATTGTAAAAGCAACGGTGCCGATTTTCTTTTTTATGTCCTCCGCTGCGGGCGGCTCCGGCTGC
>JAEEGL017253869.1_pt1 | contig 11696 bp, 2 predicted proteins | sample 9134231 | NCBI WGS metagenome assembly JAEEGL01 (sample SAMN16246548, study PRJNA631951) | gut metagenome | biome: gut microbiome; feature: rumen; material: fiber-attached | host: Bos | place: Iran: Karaj | collected 2018-10
AGGTGTATCAGATGCGCTTAAATATGCGCTTAGAGAAAGTATAGAGATTCTTGGTAACGAAGTTATATATGATATGAAGACTCGCCAGGGTATTGATTTAGAGGAAAAACCGGTCGATGCTGCGGAGCTTACTTTGGAATGTTTGAGATACATGTATCGTTTTCTGTTTATGCTTTTCATTGAAGCTAGACCTGAACTTGGCTATGCCCCAATGAAATCGCAGACGTATGTGCAGGGATATTCATTGGAAGGTCTTCGTGATGTTTGCGATATGGTCAAGGATGATAGTGAGGCATTATCCGAAGGATATTACATAGATGATACCCTTAAAAAACTCTTTCACATGACATATTATGGATATCCTGAGAAGTTGGAAGACTATAAAAAAGCCATAGAAATTGAGAAGAATTCTATGCATGATGCCTTTACTATTGAGGCACTTAAGGCCCACATTTTCGACCCGGAATATACAATGCTTATTACTAAAGCGCGTCTTCGTAACAGTGCTATGCTTCAGATTGTAGATCTAATGAGCATTTCTCGCCCTGGTAGTGCAAAGGAAAGAAAAGGAAGAATCTCATATTCTGCGCTTGGAATTAACCAGATGGGAGCAGTATATGAGGCGCTTCTTAGCTATAGGGGATTTATAGCAGAGGATGATTTATATGAAGTGAAGCGAGCCAGTGACAAATTCAATGAACTGGATGTTGGATATTTTGTAAAAGAGAATGAATTAGAGAACTATGATGAAAAGACCGAGCGTGTACGCTATGAGTCTGGGGATAAAAAAGGCCAGCTCCGTATGTATGAAAAGGGCACCTTTATCTATAGACTTGCTGGAAGAGAACGAGAAAAGTCTGCATCGTACTATACTCCTGAGGTACTTACAAAGTGCCTTGTTAAGTATGCGCTAAAAGAACTGCTGAAAGATAAGACTGCAGATGAGATTCTTAACCTTACAGTGTGTGAGCCTGCCATGGGTAGTGCAGCATTCTTGAATGAGGCAATCAACCAGCTTGCGGAGGCTTATCTTGCCAAAAAACAGGAAGAACTTGGCGAAACAATCGCCTTTGATAGACGCTTTGAAGAACTGCAGAAAGTAAAAATGTTTATAGCAGACAGGAATGTTTATGGGTGTGATCTGAATCCGGTAGCTGTAGAGTTGGCAGAGGTTTCACTATGGCTAAATACCATATACAAAGGAGCCTATGTTCCGTGGTTTGGCACACAGCTTGTTAATGGTAATTCACTTATTGGTGCAAGAAAGCAAGTATATTCTCAAACCTTGCTGGAATCAGGAAAGTGGTATGAGAAAGAACCGAGAAGGATTATGCCTGGGGAAGAACGTACTAAGAAGGGACAACACGAGCATACAAAGGAGATTTATCATTTTCTTCTTGGCGATCCAGGTATGTCAGATTATACAGATAAAATTATTAAAAATTTAAAGCCTGAAAACATTAAAAGAATAAAAGAATGGAATAGAGATTTTACAGCAAAATTTGACGAAGATGAGCTCAAAACGGTTATTAGACTTTCTGAAAGTATAGATAAGTTATGGAAGCTTACTGTAGAAGAAAGAAAAAAAGTTGAAAAGGCAACTTATGAACCTTTAAGTGTATATGGTCATAAGGAAGCTGGGGAGAGCTCGCATACAACTATAAGAGAAAAGGATACGATTTATAAGGAGTTATTTAAGTCCGAAAGAGCACAAAATGCTGGTCCATATGCGAGGCTAAAAGCTGCAATGGATTATTGGTGTGCTTTATGGTTTTGGCCAATTGAAAAAGCAGAGCTGCTTCCTTCAAGACAGGAATATTTTTTTGATATGTCACTTATTTTGGAGGGTGATATACGTGCTGTGAACGTTAATTCAAGCGGTCAGATGGTCTTTAATTTTGATAATAAAGAAAACGCACCAGTTTACGTTACTGAAGGCGACCAGTTAGCATTAGAGTTTAGAGCCCAGTATGCTGATTTGGGAGAAGTATGCTTGGACGATTTACGGAATCGATCAGAAAGATTATTTGTTGCTAATCAAATTGCGGAAAAACAGAAGTTTCAGCATTGGGAATTAGAATTTGCAGATGTGTTTGAGGATAATGGTGGATTTGATTTGGTATTAGGAAATCCACCCTGGATAAATATTACTTGGGAATTGAAGAATACCATTTCTGATTACTATCCAGAAGTTATGGTAAAAAACAAGTCCGCTTCAGAAGTTAATGAACTATTGTTAAGCCGTATTATAGAGGATAGTGTGTGCATGGATTCTGTATATAAGGAATATACAGAAATATCCGCAGTACAAAGTTTTAGTAATGCCAGTATGAACTATTCTATTCTTAAAGGGATGCAGACGGATCTTTATAAATGTTTTATAGCAAAGAGCTTTAAACTTATCAATAATCTTGGCGTAATAGGATTTGTTCATCCAGACAGTATATTCAATGATCCAAAAGGCGAAAAAATAAGAGTGGAGCTGTTGAAAAAAATGGCATATCACTTCCATTTTGTAAATGAGTTGAAGCTTTTTCCAGAGGTGGATCACCATATGGAGTTTAGTTTGAATGTATACTCTAATGCTGGGAATGATAGGTTTAATGCTATTTTCAATTTATTTTCGCCTGAGACAATAGAATTATGTTATAGGGGTGAGGAAAATACAGAGCTGGGAATTAAAACTAGAGATGGTTCGGGGAATGTTTATGGAGACAAGAGGCGAATAATAAACGTTGGTGATGATGAAATTCGAGTTTTTGCAGAAGTGTTTGATGGACAAAAGACTAGGGGGCCAAGGCTACCGGCGTTACAAACTAATGAATTAATGTCTGTTCTGGTGAAAATTGCCAATTGTGAAAGAACCATTGGAGATATTAGTGACAGCATAGCAGTTTCTGGCATGTGGCATGAAACGAATGATCAAAAGAAGGGACTTATTGGAATAACAAAAGAATTTCCTTTGGAACAGGAAATGATGGTGTGCACCGGACCAAACATCGGTATATGCAATCCTAGCGCAAAGTCTTCGCGTATTATATGCGAAAAGAATAGTGATTATGATTGTATAAGTCTTAATGATTTACCGGATTCAGGTATTTATCGTACAAAATATACAGTTGGTACATCACTTGATGAATATCGTAAAAATATGGTCAGGGTTTTTGATGATAGTCTTTGGTATTCTGACTATAGAATTGTTGCTAGGATGATGCTAAATCTTTCTGGGGAAAGGAGCCTAATAGCTGCAATTATTCCACCATATAGGGGACATGTGAATGGGCTTATGGGATTTAGATTTAAGAACCATAAAGATATGGTCTTGGCATGTGGTTTATGGGGAACGTTGGTATTCGATTTTTTTGTTAGAATTATGAAAAAATCGAATTTCAATTTTGATACCGCATCAAAACTCCCGTTCGGAAACAATAAGTATAATAACGCAATTATTCTAAGAACTTTATGCTTAAATGCTGTTGGAAGTAGTTATAAAGCACTTGTAGATGAGTGTTATGATGATTCGTGGGCAGAAGACAGCTGGGCAAACAAATCCATAGAGCGTCCACTTTTTATAAAGGAAAGCATATTGGTAAAGAATGAATTTATGAGACGCGAATTGCTTGCCGAACTTGATGTCTTAGCGGCGATGTCTTTGGGATTATCACTCGATGAATTGATTCAAATATATGAGGTTCAGTTTTCTGTACTTAGATCTTATGATGATGATACTTGGTATGATCAAGAGGGAAAAATTGTATTCACAAATAATAGAAGTTTGATAGGGGTTGGCGTTTCTCGTGAAGAATGGGAAAGAATAAAGAATATGCCAAATGGAGATTATGTGCTTCGCGATAAAGATGATTCAGTCGAGGATCAGCCCATAAGTAAAGAATTAGTTTATCATGCCCCATTTTTTAGATGTGATCGAAAAGATGATTATAAAAATATATGGGTGTGTTTTACAGAAAGGCTAGGGGAAAATGTCTAAAATGAATATTTTTTTGGTCTGCAAAAAATATAGGATTCAGGCATCAGGGATATATGATTCAGAAACTGGAAAGGTGATTGTTAAGAAGGGGTCTAGTATATCTCCGTTTTTGTCAAATAGCAAAAGTTTCAGCAGAGGTATTGCTCCAATTATTAAGCGGAGAGAAAAGTTTACAGATGGAAATTGTGTCATTGAAGATGTTGAGTTTAAGAGCCTTTCAACAGCGGCAAATTTTATTCTAGGGAGAAGTTGTGCGGGGAACAGACTCTGGAAAACTGAGCAAGGAATAAGAATTAAAGATCTGATCTAGTGGAGGACTAGTGCATGTTACCATCAATTTTGGCGCGACAATACCAAGAGGGGCTAATTGATTACATTGATACATCATTTCCTATAACAAACCCTATATTTAAAGGTTCAATTAGGAATATGCTTAACACAAAGGACGCAGTTTTTCATGAACCATATGTTGCTGTGCGCCTTCCTTTCCGTGTTTATGAAGGTAAAAATGACATTTTTGAGGCTATTCATCAGCCATTCAGTCCATATGTGCACCAGCAGAGAGCTTTTGAAAGGTTGACTGGCGAAGATGGTCATTCTACTTTGATAGCAACAGGAACTGGATCAGGTAAGACTGAGTGTTTTTTATATCCTATTCTTGAGTATTGCTATAGGCATCGGGGCGAAAAAGGAATAAAGGCGTTGATTATATATCCCATGAATGCGCTTGCTTCTGATCAGGCAAAGCGTATAGCAGAGCTCGTTGATGGGAGCAATGAGCTTAAAACTGCTGGTATCCGCGTTGGCATGTATGTTGGTGGTCAGGAAAAGACCGCAGCGAAGATGATGTTGCCTGATAGAGTTATTACTGATCATGAGACTCTTTTGGCAGCACCACCAGATATTCTGATGACCAACTATAAAATGCTTGATTATCTGTTAGTTAGACCCAAGGATGCCGAGCTGTGGAGAAATAATACCCCAGATACGCTCAAATATATTGCAGTTGATGAGTTACATACTTTTGATGGAGCTCAGGGAACGGATTTGGCGTGTCTTTTAAGAAGATTAAAAGCTCGTCTTAATGTGCTACCTGGACAAATTTGTTGCATCGGAACATCTGCTACTATGGGTGCAAAAGACAGTGCCAAGAACATAAAAGAGTACGCGGCAGATGTATTTGGCGAGATCTTTGATGATGATGCTGTAATAACAGAGGACAGGCTTTCTTCTGAGGAATTTTTTGCAAATTCTGATGTTACAGATTACAAAATACCTAGTCGCGAAGAGGCTGTAAGAATAAAGGAATTATCTTCTGGAGAGGACGAAGAGGAATACCTTAGAACAGCAGTAGATATATGGCTTGATAATGCGAAAAAGATATCTGCTGTTATGAGTGATGATTCAAGGGTGGAACTTGGAAAGCTACTCATGCATCATAACTTCACGCAAAGTATTATTGCGGAAGCACAAGGTTCATATATTCAAAACTCATACGTATATGAAAACTTATTAAAGAGATTCCCGCTGCTTAGTGAGCTGGGGGAAGAGTTGGCATGCATTGCGATTGATGCTTTATATGCTTTGATTTCACATGCAAGAACAAAAACTTCATCAGGAAAGCTTCGTCCATTCTTAAATGTCCAGGTCCAGGTTTGGATGAGGGAACTAAGAAGATTGGTTGGCGAAGTTGCGGATAAGGATATTAAGTATGCTCTTTCTACTGACCTTAACGAACAGCAAGCTAAGCATTATCTTCCTGTAATAAACTGCAGGGAATGTGGACAGACTGGATGGGCTTCAGTTGAAGATAATGGAAGTGTGGAAATTCGTGATATCAGGGCATTTTATAATGCCTTCTTCAGTGCAGATTCTAAGGTGAGAATAATGTTTCCTCATAGGGAAGGGGAAGAAGCATTTAATCTTTCTAACCGGATGCGTATTTGTCCTCAGTGTATGGAAATCATGTTTGATGAGGATAACAGAAAGCTATGCTCTAATGGACATAAGACAATTTCGATATGGGTACCAGATCTTATTTCAGAAGGAAAGGCAAATTCTAAGGCGTATAAGTGTCCATTTTGTAATAGTAAGGGAACCTTATCTATCATTGGTTTAAGAAGTGCGACGGCTATTAGTGCTGGTATTTCAGAGCTTTATGCATCACGGTTTAATGATGATAAGAAGCTGTTAGCGTTTACTGATAACGTACAAGATGCGGCACATCATGCTGGATTCTACAATTCAAGAACATGGAAATTTGGACTTAGAACAGCGATAACACAGTTTATAGATGTTGATTCCAACGAATACTCTTTTGATGAGTTTATTCAGCGAGTTGCTGCATATTGGAAAAGCTATCTGGGAGAAGAATATTTTGTATCACATTTTATTCCGGCTAATCTCACTTGGATGAGAGCGTATGAAAGGATGTGTACAGAAGGGCAATTACGAAAGGATGATGATGCCAAAAACCTTGTCAGTTTTGTTGAACAAAGATTCAAGTATGAAACTCTAATGGAATATGGCGTGTCGTCAAGAATCGGAAGGACACTCGAAAAATCCGGGTGTTCAGTTCTCTCATTAGATTTTGAAAAGGCCATTCCATCTATTAAGGCGCGAGTAGCTAATGAGGTTGGAAGGCTGCAGAGTGCAGATGATGAGACTTTTTATAAGATGGTGCTTGGTGTCTTATATCAGATGAAGACTAACGGAGCCTTTACTTATTATGTGTTTGAACAATTTATTGAATCTGGTGCAAATTTCTACCATCTAACGAATGAAAGAAAAAAGTGGCTTCCTGGTGTAAACCGTGGATTAAATATGCCAAAGTTTGTTGCTATCAATAGAGGATCGAAGAAACCTAAAGATTTTGATATTATCAACGCTAAGTCTTGGTACTCAAAGTGGATAAACAAGTATCTTCCAGAGTTTTCATTGGAATCTGATTCAATAGATATTATGAAGATTATTTTGGAAGAGCTTACCAAAGCAGGCATCCTTGATAAAGTAGTTACCTCTGATGATATTGATGTTTGGTCTATTAACCCTGCAAAATGTACAGTAACTAAAAAAGTAAAGCAAATGGTTTGTGATGAATGTGGCTCACAGATATCAATGTCAGCGGATAATGCTGATGTATTTGAGGGAGCATGCTGCACAAGACATGGCTGTTCTGGTCATATGCATGTAGCTGACGATAAAGGGCTTGATTTCTACGGAAAGCTTTATAGCCAAGGAGAGCTTGTACGTATCGTTGCTAAGGAGCATACTGGTCTTCTTCAGCGTGACGATAGAGAAGAATTAGAAAGAAAGTTCAAAAAATCAAAAGAAGATAAGAGACCATGGGAGCCTAATTTGCTTTCGTGTACTCCTACTTTGGAGATGGGTATTGATATAGGAGATCTTTCTACAGTAATTCTTAGTTCTATACCCCCTGCACAGGCTAACTATGCCCAGAGAGCTGGACGTGGTGGCCGTAAAGATGGAAACGCACTTACTGTGGCTATAGCTAGCGCAAGACCTCATGATCTGTATTTTTATCAGGATCCAATGGAAATGATTGCCGGAGCGGTTGAACCTCCTAAGGTGTTTTTGAAGGCATCCGCTGTATTGGCAAGGCAGTTTACTGCATTCTGTATGGATTGTTGGGTAAAAAGTGGTAAGGCTCAGATATCACCGAATGTCGGGGCGTGCCTTGCAAAGTTGGATGAGAAGTCTACGGAGCGGTTTCCTAATAACTTCTTGTACTACGTGCAGAATAATATGACCAAGCTAATCAGGGATTTTGTAGATTCATTTGCTCAAAATACTGGAGATAGCGATGGATTAGATGAGGCTTCTATAAAGGACATAAAGGCATTTGCTACAGGTGATGGAACCACAAATAGTCCGATGCATATAAAAATCTACAATGAGTTTTATGATCTGAAGAAGCAGAGGGCTGGAATTCAGAAGAGCATCAAAGAGCTTAGTAAGATGATTAAAGATTTGGAGGCTAAGCCTAAGGATGCATCTTATGATGAGCAGATAAAAGAACTTAAATCTGAAAAAGCTGCTTGGTGTAGTGTGGTTGAGAAGATTAACAGGAAAAATGTATTTAACTTCTTATCAGACTCGGGTCTTTTACCAAACTATGCTTTCCCTGAAGCGGGTATAGTGCTCAAAGCTGTCCTAACAAGGGTTGAAAAGGATGAGCATGATAAGGATAAAAACAAGTATGAGAGTACGACCTATGAATATAATAGGTCTGCTTCTGCTGCAATCAGTGAGTTTGCACCCCTGAATAGTTTTTATGCAGGTGGTCATAAACTGACGATTGATCAGGTAGATATAAACACAGCTAAGGCTGAACCGTGGAGGTTATGCCCTAACTGTTCTCATGCATCAATAGAGGATTCTAGCACTCCAGTGCAGGTGTGCCCTAAGTGTGGTAATCCAGGATGGGCAGATGCTGGACAGGTCCGTTCTATGTTCAAAGTGCAGATGGTTTATTCCAACATGAAAGAGGAAGATAGCCAGATTGGTGATGAGAGCGAAGATAGAGCAACTATGTTCTATGATAAAGAGCTACTTGTTGAGGTTGATGATGATAAGGATGTTATTCAGGCTTATGAGATGGATAACAAGGACTTTAAATGGGGTTATGAATTCTTGCAGAAGGCGACTATGCGAGAGATTAACTTCGGAGAACAGTCAATTACCGGGGATAAGCTTCTTGTTGCGGGACATGAGGGTGTAAGAAAAGGATTCACCATATGTAAATACTGTGGAAAGATTCAGGTTCAAGGATCGCAACCAAAGCACTCAAGGTTCTGCAAAATGTCTAAGGATAAGACTATTGTTGCGGATCCATATGAAGAGTGCTTGTTCCTGTATAGGGAATTTGAAACAGAAGCGTTACGACTACTTATTCCTGCAACAACTATGGATGCAACAAACGTGAGAGTAGAATCTTTTGTTGCGGCATTTATGCTAGGAATGAAGAAGAAATTCGGTAATGTTGATCATTTAAGAGCCACTGTAAGCGAAGTTCCGGTTCCGGAAGCTGACTATAGGAAGCAGTATCTTGTTATCTATGATTCTGTTCCTGGTGGAACCGGGTATCTTAAGCAGCTCATGAATGATAAGAACGGAATCATAGATGTGTTTGAAGGTGCTCTTGAAACAATGGAGCATTGCACATGTAATGATGATCCACAGAAGGATGGCTGTTATAAGTGCTTATATGCTTACAGGCAGAGCCAGCATATTGGAGAGATTTCTAGAGATCGCGCAATTGATTTGCTAAAAGCTATATTAAGCGGAAAAGATAATAGGGTAGAGATTAAGAAGTTGTCGCAGGTTGATACAAATCACCTGTTTGATAGCGAATTGGAAAGAGAGTTTGTAGGAGCTTTTGAGAAACTTGGTACCGCTGAGCGTCCAATAAGGATTCATAAGACGCTTGTTAATGAAAAGGAAGGCTACTCTCTTCAGGTTGGCGATGCACTGTGGACTATTGAGCCACAGGTTGATTTTGATTCTAGCATGGGAATAGCTGTAAAGTCACGTCCTGACTTTGTGATTAGACCGAAGAGGGTAACTGGAAATCAAAAACCAGTAGCTGTGTTCACGGATGGCTTTTACTACCATAAAGATATTGTGGAAGATGATACCTTAAAGCGAATGGCCATTATGCTTTCCGGAAAATACCGGGTTTGGTCGTTGACCTATAAGGATGTACATAGCGTCTTTAAGAGTCAGGGAGAATACAGAACAGAGACTCTTGTTTCTGCAAAGATGCCTTCAGCTAAGTTATACAAACCTGCAGTAAAGAGTGCTAATGCCGAAGTCATTAATCCAGAGAAGGAAAATAGCATAGAGTTATTGGTTGATTATTTATCTTTGACAAATGCGGAAGACCTTTTCGGAGTCCACGCGAGATCCTTCGCTATGTCTATAATGGATACGACGCTTATGACCAACCAAGTTGTTTATGGTGAGTGGTGCAACAAGTGGCAAAAAGTATTACATGTAATGAACTCAACAGATGATATTGATGAGTTTGGGCAAGCTATTTATGGGATTTGGAGACCAAGACAGGATATGGGCAACCTGGAAATGATGGCAGAAGTATCTCTGCCGGAGATGTCAGGAATGAGAATGGGGGCTCCAGCTAAAATTGTTGCCATCATCGATGATGATCCTGCATCAAGAACAGATAAATATGAAGCTGACTGGAATGGATTCTGGCACTTTGTAAATGTCATGCAGTTTAACAGTACTGCCATATTCTTATCAAAGCTTGGAATCGGTAAAGCTGCGTATACAGTGCTCGGAAGTATTGTGCCTGAGTCAGATAAGCCTACCGTTACAGCTGACACAAGCATCAAAGTTGATGATAATTGGAATGATATCATGGATGAGTTTATTGATGATATTGCCATCACCTGTGCTACAGAAATGTATAAGAATGGTATTCCAGCTCCAAGTGTTGTTGGATTTGAGCTTTCTAATGATACCAATGGAGCAACTATAGCTGAAGCAGAGATGGCATGGGAAGACGAGAAAATTGCATGGCTTTTGCCTGATCAGGAAGACTATGCTGACACGTTCAAGAGTAAAGGATGGACAGTTCTTCTTAGCAGCGAGAAAATAACGACAAAAGTGTTTGGAGGGAGCGTAAATGAGTGATAAAGCAACAGTAGCAATGTCCGCAGGCTTTTTGACTGCTTTTGCTGCATTACCAAGACATCAGCAGGGAAAGGTTACAGAGTTTTTTAATAAGTTTAGAAATGACCCCATGCATCCTGGTATAAATTTTGAAAAGATAAACGAGGGTATTGATAAAAACATCTGCTCGGTAAGAATTGACGACACATATAGAGGAATTGTTGTTAGAGAACCAGAAAGCAATGTTTATATCCTTCTGTGGGTAGACCATCATAATGAAGCCTATGAGTGGGCCAAGAGAAAGAAGTGTTCAATAAATAAGCTTACTGGTAGTGTGCAGATTTATGATGTTAAGGAAGTTATTGAAGAACAGAAGACTATAGATGAACCAGCACTGTTTAAAGATATATCTGATGAAGTGTTTGCCAAGATTGGCCTTCCTGAAGAACAGCTTCCTATGGTTAAGTCGATTAAGACTTTGGACGGGTTGCACTCTATGAAGGGAGCCATTCCTGAAGAAGCCTTTGAAGGATTGGAATGGTTGGGTAATGGCTTTAGTGTTGATGAAGTGCTTTCTACTCTTTACCCAGAAACAGAGCATGTTGAAGTAAAAGATAACGATTTTGTAGCTGCTTTACAGACAGATGCTAGTAAGAAAAGCTTTGTTATTGTTGATGGGGAGGATGAGCTTCAGGCTATTATGCAGGAACCTTTGGAAAAATGGCGTATTTTCTTGCATCCAACACAGCGCAAAGTAGTTGGAAAGAAGTTCAGCGGCCCCGCAAGAGTACTGGGCGGAGCTGGAACCGGTAAGACTGTAGTTGCAATGCATAGAGCAAAGATGCTGGCTGAAACTCTTGAACCAGGTAAGAAAATTCTTTTTACCACATATACAAAGAACCTTGCTGAAGACATTAAAGATAATCTCAGAAAGATCTGCACTGCAGATGAGATGAAAAGAATAGACATCATAAATCTTGATGCATGGGTATCTAATTTCTTGCACAGACAGGGTTATGAGTATCAGATAGTTTACGATGAGGAAATCGATAAA
>JAEEGL010081690.1_pt1 | contig 11695 bp, 11 predicted proteins | sample 9134231 | NCBI WGS metagenome assembly JAEEGL01 (sample SAMN16246548, study PRJNA631951) | gut metagenome | biome: gut microbiome; feature: rumen; material: fiber-attached | host: Bos | place: Iran: Karaj | collected 2018-10
ACGCCGTGGTCCATGGGCACGATGACCGCGTTGCCGGTCTTCCTGTCCATGATCCTTTCCATACGGATTCCTTTTCCGAACATTTCCATCTCTCCTTTTTCGAGTTGTTGTTGTGTAGCGTCATTCGCTGAAGTAGTTTCTCCCCTTCCGCATGAGTTCCACAAACTCCGAGGGGTCGTCGCTGAGAGATGCCTCCCTGAGGTCCTTCACGGCCTTCGAGAACATCCTCCAGATATCGTCCCTGTTGTCGTTGAGGTGCTGGATTTCGTAGTACAGCAGCGGGTCCTCCAATGCCACGGAAGTGTTGGTGTCCATGATCTTCCTGAACGTGGTGGATGCCACGCTCTGCATGTCGCCGAACGATATCCCGCTCCTCTCCAGTACGGTGAAGAACGCGATGTTGACCGCATGGCTGAGGCCGAGGACGTATGACATGTACTCGTCGTGCCGCTCGATCTCCATGGTCCTGATGTTCCCTCCGCGTCCCGCGAACAGTCCGGTGACCTCCTTCACGGCACCGCCGTTCCCGCAGTCGCAGACGATCAGGTTCCTTCCCGAGAGGGATCTCGCCGAGGGGCCGAACATGGGGTGGACGGAACAGACCCTCCTCCCCCTTCCGGCCATATCCCTCAGGATGCCTACGACCGTGCTCTTGAGCGAGGTGAGGTCGAAGATGAGCGCATCGCTCCTGCATATGCCGTCCAGTTCCCTGAGTACGGATGCCGCGGTATGGATGGGCACGGATACGACGACGATGTCCGCGTCCGCGCAGTCCCTCAGGGTCCTGCCGTTGCCGGATGCGGGATCGATGACTGTGATCGAGTGCCCTGAAGCGGACAGGAAGTCGCCGGTCCATTTACCCATCTTCCCCGCTCCGCCGACGACGGCCACTCTCTTGGGGTCCTGTGCCTTCACGGGGGGAAGGGATATGACGGCCTGCTCGTTGAACGCTTTGGCGATCGACATGCAGACTGCCTCGTCCATCCCGGATTCGGATGCTATGCGCGCGAAGTCGGATGCGTTGGACTCGCCCAGCTGCCTGAGGCTGTCGGCATCCATCCCGGAGGCAATCTCGTTGCGTTCCCTGATGAGCCTGATGATCTCCGCGTCCTTGCGGCGTATCTCCTCTGCGAGTCTGTCGTTGTCCATCTGTTCACCGTGCTACATGTTAGCACGGCACACTATAACGACCTCATATATAACCATGTCGACACCACCGTTTATATCGATGAATCATACGGGTTTCCATGCTCAGCGAATCGGTGTTCGATGCCGCGAAGGACTACATCCGTGGCCTCTTCGAGGGTGACGGGAGCGGTCACGACTACTTCCATTCCGTCAGGGTCCATGACGTCGCTGTCACCATACAGGCGACGGAGGGCGGGGATCCGGACGTGATAAGGCTCGCCGCTCTGCTCCACGACGCCGACGACCGCAAGCTGTTCGATTCCGCCGATTACGACAACGCCCGCCGCTTCATGAACGACAACGGGATCCTGGATGACGTGCAGGAGAGGGTCGTGCACGTGATCTCGCAGATATCCTTCAAGGGAAAGGACTCCGTCGTCCCTGATTCACTGGAAGGGAAGATAGTGCAGGACGCTGACCGTCTCGACGCCATAGGCGCCATTGGCATCGGCAGGGCCTTCGCATACGGAGGCAGCAGGTCCCGCCCGATGCACGTGCCGGGACAGGGATTCCTGGAGGACATGGACGCCGAGACATATTACAGCCACGAGAACACGACGATCAACCACTTCTACGAGAAGCTCCTGCTCCTGAAGGACATGATGAACACGCCCACCGCCAGGGACATGGCCGAGGGCAGGCACAGGTTCATGGAGTCGTTCCTCGAGGAGTTCTACGCGGAGTGGGACGGACAGCGCTGATTCTTGAACGGCAGTTTAAAAACCAGGAATCCACAATAACGATTATAACCCAGTTATGTGTTATTTTAAATAATGCCACACCTCATAATCAACAGGGACAGGTGCATCGGATGCGGCCTCTGTGCGTCGGTCTGCGTCCGCAACGCCATCGTCATCAAGGATTGGAAGGCCACAGAGAACCCGGACAACGAGCTCGGGTGCATGGACTGCGGCCACTGCATGGCGATCTGTCCCAATGACGGCATCAGGCTCACGCGCTACATGGACCAGAAGGACGTGTCCGTACCCTACGGAAACAAACCCGTGCTCACCTACGACACGTTCATCCGCTTCCTCAGTCAGCACCGTACCATGAGGTGGATGCAGGATCCCCCGGTCACACAGGAGGAGTTCGACAAGATCTTCGCCGCGGTGCACTATTCCCCTTCCACGATGAACGCCCAGGCGGTAAGGTTCGTCGTTCTCGACAAGGACCTTGACGCATTCCTAAGGCACATCGCCAAGATACTGGAGCCTCTGGCATCCGAGTATCCCAGGATAAAGCAGTTCATCGAGTACATGGAGGATCCGACGAAGTACGACTACAACCCGTTCCTGTGGACCGGCAAGCAGGTCATCCTGGCGTTCTCCAAGCGCCGTGCGGATGCGTTCATAGCGATGTCCCGTGCGGAGATGGCGGCGTCCACGCTCGGACTGGGCGGATTCTATTCATTGTGGATGGCCAAGGCCGAGAGGCAGGACCACGAGGAACTGATGAAGTTCTTCCCCGAGATCCCGTTCGATTACAGGATGAACGTCGTTTACGTGATCGGACGTCCGAAGGTCAGGTTCCTGCGCACCATACCCCGTCTCGATACCAAGGTCACGATGCGCTGAACCGCATGTGCCAGATTCTTTATTTCATAGGTACCTGACCATATCCTCTATGGGGATGTTCTCCGCGTGTTTAGGACCGGGGACCGAGTCGTCCGCAGGATATCCGATGGGCATCATGGCCTCAGGCACCAGGTTGTCCGGGAGATCGAACTCCCTGATCACGTCGTTCCTGTCGAACCCGCGAACCCAGCAGGTACCGAGCCCCTCGGCGAAGGCCTCGAGCATCATCTGGGTGACGGCGATGGTGGCATCCACTGTGCCCATGTACTGACCGTCCTTCATGACGAACGCCTTGTCCTTGTCGGAACAGACGAGCAGTATCGTCGGAGCTCCGAAGGTGAAGCGCGTGACGTTCCTTGCCTTCTCCAGCGCCTCGGGGCTCTGGAGCACGAAGACCCTCTGCGGCTGCATGTTGACAGCGGTGGGCGCCACCTGTCCGGCCCTGAGCACCTTGTCCATCTTCTCCTTCTCTATGGGTCTGTCCGAGTACTTCCTCACGGAGTATCTCTGCTCTGCCATCTCGAGGAAATCCCTGTATCCGTTCATGCCCCCGAATCGACCTGTAATTATAATAGAAACGCAGGTGCGGGTCACGCTTATCTATCTGTAAGGATATACCGTGCCGGTGATAAGATGGGAGTAGGTGTGGTAATCCTTGCACTGTTCTTCGTGTTCGTCATAATCATATTCGCAACCAGCGGGATCAAGATCGTCCAGCCGTACGAGCAGGCGATCTACATGAGGCTGGGAAAGTTCGTCCGCGTCCTGGACCAGGGTCTCAACATAGTGACGCCGCTGATCAACCAGGTCGTGAAGATAGACCTCCGTACCGAGGTCATGGACGTCCCGAAGCAGGAGGTCATCACCAAGGACAACTCCCCGGTGAACGTGGATGCGGTCATCTACATCAAGGTCACCGATCCGAAGAACGCGTTCTTCGAGGTCACCAACTACCGCCTAGCTACCGTCAACCTCGCTCAGACCACCCTCCGTTCGGTCATCGGACAGATGGAGCTGGACGAGATCCTGTCCTCGAGGGAGAACATCAACATCCAGCTCAGGGACACCCTCGACGAGTCCACCGACAAGTGGGGGGTCAGGGTCGAGACCGTGGAGATAAAGGAAGTGGACCCTGCACCCAAGGTCAAGCAGTCGATGGAGGAGCAGACCTCCGCCGAGAGGCTGAGGCGTGCAGCCATCCTCCAGGCCGACGGTCTGAAGAGGTCCGCCATCATGGAGGCCGAGGGAAGGAAGAAGTCCAAGGTCCTGGAGGCCGAAGGAAACAGGCAGTCCATGATCCTCGAGGCGGAGGGTAAGAGGCTCGCCACCATACTGGAGGCACAGGGAGAGGCGCAGAAGCTGCGCATCATGTCCGTGGGAGCCGCAGCGATGGACTCGAAGGCTCTGGCCATTATGTCCATGGACACCCTGAAGGCCGTCAGCGACGGTCAGGCGTCCAAGATCTACATGCCCATGGAGGTCACCAAGCTGATGGATGGCATCTCGGATTACCTGGGCGCCACCAGGAACGTGGCCGACCGCGAGGTGTCCGACGTCGATGCCATCAAGGAAGCGGTCGGGGATCCGGACGACATACTCGGGCCCATCCCGACCCAGGAAGAGATCAAGGAGAAGAACGAGGCCTACGAGAGGGAGGCCGGCAAGGAGATCGAGGAGGAATCCGAGATCCCCGACGACATAAAGGTCTGAACATGGATCCGCTCATCGTCTCGATACTGCTGATAATAGTCGGCGCCGCGCTGGTCATAACCGAGGCCAACATCCCCGGCGGATACCTCATCATCCCCGGATTGGATCTGCTGGTGATCGGCATCTACGGATGCATATTCCCCGACCTGCTGTTCACCTGGTACACCGTGGCCATAGCCATAGTGCTCACCATACCGGTGATCATCGGCACCATCTACCTGTACAAGCGTCTGGGTGGATCCGTGCCCCCGTCCACCACCGTGGCGGGATCCCTGGTGGGAAGGGACGGCGTCGTGGTCATCGAGACCAACCCCGACAACCTCAAGGGCAAGGTCAAGATCGGCTCCGACACATGGAGCGCCGATTCCGACGAGGTCATCCCGGTGGGCACCGAGGTGACCGTGGTCGCCAGCGAAGGCGTCCACGTGCACGTCGCGAAGAAGTGAGTCGCGACCGGGCGGGGCCCTGCCTTCAAACCCATTACTGGCTCTTTTTATCCCGGATTCAATCCAGCAGTGCGGAACCCGTATCGAAGGCCTTCTTCAGCTCCTGCGGGAAGACCTTCTCCCTCCTCTCGACCCTCTGCGGTCCGTCGAAGAAGGTCCAGTCGAACTTGCTGTAGTCCTTCACCTGCATGGTCTCACCGCTGACGAATACGGTAGTGGGGCCGATGAAGTTGGTCAGGACGTTCTTGTAGTTCTCCAGCATGTCCTTGTAGAGGGTATCGGGGGCGTTGGATGTCATGATCAGAAGGACCGGAATCTTCCTCTCGTTGCAGCAGGGCCTCTCCTTGTTGTATGTGAGGTAGGGGAACACCAGCCTCTCGTAGAAGGTCTTGAACTGTGCGCAGAGGTCTCCGAAGTAGTTAGGGGCGCCCATGATGATGCCGTCCGCCTCCCTTATGGCGTCCAGTACGGGCTTCAGTCCGTCCTTCACCACACACTCGCCACGGTGGGCCTCCCTCTTGCATCCGAAGCAGGATATGCATCCTGTGAAACGCTCGATCTTGTAGAGGTCGAACTTCTGTACCATGTATCCTTTCGATTCGGCTCCCTTTATCGCCTCGTTTATGAGCATGTCCGTGTTCCAGCCCGAACGGGGGCTGCCGTTTATCGCTACGATCTTTCCTGTCATGGGCGTGGTATCGGACAATAAAGACAAAAACATGACGCCTGAGCCGTCCCACGTCAAACCGTTTGAACGGATCGATGTATGCGGAAAGGCCTTAAGGGGACCGTCGAGAGCGGCTAATGGAAGGGCGGTAACCAATAATGTGCCAGACGGTACCATCTATGCGGGCAACCCCGCCCGCCCGATAACCAAGAAGGAGTGATGCCCTCTCAGAGGATGTCCCCGAAGGAGGAGGCATCCATCAGTTCCTCTACGCCGACCGTGCGGATGGAAGGGTCCCCCTTCCCGCAGACGGATATGCGGAATCCCTCCGGGGGTGCGGGTTCGCTTATCGGCATGTTCTCATCGGGACTCCTGATATCGTATCCGTACAGAACCCTGAAGGATTCGGGCGGAAGCCTGAATCCGAGGCCGAGGGCCTTCATGTAGCTCTCCTTGGCCGTCCACATCCTGGCGAACACCTCCTCGCGGCCCTTCTCCACGACCGTTTCCATGAAGTCGTTGTACTCTTGAGGATCCATCACCCTCTTGGCGATGTCCCTGTTGCGTCCCACCGCCTCTATGTCGATCCCCACGGGGTCCTCGGACAACGCGAATGCCACGTAGTGTCCGGAATGGGAGAGGTTGAACTCGATGCCCGGACAGCGGAGCTTCCCGCTCCCGTCCTCCGTGACCGCGCCGTACGACCTCTCTATAAGCCTCAGGAACAGCCCCGCGGTGACGCTGAGCATCCTGTCCTTCGGGAACCTGTAGAAGTCCGCCTTCCCCTTCCTCGTGTCCGAGAGGAGGGCGTACGCCCTGTCGTAGACCGCGGGATCCCCAAGCGGGGAGCAGTCGGCCACGAAGCAGTGGATCATTCTATCTTGAGTTGGACAGATACGGGCACCCTTAAGTTTTTTCCCATTGGTGCAGGCCCCTTTCCCGTTCTCACTTAGCAGATTCGTTTTGCTGTTCCTATGTTACGGAGCATAACTGTCGACGAGATATGGCAAAATAGTAGCAATTATGGTGCAAATCTATGGGTAGATATGGTGTTTTTCGGTATGCTGGCCTTGTCGGAATGCCAAGTGGGAACGAGGCCGCGAATGAGGGAATGTGCCCAATCCGCCGTCGTCAGGGATGTGCCAGATGAGCAATTCTTGCAGGAGATTCCCGATCCCATGACGGAATGGAATAACGGAATGCACGATCCGCGGATCGTCTGATGCGTAACGCGGTGACGGTGTTCAGGGGAACAAGGCCCTGCCCATCTCGCGCGCCTTCTCGAGCATCTCGGGATTGTCCTTGGGAAGGCCGTGCTCCCTGGTGCTGTGCAGCAGGACTGAGGTGCTGAAGTTCCTGCGTTCCAGAATCCTCTTGATCCTATCCGCGGTGGGCTTCCCGTGCTCTACGGGGGCACCGGAGGAAACGATGACCAGCGCATTCCTGGCGGGAGGTTCCTTCTGTTCGGTGTAGAGCTTGAACGTCCTGTCCTCGTACATGTAGTACAGCCCGGTGGCACGCCCGAAGTACACCGGCGCGGCAACTATGAGCGCATCGCAGTCCCTCAGGTCATCCAGGACGGGCACGAGATCGTCCTTCAGCGGGCAGGGCTTCCCCTGTTTGCAAAGATGGCAGCCCTGACAATCACGGAACTTGAGACCGTTGAGGAAATGGATACGGACATCGGCATCCTCCACCGCCTCGGCGGCGGCCACTGCCAATGTGGATGTGCTCCCCTTGCGGGAAGGGCTCGATAGGATCACGCAGATCATCCTGCTCATGGACATGGATGATACTGCCGATAGTTAATCGTTGAGACGTACGGCCCCCGAAGGGGATCACAGGGGAAGGATCATTCGTCCTTGACATCGAACTGCGAACGGTACAGGTCCGCATAGACGCCGCCGTGGGACAGGAGCTCCTGATGCCTCCCCTTCTCCACGATGTTGCCGTCCTCCATGACCAGGATGATGTCCGCATTGATGATCGTGGAGAGACGGTGGGCGATGACGAACGTCGTCCTGCCCTCCATCAGGTGATCGATGGCCCTCTGGATCACCATCTCCGTCCTGGAATCCACCATGGACGTGGCCTCGTCGAGGATGAGCATCGGGGAACGGTCCACCAGGGCACGGGCGATGCATATCTGCTGTCTCTGTCCTTCCGACAGCCCTCCGCCGTTGCGGATCACGGTATCGAGTCCCTCCGGCAGCGCCCTTATGAATCCTTCCAGCCCGACCTTCCTGCACGCGTCGTAGATGCCGTCGTCCGTCACGTCGGTGCCGTATGCTATGTTGTCGCGTATGGTGCCATTGAACAGCCACGTGTCCTGGAGGACCATGCAGAATAGGCTGTGGACATGTGCGCGGGACATGTCCTTGATCGATATCCCGTCGATCGATATGTCGCCTTCGGAGACATCGTAGAACTTCATCAGCAGGTTGACGATGGTGGTCTTCCCCGCCCCCGTCGCGCCCACTATGGCGACCTTCTGCCCCGGTTCCACCCTGACCGAGAATCCTTTGATCGTCTCGGTGTCCGGCGTATAGGAGAAACGGACATTATCGAACTCCACCAATCCCTCGACGTCCCCGGGGTGGACGTTCTCGGGGTCGGCGGGCATCTCCTCGTGATCCAGGAACTCGAAAATCCTCTCCGCTCCCGCACCAGCGGCCTGAAGGTTGCCCAGCGAACTGGAGATCATGTCGAGGGGGCCCATGAACATCTTCTCGAACAGGATGAAGGCCACGACCATACCGATCGTGATCTCGCCCTGTATGACCATCACCGATCCCACGATGCACACGAGGACGTACCCTATGTTCCCCGAGAACTGCATGAACGCGGGAAGGAGTCCCATCGTGATCTCGGAACGGAATCCGCTGGAACGCAGATTCTCGTTGATGCCGTCGAACTTCCTCCTGCTGATCCCCTCCCCGGAATAGGACTGGACGAGACTGTGGGACGAGTAGATCTCGGATATGAGCCCGTACATGGAACCTATGTTCCTCTGCTGGGCACGGTAGTACTTCTGTGTGTATTTCATCACCATGAAGCATACCCCGAATCCGATCAGGGCAGCTGCTATGGAGACTATCGCCAGCTTGACGTTGGTGATGAACATCATCGCCGTACAGAGGATCAGGACGAATATCCCGTGAAGGAACACGGATATGCTGCGGTTGAGTGCCGACCCGACGGTATCGGAATCGTTGGTGAAACGGCTGATGACATCCCCCTTGTCGGAGCTGTCGTAGTAGTCCATCGGCAGACGCGACAGCTTGCGGTTCAGTGCGGAACGCATGTCGCTGGCTACCCTCTGGGCAACATCCGCCATCACGAAGTTGCGGATGAACGTCGCCCCATGGGCGAACAGATAGAGCAGAAGGATCAGGGTGCCTATGCGGGATACCGCGTCGAGATCGATGTCCCCGGTGTAGAGTCCGTCGGATATGAGGTCGGTGATCTCGCTGACGTAATTGGGTACGAAGACGCTCAGCAGGGACTCTATGAACACCAGCGTTATCCCTATGATGAACAGTGTCCTGTACCGGCGCATGAAACGGAAGATCATCCCCCATGCGCGGCGCATCGAATGGGGCGATTCGGTTATCACGCCCTTCACCAGCGGCTTCCCGGTGATCGATACGTTGCCCGGCATCAGAGATCGCCCCCTGCGTGCTGCGATATCGCTATCTCACGGTACTGCTCGCAGCTGTCCAACAGTTCGGAGTGGGTACCCTGCGCTATGATGGTGCCCCCGTCCATGACCAGGATGCGGTCCGCACCCCTGGCGGTACCCACCCTCTGGGTGATGAGGAGCACGGTGGCCATGTCGGTGGCCCTGCCGAGCCTGGTGCGAATCTCGCGGTCGGTGCGGTAATCGAGAGCGGAGAAGCAGTCGTCGAACACATAGATCTCCGGACCCTTGCATACCGCCCTCGCGATGGATATCCTCTGCTTCTGGCCTCCGGAAAGGTTCTTCCCCTCCTCGGCCACCGGCGCCTCCAATCCCCCGCTCCTCTGGACGAAGTCGTCTATGCAGGCCACCCTCAGCGCTCTCCAGATATCCTCATCGGTGCGGGATTCCGATCCTTCCCCGTAATTCACGTTGTCCCTGAAGTTACCCTTCAGCAGCATGGACTTCTGCGTCACATAGCCCACCCTCCTGCGGAGGGAGTCCTTACGGTAGTCCCTGACGTCGACCCCGTCCACCGCGACGGACCCGTCCGAGCAGTCATAGAAACGGGATATGAGATGTGCCAGCGTACTCTTGCCGCATCCCGTGGCACCTATGAGGGCCACGGTCTCCCCGGGGTTTATGCTGAAGGATACGTCATGCAGTGTATCTGCCGCCGCACCGGGGTAACGGAAGGACACCCCGTCGAAACGGAGGGATCCTGTGCACTCGCCCTCGTCCCTCTCCCCGTCGAGGATTTCCGGTTCGGTCATGAGCACCTCCCATATGCGGTTCATCGAGACCTTGGCACGGGGGAATATGTTGAAGATCTGGACGATGCTGCGGAACGCATTCAGCGCCATGGTGGCGTATGTGGCGAACACGATCATGTCCGAGAACAGCACCAGACGTTCCGGTTCGGATGACGTGCCCGCGATGATGAATGCCCCCAGCCAGTAGATGGACATCGTGAGGGTGTTGCGCAGGAAGCTGTTGATCGGGACGTTCGCCGCCATTATGTGGTTGACGCCGATGATTTTGGACATCAGACTGTCGTTGATGTCCGTGAACCTCCTCTCCTCGTACTCTTCGGCGTTGTATGCGCGGATAACCTTCTGGCCGGTCACCGTCGCGGAGGTCTGTCCGTTGATCGCGTCCTTGAGTCTCTGGATGATTTTGTAGCGGGGTGCGGTCAGGCGCATGATGGTGATCACGGTGACCGTCATCAGCATCACCGCGGTGAACGTGGCCGCCGTCCAGGTGAGGTTGCCGGAGCTGATCCTCAGTATGGCCCACACGGAGATTATGGGCGATCTCATGAGGGACTGCAGCGCTATCCCGATGAAGTCCTGGATCTGTTTCACATCGTTGGTGGAGCGGGTGATCAGGCTCTCGGCGGATATCTTCTCCACCTCAGCCATCGAGAACCGCTGGATGTGATTGAACTGTGTCGCACGTATCCTCTTCGCAACCGACGAGGAGATCCAACCGACCTGTACGCTGATGACGAGACCGACGGCAAGGCTCCCAACGGCACAGGCGGCCATGGCGAACGATTTCGACACGACCTCATCGGTGGTCCCGTGGGCGGTGATGACGTCGGTGATCTCGGCCATGTACTGCGGCAGTTCCAATTCCAGATACACCTGGGCGAAGGTCATGGCCAGGACCAGGGCCGTCAGTATCCATTCGGTCCTGCCGTAGAACCTCATGAACGAGAATATGCCGACGCTGCGGCCTGTCCTGTCCTTGTTCTTCCCGGCACCGCTCATCTGACCGACCTTCATTGGATTATACGTACAACAGGATGGTATCGGGGCTTCTATTCATATATTTGTTCAAATCCGTGTTCGGCGGACGGGGCGGCTCCGGGATACCATTGCCGGCAGGTGCGGAATTGGTGTTGAAAAAAGATGTGCCAGATGATCAGATCATGCGACAATCCGCCTGACGATAACGGAGGACAGCGATCAAAATGTCACAGGATGTCCCCGAAGGAGCGGGCACCCATCAGCTCTTTCACGCCACAGTACCGGCGGATCCGGGAAGCGGTTTCATCGTATGTTGAATACTAGTGCGTAAACCTTAGATGACGCCTAAAGTAGCATTAGACGTTCTCTGTTGTGCCTGTGCCGTATGGCCGGGCGATTCACCCCGTGACGCCGGAGAAGGGTTGCCGGTCAACCCCCTGCGTAAGATGTTTATTGCGCTGTTGAGGTCGCGGTCCATTTTTAATCCGCATTCTGGACATTTATGGATGCGAACCCTCAGGCTCTTCTCGACATACGCTCCGCATTTCGAACATATCTGCGACGTATCCTTTGGATCGACGGAGACGAATGCGCGGCCAGCTTCCATCGCTTTGTCCTCGATCCTTCTCCTCAATAATCCCAAAGACGCATCGTCGTAGGCGTTCGTCATGCGCTTG
>JAEEGL010817927.1_pt1 | contig 11695 bp, 7 predicted proteins | sample 9134231 | NCBI WGS metagenome assembly JAEEGL01 (sample SAMN16246548, study PRJNA631951) | gut metagenome | biome: gut microbiome; feature: rumen; material: fiber-attached | host: Bos | place: Iran: Karaj | collected 2018-10
CAAGCAAGTCGGCATAGCCCCACACACCACCGCAGTCCTCGGGCGGGCATTCTCCGTGCCCGTTGACAAACGTGATGCTCGGCTTCTCCCCTTTATCATACTCGCGGATGCCCTTCACCCACACATCGTGCTCCCAGCTGTCGCCATAGTCATATTCCAACTTCATTCGCACACCTTTCTCCGTGAGTAGGTCAGACAGCGCAACTTTCGCGAAGTCCTTATCATCTGACGGAAACAATGAATCTTTTATTTGTTCTTTCGAACAATAATACTCACTCTTAAAACGATATTGGTACAAGTGCTCCATCATCCATCCCATCACCTCAAGCAGCAACTCGGCAAGGGCCTGCAACGTAATATTCGATGGCACCTTCACCTCACGCCATATCTTGAGGTCGGTGTTGTTTAACTTAATGCGTACATGGTACTCCTTAATGTCTCGGCGTGGGAGAACCATAGGGCACTTCCTACCCATATTATCATATTTTTCATCACCATCGGAATCGTCGTCATCATCACCAAAAATATCGAACATTTCTCTATGCTGCTCATAGAAATCAAGGAATTCTGTAACCACCTTTTTTGCATGTTCATCACCGTTGATTGCCGCACGAATAAGTGGGGCTATATTATCCATAGTTATCTCATCCAATGGGTCATTCCCTTCTTTTTTTGGAAACATGTCTATTGTCTTTGCCATAAAAAGAGTTTTTATTTGTTGCGAAAAAAAATTTATATAATTGTATATCAATTGATAATAATCTACTAATTTCTCTTACTAATCAAACCAATAGCTCGCCTTTTGCCACAATGCGACATTTCCCGCCTACATATATAGCACCATCAGGTCGCAATAAGGTTTCAACCACAGAAGGACGACCCATCTTCTCGCCTTGCAGAAAGGAGCACTCGCCACCTTGCTGTATCAATCCCTGACGCTGCAAATAGTGCGTCAAAGCCGCATTGGCGGTGCCTGTGGCAGACTCCTCGTCCACCCCATATAGGGGAGCAAAGTTGCGCACATGGGCGGTATAGCCGTCGCCTGCTTGTACAAAGGCATGCACCCCTACCACCTCCAACTCACGGCTCAATTCTGCCAAAGTAGCCATATCAGGATTGAGTGCAGCCAGTTCTTCCAGGCTTTGCACTGGCAACATGATGTCGGGCAATCCCGTTGAAATAATCTCTACCGGCATTAACGGCACAACGCATTGCATGATGCGACACAGACGCTCCACATCCACCACTGCACCTACCATCTTCGGTGCCGCCATCTGCATCATCACCCGTTCGCCAGCCATCACCTCTAAGTCGCCAGCCAAGGTATGGTTCAGACATACCCAATCCCCCACTTTGCCCAACTGCCACAACAAACCAAAGGTGGCTATCGTGGCATGTCCGCAGAGGTCCACCTCGCTGAGGGGTGTGAAGTAGCGCACGGTGAACTCGTCTGCGCCATCCTGACGGACAAAAGCCGTCTCGGAATAGCGTAACTCAGCCGCCACCTGCTGCATCAGGCGGTCGGGTGGGAAATCATTGTCTAACAGCACCACCCCGGGCGGGATTGCCGCCAAAGAGTTTTTTAGTAAAAGCATCAACGATATAGTATTGCATGATGATTATGGGGTTTTAGGGGTTAGAAAAATAAAGGTTCGCTTCACTTAAAAGGATTAAAGGTTATCACAACTCCGTTTTTGCCTCCATGGCATCGGCTATCTTGTCCACGTTCATACTGCGGGCGGATGCATCGAAAATCTCCTTGTATAATCCACCTTGCTGGTAGACCTCTGTGGGTGTGCCGTGCTGCACAGCGTGTCCAGTATCAAGTACATAGAGGGCATCGGAGTCGATTATCTGGCCGATGTTGTGGCTGATGACTATCACCGTGCGTCCCTGCTTGATGGCATCGATGGAGTTCTTGATCTGCTCGGTGGCAATGGCATCAAGGCTGGCAGTGGGTTCGTCGAGGAATATGATGGGCGGGTTCTTCAAGAACATGCGGGCTATAGCAATACGTTGCTGCTGTCCACCACTTAGCTGCAGGGCATTGGAATTGAAGCCATCAGGCAGCGCCACTATTTGGTCGTAGATATACGCCTGTCGTGCTGCCTGTTCCACCTCCTCGCGCGTGGCAGAAGGGTTACCGTAACGGATATTCTCAGCAATGGTGCCACTGAAGATATGGTTTTTCTGCAACACAAGACCAATATTATCGCGCAACACCTGCGTGTCCCACTCGGCAAGAGGAACCCCATCCAACGTGATGCTGCCGCTGTTGGGGGCATAGAACTTGTCGAGCAGATTGACAATGGTGGTCTTGCCCGCTCCACTCAACCCTACCAAAGCAGTGGTCTTGCCCGGTTCGATGGTCATGCTGAGGTTTCGGATGGCGTGAGTTCCATTAGAATAGGTGAATTCCACGTTTTTTAACTCAAAACGTCCTTTGACAGCCGAAGGCCTATAGGAGCCAGTACTCTCCACCTCGTTGTCGGCTTCCAATATGCCGAAGAAGCCCTCGGCATAGATAAGCGCGTCGTTGAGGTCGTCGTAGATGCGATGCAACTGGCGGATGGGTGCGCTTACGTTACTGAACAGCAACACGTGGTACATAATCTTACCGATGGTCATGCCGGGATAGTCAATCAGCACCAAGTAGGCCGTGAGGATAATAATCAGCACCGTGCCTATCTGCTCCACGAAGGTCTTCAATCCTTCGAAGAGAAAACTGATACGCCGAGTGGCCATCTGCTGGTCGGTGGAGTCGTTCTGCAACCGTGCCTGTCGGTCGGCCTCCAGCCGCTCGCGATTGAAGGACTTGATAACACCCATGCTCTCAATGATATTCATAATACCATTGTTAAGTGCCTGGTGAGTGCCAAACACACGTCGCCGCCAACCTTTCATGCGCACCCCTTGGCGTGCGGTAATGAAGAAATAGATGGGGATAATGGCCAACGCCACAAGTCCCACATACACATTGGCGGCAAACATCAGCACTAACGCCATCACCGCACTGGTAAAGAGGGGCAGGATGTCGATAAAGAAATTCTTGACCGTATTGCTCAGGCTCATAATTCCGCGATCGATACGTGTTTGCAGCTTGCCTGGTTCATTACCCTCATTGCTAAAGAACGCCATGCGGAACTGCAAAATACGGTCCACCACCCGCAGCGACAGGTCTCGGCTGACGTTAATCCGAATCTTCTCACCAAAGAAGCGCTGTCCAAAGGTAATCACTGCTGCCAGCAACTCTTTACCCAACAGCACAACACTGACGATGAGGAGTAGCCGTGCCGCCTCACCCCACTCAAATCCACCCTCAACATGCAGCAATCCATTGATGGCATCCACCGCACGGTCGAGCACCACGGCATTCACCTGCGCCATCAGCGACCCCACAAACGTGAGGACCAAGGTCAAAAACAACAGCCACCTATACGGCAGCACAAAAGGCAACAACTTCTTCAGCAAGCCGCCCACACCCATCTTTGAAGTCGAATCGTCCATCGGTTGAAACTAAAAGGTTACATATGCGATGCAAAAGTACAAAAAAAAACTCAATCCGAAACAATCATTGAATTAATTAGCAGTTGCCCATCTTAATAAAACACAACAACAAGCATTATAATTATCGGCCAGACACCCTATGCGTAGGCTACTCCAACAACCACGGCTATCGCTTCGGTCTCGGCATGCCGCCCGCACAACGTGCAGAACTCACCTCGAAGAACAACGTCCCAATAAAGCCCTAGACGGTATGGAAAGCCCTAAGTACAGCAGCTGCATGGAAACCGCCGTTCTGATAGTTTTATCAAAAGCAAAATAGTCTTGAGTCATTTATTCTTTGGGAAGATAGAAAAACGAATAATTTCTTGCCAATCCAGAAATAATGCGTATTTTTGCAAAACTATCACGATAGAATAACAAAAAGCCTTTTCTACTGAGTATAAAGAACAATTATACATCTATACATCTTCAAATTATAAAAAAACAATGATACATAGGATTTGGATATTGACAATTGGAATATTGGCACTCCTATTAACCACAGGATGCCAGAAAAGAGAGGACACTGTAAACTGCAAGGTTTTTTGGCAGTTATATCAGGAACAGAAATATTCTACCCCAGAGAGCATAGAAAAGGCCTTCCACGACACTTTCACCGACTTCTGGAAAAATTCCCCCACGTACAATTCGGTGACGGTGAACGACATCAGCCGAAGCGATGTGCGATCCCTTACCTTAAAACTATCCCAAATGGCCGACCAAAAAGTCACTGAGGAACTTGACCCGACCCTCGAATATGATGTGAGGGTGAAAGTGTTTATTGATTTCAACGGCTCTTATATTGAGGAGATTTGGGACAAGACTTATCGCCGACAATTATAGACAGTTCTTTCCTCCCCTATCATTGAGGCTTTCACCTAATCAAAAGCAACCTACTCCGAGCCATTGCAATCTAACCCACGTGACATGAGTAAATATCTTGTAAGATACCGCTATCTGATGCTTGGCCTGACGCTAGCTCTGGCTGCTATTTGCGGGGTATTGGTGTTCCGTGTGAATGTCAATACCGACTTGACGAAATATTTGCCCGATGACTCCCGCATGAAAGCAGGTCTGGAACTGCTGACCAGCGAGTTCGACCTAAGTCCCGACATGGCAGGTGGCGACGTGAGGGTGATGGCCGACAGCCTGAGTGCGGAGGAGAAGGTAGACCTCAAATACCAGCTACACACCTTGCCCGAGGTGGGCAACGTGAGAGTGCAAGAGAACGGCATCCACACACTCTATGAACTTAGCGTAGACAAAAGCATCGACCAAGTGGCTTTAGGCAGGGAAATCCATGAAAGTCACCCTAAGATAGCCGCCGTAGAAACCGCCCAGGACGGCACCACTGCCGATCCCTCCATGCTGATGGGCGGCGTTGCCCTGCTACTGATCGTACTCTTTGCCATGTGTGCCTCGTGGTTGGAGCCGGTACTCTTCCTCGCCTCGACAGGCATTGCCGTGCTTCTGAACATCGGCACCAACGCTTTACTGCCCAGCGTGTCGGTTACAACTAACTCATTGGTAGGCATCCTTCAACTGGTGCTCTCCATGGATTACAGCATCGTGCTCATCAACCGTTTCCGTCAGGAGAGACAGCAGCATGATAACAGCCAAGTGGCCATGCATCGAGCCATCCAACGTGCCTCGGGCACTATCGTTAGTAGTGCGCTTACCACCATCGTTGGGTTGATGATGCTGGTGTTCATGAAGTTGAAAATCGGAGCAGACTTGGGCATTGTGCTCAGCAAGGGAGTTCTTTGCAGCCTCATCTGCACCTTCACCGTACTGCCCACCCTTATCCTGCAGTTTGAAAAAGGAATCGAGCGGTCGCACAAAAAAACACCCCGTTTCCACACCGACCGACTGGCGCGGTTCAGTCAAAAATTCCGCATCCCCTTAACACTACTATTTGTGGCACTCTTGGTGGGTTCCTATATCTTACATAACCAAACGCCTATTTCGTTCCAATACACTCAAGCATCACAAATCAACCCCTTTTTCCCCAAGAAAAATCCCCTCGTGCTCATTTACGACAATGCCGACGAAGCCCATGTGTCAACACTTATAGACTCATTGACAGCATGTCAAGGGGTAGAGACAGCGCTTTCCTACCCCTCGCTGATGCAGAAAGAATACCGCGCATCAGAAATGGTCACCACCATACAGGGAATGAGCCAAATGATGGCTGGAACCGACAGTTTGATGAGCGGAGCCAAGATGGATGTATTATCAGAAGATGTGTTGCGGTTGGTTTACTATGCTGCCCATGGTCAAAAGGTACAACGGTTGGGGTTTAACGAGTTGGCCAACTTTATTCTGGAGCAAGCCAGCAATCCGCAATCTGTTATCGCCAGCCAAATGAGTCCCGACATGCGGCAGAAGATGGCCATTCTGAACGACTTCCGCCAACTGAACAACATGGCTGAGGAAGAACGTACCATCGACAGTACCGAGATGGATGTGGCTGCAATGGCAGAAGGACTGGATATTATGCCAGAAGAAATAACAGATGTGACTGGGGTTTCTGACCATCAAGAATCTGTAACGACCATCTCTCATGATGAATCTCATGAAAATGGTATTCAAGAAACAACTGAAATTGCTAAGCCACAGGTCTATTCACCCTACACCGACACGGCCTTATTGCAGAAAACCATGAGCAGCAATGATATGGCCAGCTACCTAAAGATGGATCCAGGACAGGCCAAAATGGTCTATCGGCTAGCCAAGAAACATAATGAGGGGATGACTCCTCTGGAGTTTGTTCATTTTCTCACTCAAGACATCCTCAAGCGGAAAGCATTGGCCTCGATGATTGAACCAAGGCAAAAAGAGCAGTTGATTGCGTTGGAAGCAACTATGGACGAAGCAATGAGCAAACATCAATCATTGCCAACAGAAGGACTAACCTCAACCCATAGTGGCATCGCAGCATCCCATGATAACAACCCATCAGACCTCCCGTCAAAACTAAGTATTGACAATCCTGCCTCAGAGAGAACAGATGGCAATGATTCCGTGCTATCTTTCTCACCAGAGACCAGCACGATAGCTTCAGGCGGAGATGTGCTTGCAGACTCCACAGAAGACCCGTTGACCCTGTTAGACGAAATGATGAACGGCACCAAACGCTACACTGCAGCAGAGATGGCAGAGAACTTCAACGCCATGGGTGAGCCTGTGGGGCGCGAGTTAATGGAATTGCTCTACCTCTACTATGGTGGAAGCAAAAAATACAATGAATGCTGGACCCTTTCGTTGGGCGGGATGGTGACTTTTCTGAGTGACTCGGTGATAAACGACCCTCGTTTTGCCAACTTCGTCACGCCAGACATGAAAAATGGCTTCAACAAAATACGCATTGCCTTGGATGAGGGAGTCGGCATGCTACGCTCGAACAACCATTCCATAGCTATTGTAGTGACCGGGCTACCCGAAGAGAGCGACGAGACATACGCTTTCCTTGACAACTACAAACGGCTCTGCGACCAGTCGCTACCTCATGGCTATTACTCAGTGGGCGAGTCGGTCATGCTGGCCGAGATGAAGGCTGGCTTCCAACGCGAGATGACTTTGGTGACATTGCTGACCATTGCGGCCATTTTCTTGATAGTCTTCTTTACCTTCCGGTCGCTATTGGTGGCTCTGTTACTGGTAGCTACGGTGATGACAGGGGTGTTTGTGGATGTGTCGGTAAGTGCCATCGGAGGCGGTTCGCTGCTCTATCTTGCCTATCTGATAGTCCAAAGCATACTGATGGGAGCCGCCATAGATTACGGCATTCTCTTTGCCAACTACTACCGTGAGAAGCGCACGACACTTGACATCGGAGCCTCTCTGAAAGAGGCCTACCGTGGAACCATCCACACCATCTTGACCTCCGGCTTGATACTGATATTGGTGCCTGGTGCCATGGCCGTGCTAGTGGATGACCCAACAGTCTCTTCCATTGTGCAGGCAATCTCTATCGGCGCACTTGCCACAGTGATACTTGTGCTACTGGTGTTGCCAGGAATGCTGGCAGCATGCGACCGTATAGAACGAAGGCGCAAATAAACATTCCTAAACACTAACGACTTATCGAATCAACCTCCAATCAAAATATCCTTCCCGTCCAATTTGGCCGCGAAGAGGTCCTCACCGTGGTAGACAAGTTTGAGAGAGAAGAAAGGTTGGTCAGGATTCATCAGTAGGTGGAGGAAGATTCTGTCGCCTTCCCAAAGAGTGAGGTCAAACAAACGCTGCTTTTCAATCCATTGGAGGTCTCCCTCGTTACAAACAATCTCTTCACCACTCCAGTCAGAAGCGGTGAAGAGATGCATATATTCGCATGGCCATACATCACTAATAAAAGTAACTATGCCCCGATAGCGCCATTGGAGAACGTCCAATCCTGTCTCCTCTTTCACCTCCCGAATCATGCACTCGTCGGGACTCTCATCCTTTTCACATTTACCGCCCACGCCTATCCATTTGTCATGGCTGGCATCGTTTTCTTTTTTCACACGGTGGAGCATCAGATATTGGTTTCCGCGCTCAAGGTAACAGAGTGTGGTTTGTTTCATGCTTTTGGAGTTAAGGAATGACTATGCATTAGGGTAAGCTAGTATGATTATCTATTTATTGGATTGCTTTTTCGCTTGCCAAGAATGGTACCATTCGTAGACTATGGGGACCACTATGATATTGAGCAGCGTAGAGGTGACCAAACCTCCCAAGACAACAACAGCCATAGGGGCTTGGATTTCGTTGCCAGGATGATCGGCAGCCAATATCATGGGCACCAATGAGAGGGCAGTCGTGAGAGCCGTCATGAGAATGGGATTGAATCGGTCTAAAGAGCCCTGTATGATGAGGTCGCGGGGCTTCATATCCGAACAATGATACTGAGCAAAAAGGTTTTGAAATCTCGAAACCAGCAAGATACCGTTGCGCGTAGCGATACCAAAAAGGGTGATAAAACCTATGAGGGCGGGTGTACTTAGGGAGTTAGCTCCTAACTTGACCGCCAGCACACCACCTATGAGTGCCAAGGGAAGATTGATAAGAACGATGAGCGAAAGTGAGAGATTTTTGAACTCAGTATAGAGCAACAAATAGATAACGATGAGAGCCACTATAAATACCAAGATGAGTGTGCGGGTAGCACTCTTGGCGCTCTCGAACTGGCCTCCATACTCAATACGATATCCTTCTGGGAGAGTGATCTGACTTTCAATAGTCTTTTGAATATCCTCAACCACGCCGATAGCATCGCGTCCACTAACATTGGCAGAAACGACTAACTTGCGTTGGACATTCTCGCGTGAAATGGTGTTGGGGCCACCCACTGAAACCACATCGGCCACTACTCCAAGGGGTACTTTACCCCCGTCGTAAGTGTCGATTAGGGCATCTTTGACATCCTCGATAGTGAGGGTGTCGTGAGCAAAACGTTGCTTCAGAACCAGGTCGAAACTGCGCTGGCCTTCATAAACGTCGCCAATCTTCTTGCCGTTGAAGGCGGTCTCGACAAAGTCATTGAACTGCTGCATGGTGATGCCATACTGTGCCAGCATCGTACGGTTGGCACGCACCTGCAATTGAGGTGTCTCGGTCTGCTGCTCAACATTGACATCCACCAATCCCTCAATGTCAGATACAGAGTTCTTGATTTGATTGCCCAACATATAGAGTTGGCTAAGGTCTGTGCCAAAAATCTTGATGGCGATGGTGGCCTGAGTGCCGCTGACCATGTGGTCGATACGGTGACCCAACGGCTGTCCTACGCTGGTAACGACACCGGGAATGGAACCCAATCGAGCACGTATATCGGCCATAACCTCTTCCTTGCTTCGGTCAGCGAGTTTGAAATTGACATCAATCTCAGCACCATTGGTTGCCTGAGAGTGTTCGTCAAGCTCGCCACGACCCGTACGACGCGAGGTGGAACTCACCTCCGGAATAGAAAGTAACTCCTCCTCCAACAGCCGGCCTATTTTATTACTTTCCTCTAAGGAAATACCTGGCTTAGCAACCGCAGCAATGGTGAGGGAACCCTCATTGAATGGAGGAAGAAAGTCGCGACCAACGGTGAAGAGCAGACCCACAGCCACGAAAAGGAGGGCGACAGTGATGAGAATAACCGGACGACGATGGCCGAAAGTCCATAGGAGCACCCTCTTATAACCTTTGGATAGCCATGAGGCAAGCCAGCTGTCTTTCTCGCGACGGTTGAGGTAATTCTCGTTGGAAAGGAGTAGTTTGCATAGGAGAGGCGTAACCGTCATTGCCACCAACAGCGACATGAAAAGAGAGATGAGGTAAGCCACACCCAGTGGCTTGAGCATACGTCCCTCGAGGCCGTTGAGGAAGAAAAGCGGCACAAAGGTAATCATTACAATAAGGGTAGCGTGGATGATAGAACTGCGGATTTCGGAAGAGCCGTGGAAGACTACATTATAGGAAGTATCGCGCTCAGCGGGAGGTAGTTTATGGTTTTGGCGGAGTCGTTTGTAGACATTCTCCACGTCGATGATGGCATCGTCGACCAAGGAACCGATGGCGATACACATACCGCCAAGGGTCATCGTATTGATCTCATAACCTAACAGATAGAGACAGAGCACCGTACCCAAAAGTGAGATTGGTATGGAAATGATAGAAATAAGAGTCGTACGGAAACTGCCTAAGAAAAGGAAGAGCACGATGATAACAAAAAGGGCTCCTTCGAGTAGTGCCTTGCCCACATTGCCAACAGACGACTCAATAAAATCGGCTTGACGGAAGATGTGGGTGTTCATCTTCACATCGGCAGGAAGGGTCTTGGCAATGTTCTGCAAGTTAGCCTCAATATTCTCAGTAACACGTAACGTATTAATATTGGGTTGTTTGGATATAGAGAGAATAATGGCGGGTTGGGCGTTGCAAGAGGCGTATCCCATTTTGGGGGCATTGCCCACACGCACTTCAGCCACATCGCTCAAGCGTACAGGATGGCCCTCGTGCATCTTGACAAAAGAGGCACCCAGCTCGTCAACATCGCAGGAACGCCCCATGCCGCGGAGGGCATACTCATTGGCGTAGTCGCGGATGACACCACCAATGGAGTTGTCGCTGATGCTGCCACCAAGAGCCTCAATATCGGCCATGGTGACACCGTAGGCCTGCATGCGGAATGGGTCGGCAAGAATCTGATATTGCTTGTAATCACCGCCCAAGATGGTGACTTGGGAGACACCACCAGTACCAAGAATAGCGGGTTTGACCACCCATTCGGCAAGGGTGCGGAGCTCCTGCTGTGAAGTCGGCTTGGCAACTTGAACAGAATCGTCAATCTGCAAGCCCACAAACAATATCTCACCCATGACGCTGCTCTGGGGTGCCATGACGGGGGTGATACCCTCAGGGAGTTGGTCGGCAAGGGTGGACATCTTTTCGCTGACTATCTGACGGGCACGGAAGACATCCATGCCCCAGTCGAATTCTACGAACACAAAACTAGCACCAGGCAAGGAGGTGGAACGGACACGCCGGACATTGGTGGCACCATTTACAGCCGTTTCGATGGGAAAAGTAACGAGGCGTTCAACCTCTTCGGAAGCCATGCCGTGGGCATCGGTCATCACCACCACCTGAGGTGCGGTGATATCGGGAAAGACATCAATGTCGGTACGGTTGGCCGACCACAAACCAGCTACCACCAAAAGGATGGCCGCCACGAGGATAAAAAGTTTGTGGTCTAAGCTGAATCTGATTATTTTATTAAGCATTGCTTTGTTCTTTATTACAATAATCTCTGCAAAGAGAAAGGTTAGAGTTCAACGGAATAGAGGATGAGATGGATGCGTTCCAGCTCGCGGGCCGTTTTCCATATCTCCAGCTCAATTTCATTATAATAGTTCACTTGCTGAAGATATTGCTCCAGATTGATTTCACCAGCCTCCAAGGCTTTGTCGAGCAAGACCACACTATTGCTCTGGCGGAAGGCGGTCTTGAGATTGTGGACATTGCGGATGAGAGATTCGTGGCGGTGAAACATACAACGAAGCTGGTTGAAGAGCTCGGTACGCTTGGCGATGAAGGCCTCCTGCGAGGCAATGGTCTGCAATTTGGCTGCTTTGACAGCCCGTTGCTGGCTCCAAAGAGGCAACGATAGTCCCAC
>JAEEGL010951448.1_pt1 | contig 11695 bp, 15 predicted proteins | sample 9134231 | NCBI WGS metagenome assembly JAEEGL01 (sample SAMN16246548, study PRJNA631951) | gut metagenome | biome: gut microbiome; feature: rumen; material: fiber-attached | host: Bos | place: Iran: Karaj | collected 2018-10
AGGCTCCCACACCCACGCCCCTGCCTCTTTCCTACGGTACGGTGACTCTCGGGCTGCAGTCTACGGGAGAGTATGGCGACAGCATCACCATGAACGTGGGAGATTCCGCGTTGATGGGCTTTAAGGGCGCTGTGGGCTATTCCAGGGATACTGACGGTCAGACCACAGAGTGGGTGAGCGAAAACCCCAAGGTTGCGACGGTGGAGACCAACGGTCGCATTACTGCTTTGAAATTCGGTAATACAAAGATCAGATTCACTGTTACCGTTAAGGCTACCAACACCATTTATAGCGGCGAAGTTGCAGTGAGCATCAGATATCCCGCCACACCAACACCTACGCCCATACCGGCCGTCAAGATTGATATAAGTCTCAATACGCCTACGAAAGAACTGGATATGGTGGAAGGGGACAGTTTCGATCTGGATTCACTGAACATCGGCTCCCAGATCGCGGAGGACACGGAAGTGACCTGGTCATCGGCTTCCGAGGCGGTGGTTTCCGTTATGGACGGTCACATCATAAAGGCTTTAAGGGCAGGCACCTGTCCCATACGCTGCATTGCCATAGACAATGAGAGCGGTGAGAGATATGAAGGCAAATTCACGGTGAACGTTACAAAACTGACTCTTGAAGTGATGCTGTCAAGAATGGACAATCTCTACGACATGGTTACCTTCATGATGGCAAACGCCATCTATGACGACAACGTTACAGCGGACTATGTCTATGACACAAAGGTTCAGCTTTTGTCCCGGGGACCCGAGGATATTAAGGAAATGGAAAAAATGTCAAAGGTCATCGTGGCTGTTCCCACCCTCTGGAACATTACCGATTTTGAGGAACTCATGAACACGGATTTCGTACAGGAACAGCTGTCTTCAGGTGTTTCCTTCATCAGAAACGGTTACGTTTCCGTAAAGAAAAACAATGATTACTATTTTATATTTGCGGATCTGAGTTGATCTTGTGTGTTTTTTTCTGTTTTTGTATTTGACTTTTTATGGTAAATGTGTGTATAATCAATACTGTGATAGGATGAATCACATTTAAAACGATATTCCCTCATCGGAATTGGTTTGGATAATGCGTCTACGGAGTGACGGCAGGCCGTGTGCCAAGACGGTGGGAATAAAATACATTTTGGTTTACGTCGAATTTCAGCTTATGCAGGGGATTCGGCGTTTTCTTTTTTACACGGGTATGAACGGTAACCTGAACAGACGATGGGGTGATTCTACTGCCCCACTTGACAAATTTAATTCGATGGTGTAAAAGTAGTTATATTTTTTTTTGGAAGGTGCGGCTTATGAACAGAAAATTTGAAACCAACTCAAAGGGACATCTTGTCCTGGGCGGTGTGGACGCAGTGGAACTGGCAAAAGAATACGGAACTCCGCTCTACGTTATGGAAGAGAACACCATTCTTTCGGCAATGAGAGAATACAAGGCATCCGTTGACAGATTTTATAACGGTAACGGGCTCATATGCTTCGCATCCAAAGCGTTCTCCTGCAAAGAGATCTACAGGATAGCAATGCGCGAAGGCTTGGGAACCGATGTGGTTTCGGGGGGAGAACTCTACACGGCTCTTTCGGTGGGCTTTCCTGCGGAGAAGATATGTTTCCACGGAAACAATAAATCCGATAGGGAACTTGAATATGCGGTGACTTCCGGAGTGGGAAGGATCGTAGTGGATAATGCCGAAGAACTGGAAAGACTTTCGAAGATCGCCAAGAAACTCGGAAAAACGGCTCCTGTAATGATCAGAGTTAAACCCGGTGTGGATGCCCATACCCACAACTTCATCATGACGGGCCAGATAGATTCGAAATTCGGTTTTGCCCTTGAAACAGGCGAAGCAATGGACATAGTCAAAAAAACACTTGATACCACCGATGTTCGTCTTGTGGGCATACATTGTCACATAGGCTCTCAGATCCATGAACTGCTTCCCTTTACGGAAACGGCAAAGATCATGATGAAGTTCATAGCCGATGTTAAAAAGGAAACAGGAGCGGAGCTTGACGAACTGAACCTGGGAGGCGGTTTTGGTATCATATACACGGATGAAGATAAGAGGATCGAATATCCTTCTTACATGGAGGCGGTTTCAAAAGTCATCCATGAATGCGCCGAGAGCATGAACCTGAAACTTCCTTTCATTCTCATGGAGCCCGGCCGCAGCATAGTGGGAGAGGCAGGAACCACACTTTACACCGTGGGAGCGGTAAAGACCATTCCCAACATCAGGACCTATGTATCCGTTGACGGCGGAATGTTTGACAATCCCCGCTACATCCTTTACGGTGCAAAGTACGATTTCCTTCTTGCCAACAAGGCAGATAAGCCCGCAGACAGAAAAGTCACCGTTGCCGGCAAGTGCTGCGAGAGCGGAGATCTTTTGGGAGAAAATGTAGAACTGGGAAATGCTGAGAGCGGAGACATTTGTGCCGTATTCTCCACAGGTGCCTATAATTACTCCATGTCTTCAAACTACAACAGAAATGTGATCCCTCCCGTTGTCTTTGTAAAGGACGGAAAGTCAAGGCTTGTGGTAAAGCCCCAGACTTACGAGGATCTTGTAAGAAACGACATTTAAACAACAAAAAAAGACCGTCGGCAAACGGGGAACTTCCCTCGGAGCTGACGGCCTTTTCTTTATTTTTCCGTAAACTCATATCTTTTGTGGATCTTGTCTTCTCCGCACACCTGTCTGGTGCCGTCCGCATCCGTGATGATGTAGTCCCCAACGCCTATGAAAGTGCGTCCGCGTCTGTGGAGAATGTAGGGACAGACAATGTCTCCGTTGGGGCGTTCCAGTTTTACAAGGGAATCGGTGACGATCCATCCGTCGGTCACAACATCGGAGAAAAGTTCAAAACCGTCTTCAAGACCTTTACCGGGTTCATATCTTACAATATCTGTTTCAATTGCTGTTCTGATCGCTTTCATAGGGCACCTCCTTTATTATTTATCTGAATAAAATAATTTACAGGGTTTTGTATATTATATATCGGCACGTGGCCGAGGATAGTTTAAGAACTCTTATGACAGGGCTTCCAAGATGGCTTCTCCTGAGGCTTTGATGCTTCCGCTCACCATTTCGGGCTTTCCGCCGCCCCTGGCATTGATCGCAGCCAGTTTTTTCTGGACTTCCCTGCAGTCAGCGGTCTTGCTTCCGATGAAGTAGGTCCAGCCTTCTTCATCGCTTCCGGAGAAGAAGGAGCATATGCCTTCGTGCTTTTCCATGAGCCGGTTCAGAACCGTTCTCATGATGAAAGAGTCGGTCTTTTCCTTAAAGACGGTAACGTCTCTCTGAGTTTCGGGGATCGTGGACAGTTCATTTAAAAGCAGCTCCTGCTTGGCGTTTGCAAGCTTTGTGTTGAGACTCTGGATCTCATTTTTCATTGCCAGGATGTTATCTTTGAGGTTTTCGCTCCCTGTGGTCATGACTTCCGTAAGTGAATCAATGAGGAGCAGGCTTTCACGGAAGTAGTCCATTGCCCTTTCTCCGCAAAGGATGTGCAGACGGACGCCGCCTTTGTAATTCTGAAGGCGGATGACCTTTAATATGCCGATCTCACCTGTCCGGCCCACATGGGGAGCGCAGCAGGCACAGCAGTCGTAATCGGGGATGGTGACGATCCTTACGGCTCCCGTCAGTTCCTTTTTGCAGCGGTAATCCATTTCCGCAAGTTTCTCGGGAGAGGGATACTCTTTGATGATCTTTATGTTGTTGAAGATGGCTTCGTTGGCCTTTTTTTCAAGGAGTACAATGTCCTCGGGGGTGAGAACGCCGTCATAGTCCATGGTCACGGAGTTGTCGCTCAGGTGGAAGCCCACATTGTTAAAGCCGTAAATGGAGTGTACAAGGCCTGAGAAAATGTGTTCTCCGGAATGCTGCTGCATGTTGCTGAAACGATGCTTGAAGTCGATGAGACCGTGAACGTCGTCTCCGGGCTTTACGGGCTCCAGACAGTAGTGGGTGATGATATTGTCTTTGATCTGAACATCCAGAACGGCACGACCGTTGATTTCACCCTTGTCGGGAGTCTGGCCCCCTTCCTCGGGGAAGAAGAGAGTACGGTCAAGAACCACGGCCCAACAGTCCGTGCCGTTTCTTTTGGTCGGTTCGCTGCTGATGACGGTGGCTTCGAAACCAACGGCATAGGCATCTACGTCATAAAGTTTTATTGTTTCCATTTTCTTTCCTCATTTGTCAGAGTTGGCGAGATCAAGAAGATCTGCGGGTTTTCCTATGACAGCATCGGGCTTATCGACTTTTCCGAAGCCATAGGAGGCATATATGATGGGAACACCCGCCTCAATGCATGCATTGGCATCCATTTGGGTGTCGCCCACGTAATAAGGGCTTTTAAGCCCGTGTTTTTCAACCATGAGTTTTATGTTGGCGGCTTTTAAAAGACCTTTGTCGCCGTAGCACGCAAAGTCTTTTACGTAAGGTCCCATGCCCGTCTTTTTCAGAAGCAGTTCAATGTAGCCGCTCTGGCAGTTGCTGACGATGAAAAGAGGAAACTTTTCGGAAAGCCTGCGGAAAATATCCTGTATTTCGGGGTAAAGCAGGCCGGGTTCGCGGTCGAGGTAAAGGTGCTCGTTCTCATAGCAGAGGACCTTAAAGCGGTCTCTGATGTCCTGAGGCTCATGGGGGAGTATGTCCGCGATAATGTCATCCATGGGAAGACCGAAGAGGCCTTTTAACCGTTTTGCGTCCACATGGGCGTAGGAAAGCCCACATGCATCCAGGGCTGCATTCCAGGCTTTTGCCACAATGGGGCTGGTGTCCCAGATAGTTCCGTCAACGTCAAAAATAAGTGAATCCATCATATGATCTCCAAACATAATAATTCAATTTTATTCTACATTATATTTTTTTCTTTTGCCACAACTTTAGATAATGTTCATTGTCTTTTAACCAATAAGACAGGGCATCGCAGAAACAACGCAACAAAAAGAGGCGGCTTCGCGCCGCCTCAAAATGTGTTTTATAGGAAAGGAAAGAATCTTATAAAGCTTTTTTTATGGCAGCAAGGAGCTCATCATACTCTTCGAATGCCGGAAGGTCAGGATTGTCTGCCTTGATCTTGTCGGTACTCTTAAAGAGGAAACCTGCCTTGCTGGCACGGATCATGCCAAGGTCGTTGTAGCTGTCGCCGGAGGCTATGGTTTCAAAACCGATGGACTGTAAAGCCTTTACGGTAGCAAGCTTCGACTGCTCGATCCTCATTCTAAAGCCTGTGATCTCACCGTTGTCAGCCACTTCCAGAGTGTTGCAGAAGATGGTGGGAAGTCCCAGCTTTTTCATGAGAGGGGCGGCAAACTGGGTGAAGGTGTCGCTTAAGATTATGACCTGAGTGAGATTCCTGAGTTCGTCCAGAAACTCCTTTGCGCCCTTCATGGGTTCAATGGTGGAAATGACCTTCTGGATCTCTTTAAGACCCAGGCCGTGCTCTTTTAATATGCCCAGCCTCCAGTTCATCAGCTTATTGTAATCGGGCTCGTCGCGGGTGGTGCGCTTAAGCTCGGGAATGCCTGATGCTTCCGCAAATGCGATCCATATCTCGGGAACGAGAACGCCTTCCATATCAAGGCAAACAATGTTCATATCACTCATATTTTATCCTCCGGAGTAGTTGTGCAGGATGACTCTTCCTGACACTCTTTCACTACATTGTACCGCATTGCTAAAACATTTGCAATCGGGGAATGGAAAAAAGGAGAACTGTGTATAAAAAAATATTGTCTGAAGATTCAAACATTGATATACTGATGGTTAAAAAGAGCGAGCAGGAATGAAAAAAGTAATGAAGAAAGTGATAAAACTGTTTTTGGGAATTGCAATATTAGTTGGAGCGGTATCCTTTGCGATGAGTTCGGGATGCACTTTAAATGATGTGTTTCATGCTGTCGGATATAATAATGTCCCTATAGATCATAAATCGGTACACGAACTTCCGGTGGGCGACCCGTTGGAAGAAAGGGTATTTGACGTTGGGGAACATATTGTTTATATGCGTGTCAGCACTTTAGATGAAAACGGGGAGAGAATCAGTAGGGGCGATGTAACAGGTTTTTATACCTTTAACCTTCCAAATGGATATAAAATACTTGATGATTGCTTTTACCAAACTAATGATGGTAAATATGATGTTGAATTCTTCTATCACAATATAGTTCCGGTTAAAGCCGTCGCAAATGAAAACGGCGAATTCTTGGAATTGGGGACACCGGTATCGAAATAAGAATGGGGAAATGTTGAATATTTTTCCGGCAGGTCAACATTAGGGAAAGGTGAAATGACTCCTGTCTATAAAAACGCTTTGATAAAAGAAGATGTTTACGATTATTTATACGAAAAAGTGGTGGTTGAGGAATAATAAAAAAGTATGCGCAAAAAGAAACATAAATTTGGAGGACTTGTAGTTATAGCATTATTAGCAGGTGGCATTGCTTTAGCTAAAATTTCAGGATGTACCGTAAATGATATGGTTCATACTATTGAAAATATGCTACCTGATGGAAATCCAAAGAGACCGGATAAAGATGTTGTGGGGGAACCTTTAGATCCAATAATAGGCGAGCCTTATGAAGAACGAGTATTTGAAGTTGGGGAACATAAAATTTATATATTTGATAATTATGTAATAGAGGAAACTATTGACGAATATAATGAAACGGTAGAGATTAGTTCACGCAGTCCGGAATATTATAAAACTTATGTATATATTACTTCTGAAGAATTGGAGTGCACAAGAAAATGTGGCTGGAGAATACAGTACCTGTGAGAGTTACAGCAGATGAAAACGGTGAGTTTACGATACATGTCGTACCGGTATCGGAAGCAAGATAAAACTAAAGAAACAGTAAAAATGTTGAAAAAGGTTTTTTCCGAGTATATAATAAAAATTGAGTGATAAAGAATATCAGAACACTATGAAAGGAGTGGCTATGGTTATACCGAATGAAACATTGACTAAAATGCAGTCTTTATCCGATGAACAGATGTCTGCAGTTATAAGTCGTGTCGATCAGTTTGCGCCTCACAAGCCTATAGATATACTTAATGATCTGTGCCGGGACGGCAGTAAAAACCCTATGACAGATGAAGAGGTAGCTATTTTTGTGAACGATGTAAGGAAAGAACGCCATGCTGCTGGTAATTGATACAAATATAATTGTGAGTGCTATTAAATCAGGTATTAAAAAGGATAAAGACGGCAACATGGTGTATACCAAGGCGTATCGTCTTATGGCAGATGTCTTTACAGGAAAGCATCAGATGGCTGTTTCAAGAGCCATTATCGCTGAGTACGAAGACGTTCTTCACAGACCGGACTTAAAACTCAATCCGGTAAAAGTTGAAAGGTTCCTTGCTTTTATAAAGCTTTCGGCGGTATGGATCGACCCGTTACCCACTACTCAGAAACAAATCGAGATGAAGGATGAGGACGATAGGATATTCTTTGATGTGGCAAAGTGCCTAAATATTAAGTTGGTTACAGATAATCTTAAACATTATCCTGTGCATGAACTCAGAACAAAACTTGACGAATTGTATTAAACTACGACAGATGTAAAAAAGCCTGCTCAAGGCGGCTTTTTTTATGCCGTTAAATGACATTATTAAACGAAATTCGATTATTTTCTTATTGTCTCGATCACTAAAAAAGAGTATGATACTTGAGGTAAATCTAACCAAAAATCAAAGAGGGAGCACCACAATGACAGGAATTGGATTTGACAACGACAAGTACCTGAAGATGCAGTCAGAGCACATTCAGGAAAGGATCGCAAGCTTCGGCGGAAAACTCTATCTTGAGTTCGGCGGAAAGCTTTTTGACGACTTTCACGCATCCCGCGTACTTCCGGGATTTAAGCCCGACAGTAAGATCAATATGCTGGTGAAGCTTAAGGAAGACGCGGAGATCATCATAGCCATCAACGCGGGCGATATCGAAAAGAACAAGGTGAGAGGCGATCTGGGCATCACTTATGATATGGACGTTTTGAGGCTTATTGACGCTTTCAGGGGCTACGGTCTCTATGTGGGCGGCGTTGTAATGACACAATATGCCGATCAGCCTGCGGCAGTGGCCTACGCAAAGAAGCTTGAAAGCCTGGGCATCAAGGTTTATCACCATTACAAGATCCCCGGCTATCCCGCAAACCTTTCTCTCATTGTCAGCGACGAAGGTTTCGGCAGAAACGAATACATTGAAACATCTCATCGTCTCGTGGTTGTCACAGCTCCCGGTCCCGGAAGCGGAAAGATGGCAACCTGCCTTTCCCAGCTCTATCACGACAACAAGAGGGGCATAAAGTCCGGATATGCAAAGTTCGAGACCTTCCCCATCTGGAACCTTCCTTTGAAACATCCCGTAAATATGGCATATGAAGCAGCCACCGCCGATCTTAACGACGTTAACATGATCGACCCTTATCATCTTGAGGCTTACGGAAAGACCACAGTCAATTACAACCGTGACGTGGAGGTTTTCCCTGTGCTGAATGCCATGTTCAAATCCATTCTTGGCGAATCCCCCTACAAGTCTCCTACGGACATGGGTGTAAATATGGCAGGAAACTGCATCATAGACGACGGTGTATGTTCCAGCGCATCACGTGAGGAGATAATCAGACGTTACTATGGGGCTCTTTGCAACAGGAGAGCAGGTAACGGTTCCGATGCGGAAGTCCTTAAGATCGAACTCATCATGGAACAGTCCGGCATCAGCGTTGCGGCACGTAAGGTAGTGGGTGCGGCAAATCTCAAGGCAGAGCTTACGGGCGCTCCCGCAGCGGCAGCGGAACTTCGTGACGGAACCGTAATCACCGGTAAGACCAGCTCACTTCTGGGAGCTTCTTCCGCTCTCATCCTTAATTGTGTAAAGAAACTGGCGGGGATCCCGGATGAAGCGGAACTCATTCCGCCCACTATCATCGAGCCTGTTCAGAAGCTGAAGACGGGAGTTCTGGGCAACCACAATCCCAGACTTCACACCGATGAGCTCCTCATAGCTCTGTCCATATGCGCGGTGACCGATCCTCAGGCGGCAAAGGCTCTCTCAATGCTTTCGGAACTTAGGGGCTGTGAAGTCCATTCCAGCGTAATGCTTTCGGAAGTTGACAAGAATGTCTTCAGAAAGCTGGGAGTGAACCTTACCTGTGAACCCAAGTACCAGACACAGAAACTGTTCCATCAATAAAACGTGATCATATATACGGAGTAGAACAATGCTTGATTTTTTAAAGGCCGTGATCTACGGCATTCTGGAAGGCATCACCGAGTGGCTTCCCATCAGCAGCACGGGGCATCTCATCCTCTTGGAGAAACTTTTGCCCTTCAGTGAGACTTCCGAAGAATTTTTCGATATGTTTGACGTGGTGATCCAGCTGGGAGCCATCCTGGCGGTGGTGGTCCTCTATTGGAAAAAGCTTTGGCCCTTCGCCCTGACGGGAGTGGAAAGAAAAGAAAATGAAGGCTCGGTCATTAAGAAAAACACATTTTTCATGTGGCTTAAGATCATTGTTGCCTGCCTTCCCGCCGCAGTTATAGGAATACTTCTTGATGATCTCGTCAATGAACATTTCTATAATGAGATATCTGTAGCTGTGGCACTGATAGTGTTCGGCGTCATCTTCATTCTTGTGGAAAAGTTCGTGGTGAGTAAAGGCACTTCCAAAGTCAAAGAGGTGGCTGACATCACAATGATGATGGCACTGGAGATCGGTATCTTCCAGATCCTGGCGGCCATCTTCCCGGGTACTTCAAGATCCGGAGCCACCATCATCGGAGCACTTCTCATAGGCATATCCAGGCAGGCGGCGGCAGAATTCACCTTTTTCCTTGCTGTTCCCGTAATGTTTGGAGCAAGTCGTCTGAAGATGTTGAAATTTGGTTTCGGATTTACAGGGCATGAGGCGATCGTCCTTCTTTTGGGTTGCATAGTTTCCTTCGGCGTGTCCCTTGTGGTGCTCAGGTGCTTCATAGGATACATTAAGAAACACGATTTTAAGCCCTTCGGATGGTACAGGATCGCCCTTGGCATCGTTGTGCTTGTTTCCTCGTTCTTTTTAAAATAGTTGATAAAAAAAGCCGGTGACGAACATCGGCTTTTTTTCGTTTTATTATGGTCAAAATGCCCGAGATAAGATAAAATAACAGAACAGATCTATATAATGTCAAAAGGGGAAAACATGGAGAACAACGAAGAAAGAAAAAAGATCTTTGAACTCTTTTTCGATGAGGAGGCAAAAGACTTTAAAACACTGGATACAGGCATCGGAGAAGAGGATTTCAGGGAAACGGACATAGTAGAGACCGTTAACGGCAATAAATATGTCATGAAGATATGCTCCAACTCTTTCACGTTTCCCGAGAAGATCGAAATGTGGCAGAGGACAGTGGAGGAGTATCGTAAACTGGGGTATTACTGTCCGAGGATCATAAACGCGAGAAACGGCGGCTTTCCCACGGTGGAGTATAAAGGGCACAGGTGCACCGTGTATGCCGAAGAGTTTTCTGTCTACAAAGCCATAGAAGACCGTATGGAGTCCGACAGCAAAATGGCGGCAAAGTATGAGGACTACGAAAAGGCCATCTGGACCATGACAGCAAAAGTTGCCGCAAAGCAATTTGATTACACGGACTACCCTTCGGGTTATTGTCTTTTTGACATCTTTGACGAAAACGATGAATGCGATGAGGTCATGGAGAACGCGCTGGAGTGGAAGAGGTACGCCGATACGCTGCCGGAGAAGTTCAGGGTTCAGACCGACCGCATATGGAAACTTTGGAACGACAACAGGAAGGCACTTGAAAAAGTCTATCATGAACTCCCCACTTCCGTTTTTCAGGCGGACTTAAATGCCACCAATCTTCTGATAGACGATGATTACAATTTTGTGGGCATATATGATTTCAACCTTGCAGGAAAGGATGTTTTCCTAAACTATCTCATGAGAGAGAACTTCGACGAGTTTGAAGAGGAGATCGAACTGATCTTCAGAGCACTGGACATCGCGAAAGAGTTCTACACTTTTTCGGAAAACGAGAAGAAATATGCCCTGATGATCTACAGATGTCTGAAACCTCTGTGGTTCATCAAGATCGAGACTTTGAAGAGTCTCAAGGACAATGAAGAAGAGATTAAAAAGTATCTCGACAAAACGGAACATTATCTCACATGCGATATAGATTTCAGAAGCCATATGGAGGCATAGGAAGAATATGAACGAACATGAATTTGATCCCTTGGAACCTCTTAAAAAATTAGCGGCTTTTCTGGTGGTATCTGCGGTAAGCTTTGCATGGGCCATGTTGGTCCTGCTCATCATCAGCTTTGTGGCCCTGTCACATATAGACCTTGGTCTTGAGGACATGGCGGTGATATCTTTGGGAGTGATGGCATTTTTTGATATCTTCTATATAGTGGAGCAGATTGTTAAGAAGAGGAAAAACAACATCTACAGATAAACTTGTTGCAGTACGTATATATGGGCGTAGGTCAAATGGTAAAAAATCAGTTGACATGCTTGACAACACATGGTAGAATACATTTTTGTGACGGATAAAATCCTTGCTAACCGCCTGTCGGTTAGCCAAATAAGACCAGAAGGAGGTGCAACACAACTATGAGCAAGTATGAATTATGTTTAGTTGTTAGTGCAAAAG
>JAEEGL011424261.1_pt1 | contig 11695 bp, 14 predicted proteins | sample 9134231 | NCBI WGS metagenome assembly JAEEGL01 (sample SAMN16246548, study PRJNA631951) | gut metagenome | biome: gut microbiome; feature: rumen; material: fiber-attached | host: Bos | place: Iran: Karaj | collected 2018-10
AGATTTGTAAACAGAGCCTGGTTTTGAAAAATAAATATTTAGTCCCCCACTATATACAAACAATTTAGGTGCAGATTTTTAAATGGTGTTTTTTTACCCATCTACTTACTAATTCCGCAAGGGGTACCCAAATCGGTGATGTTTTTTCAAAAATTTAAAAAATGTTACAAAAAAAGTGAAAAGTGTTTACAGTTTTTTATGCGAATTAGCACTGGATGTTTTAACGGGTTTGCGATACAATTATCTGCGTAATCTGTTAAAATAAATGTGACTTGCGGAGAATGAAATTAATTTTTCGGCATTTTAACTTTTTTGCGGAAAGGAAACTGTACCCGATGATAAAAGTATTATTTGTCTGCCACGGCAGTATACAAATGAACCATGAATAAGTCCCGCCAGTCTTGCATTATCCACGTGGGGTATACTCGTACCCTAATCCGTACCCTAAATGAGAATTCAAAAAATTAACCGTGCCCCATGCACGTCCTAAAATTACAGACCATGACGAGGAAAAATGCAGAAGGAGTCTTGCTCCTTCTGTTTTTTCGTGGTACGGGATTATTGTATGGGCTTCACTTGCGTGGAGGTTATGGAGATTTGTTTTATTTTGTGTTCGGAGGTTCCTTTACAGATCTTCTCGAAAAAAATTTTTTCTACAAGTATTTTCTGCCAATCGGTTTTTTAACAAGACTGGGAGCGGAAACACGCAAAACCCGTATTCCAAACCGGAAGAAAAGGCGTGGAACCGCCTATTGACAAAAGATTTTTTTATGCTATTATTCGCGTGAACAATGCTTTAAGCAACGTTATCTTGAATATTTTGGGTGCATTTTAGAGAAACCACATGGTTGACGTCATCCGTTCGACGGGGTGACTGATCAGCGGAGTGGGATGACATTTTTGATGACATGCCCGACAGTCGATACTGAGAAGCAGGATTACTGCTCCGGTATCTTCTGTCGGGCTTTTTGTTTAGGGAGGAAAACAGTATGAGAGCTGATACAACACTAAGGCATATCGCCAAACATCGCGCACGGATCGAAGATCAGAAGAACAGCGGTTTGACCGTTACAGAGTGGTGTAAGAAAACAGGCGTCAGCAGACCAGCATACTATAAATCGAAGAACGCGCTGGCTGCGCTGACAGCTGCCGTTCCGGATAAGATTTCTATAAGGTCGCTTCAGGGTGCGCCGGATCCGGGCGCTCCAGCGGCCCAACCACATGTGTCGATCAGGTGCGGCAACGTGGAGATCTTCTTCTATGAACCATTCAACGTAGAGGAAATCCTATCGCTCATTTCACGTATAAAAGAATTCGATGACTGCTGACTACGTTTTACTAAAAAATCGTAGTCATCGCAAATCGTGACTGACAGCCAAATCTCTGATGTAGCCATTTGTCCGGTATACGTTTTGTTTTTGGAAAGTAACGCCATAAATCAAGACTGATAGCCGATAAAAACGCTTCCGTACACGTTGTATAGGTTTTTTCAGAAAAGTCATATAACACATGTGCGTATGCGTGTATTAGGGGAGTACAGAGGGGACATATAGCATCAAAGATGCGTCCCCTCTGTGAACCAAGCACGAAGTGCGGTCATGTGTACCTGTAAAGGTACATCATGAATGGTTCATTCTGTCGGAATAAGTGACAAGTCACCTGATGTTACATCGTAAAGGAACCTATCGTCTTAATTAGGAGGTAATTATTATGAGCAAAAAAAGGCAGCGAGGAATGCTGCAAGATATTCATACGAGAATTCCCGTGAGGGATTATCAGAATATCCAGATTATCTGCACCCAGCTCGGGATTTCTCAGGCGGAATTCTTTAACACCTGTATCCATCAGTTTGGATATGACCGTCTGCTGCTCTATGCGAGGAAAATCAACCGAGAGCCCCGGCCTTGCAGAGTCGATATTTCGGAGCCCGCGGGCGAAGAGATCAGTCACCTGACGGACGCGCTGAATGAGCAGAGCGCTCAGATCCGAAAGATTGGGACGAACGTCTCCGCGCTTATCCGGGACATCCGCGCCGGAGTTGTTCAGGTAGGCAGCTCTCAGACGCTGCGGGATCTGGACGATATGAAAGCTGCTTTGGATGCAGCGCTATTAGAGGGTCATAAAAACGGAGCCCGACTTGCAGAGCTTCTTCATGATGACGATGCGATTTCTAAGGTTGAAATCAATTATAAGGACTGCTGGGGCGATATTGTATATCGGGAGGTACAGCCATGCACACATGGATGAAATCAACGAGGAATATTGCCCGAAGCATCAGATACCCTCTGACAGATAAAGCCGTGCAGAGAACCGAGCGTGTTGCCGGGTTAATGTGCGGCGGCGGAATTGTCGATACCGGCAGCAAGGACGGGATAGTTATGCAGTTCAACCATGTACTTGCTTTGGGAGACCGGTCTTACCGTAAGCGATACTCCGGCACCTATCCAATTCAGGGGTATATTCGCACTCTGTCTTTCTCGGCGCGGGAGATTTCCCCTGATGACCCGGAATGGGTTGAGAAAGCCCTGAATGTGACCAATGGTGTCATGAACAACATTGCCCCGGATTGCCAATGGATCGCTGTAGTACAAAAGGATGGCAAGGCAGGGCTTGTCCATGTCCACGTTGTCCAAAATGTGCTGCACACATCTACGCTACGTCCCGTATCCGGCCGGGAGACCAGCTATGACATCTTCCGTAAGCAGACGGAGGCCGTCATGGAGAGCCAAGGAATTGAGCTTGACGCAGGCCGCCGTCGTGCTAAAGCCACAGCTTCTGAGGCAAAGAAGCGGCAAGCCCATGCGCGGGAGACCGACGGATACAGTTGGATGCAGGATCTGAAGCTCCGAATTCTTGTATCTGTCGCGCAGACGACGGCCAGTGGGGACTTTGAAGACGTCCTGAACCGAAACGGTGTTTCCGTGTCCCGAAAAACGAAGCGCGGATGGACGTATGTTCTGGCTGACAGCTCCGAGCCTGAATGGATTGGAAAAAAGGCTTCTTATGACCGTTTCGACGATGATTTAAGCACGCCTGGGCTGAACCGGCGCTTCAAGGAGAACTATCAGGAGATGGTATCTCAGAAAGCGGGGCGCCGCCTGCCGGACATCAGCAACGTGATCAGCGCTCCCGAAGAAGAGTACCAGCCTGCTCATTAGTTAAAACATGTGAACACATCTGCAAAACCGGGGAAAAATAAGTGAAATCAATGGTCATTTGTTGTGACCAAAAGAAAGCGAGGAAAAACCTATGGTTTACGGTTATGCGCGGGTCTCTACCGCGAGACAGGCCTCAAAGGGAAACAGCCTTGAGGAACAGAAACAGGCGCTCCGGGAAAAAGGAGCGCCGGAGGAAAACATCGTCATTGACAAATGCACAGGTACAAAGATGGACAGGCCCAATTTATCCGGGCTCCTTGAAAAGCTCCAGCCCGGTGATAAGCTGATCGTTACAAAACTTGACCGCTTTGCTCGCACGGCGGTTGAAGGAGGAATGATTGTTCAGGATCTCTGGAACAGAGGGGTGACCATCCATATCATAAATATGGGTACGGTGGACAACACCCCGATGGGCAAGCTGCTTGTGCAAGTCCTTTTGGCTTTTGCCGAATTCGAGCGCGATATGATTGTTGAGCGTACGCAGGCCGGACGCGAAAGTGCCCGGGCAAAGGGCATCCGAGTAGATGGCCGTCCGCCAAAATACCCGCGCCCGCGGATGGATCAGGCTATGGAGCTGCTATCAGAGTATAGCTATTCTGAGGTGGCAAGACGTACCGGGATCAGTAGAAGTACACTGACGCGTGAAAAGCGCCGTAGGAAAAAGAAAGAGGAGGAAAATCTCAATGAATAAGAAAGAAAAGATTATCAGTGAAGGGATTAAATGCTGTATCCCAGATAACGAGTATGATGCTGCGCAGGCGAAATACAGATGTTCCTTTGATGGAGCTCTCTTCGATTTTTTAGTCGAGATCGTTAATGAATGGCCATACAATGAGTTAACTGCGGATCAGCGCAGCCGACTTTATGTGCTTCTGACGCATCCTGTTAGGACAGACAGCGACCCGCACAATTACCGTATCTTTGGTATGTGTAGTGATCGTATGAAACTCCTGCACAACATGTATACGTCTTTCCTTGTAGGTTGCGGCTATACACTGGAAGACTTAGTATTTTCTCCCAATGATACATATAAGTGTTATTGCCCGAAGTGTATTGAGACGTTTGCGGATGTTTTTTCCGACAACAATTGATAAATCGAGAAAGGAGGATGTCGAGATGAGTAAAACCGCAGGAACGAACGAGCTGCTGGACTTTCTTGAAGGTGTGGCGCAGCTCGGTATTGATATGCTGGATAACGACGATTGTACCGGCAGAAACTACTTTAATGCTGCCGAAAACAGTCTCAAAGCCGTCAAGGGTTATTTATCTGGTGGGCTGAGTACTGAAGAAGCAGCCATCAGAATTGACTCGGAGCTCGAATGGGTGCGAAAACACTGGATTAGCCAGCACCTTATAGAGTGTGAGTAACTGTGTTGAGGTGAGCGCCGCCGGATATTCCGGTGACGCTCATTTTCACTGTATTGCATTTTAGGACGGGGAATTGGACGCGGAGCATAGAAAAATGCAGCAGCGTAAACGACAAGGCTATTTTTTGCTATGTTCTCGTAGACGGCGTACTGAAAAAAAGACCCGCCTTTTCGGGCGGATCAAGAGAACTGCGGTGACTCCGGCTCCGGATACCGCAGGCGGGTGCTGTGCTCATAGCAGATTTCGTACTGCTCGGCGTCCGGGTCGTCATAGATACAGTCGTCAATCAGGCACTGGAGCTTGTTTTTCACGAACCTGGCACCGAGCTCGGAGCCAAGTGCCATACGCGACAGTGTGATAATGATTGACGGATCGCAGATGACCTTTTTGTTAAGCAACAGCTCCTGCCGCGCGATCTCTGCATTTCCGATGCGTATGAAATCGTCGATGGTTGGATCATCCATCTGAACAACACGGGTGATACGTCCGGCCAGTTCCCGGCGCAGGCCGCTCTCGATGATGTCTTCCAGCGTAATTTCCGGATGCTCTTCTACGCGACTACAGGCATTAAAACCTATACCGACGCTCCGTTGTTGTATTGAACGGCGAAGACGGTCAAAACAGCCTAAAAACACTACTGAGACCATAGAGCAGTCGACAGAAATGCTTTCCTGCCGTTCTTCCGCGCCGAAGAACAACTTGCCATGATTACAGAGACAGAGCAGCTGGTTTGTGACGATATCCGAGTAGTTTGTGCCATTAGCTCCATACTGCGGTTCCAGCACTTTGTCAAACTCATCAAAAACAATGATAGATTTCTCGCGGTCGTCCGGCTTCATGCTCCGGAAAACGGAAGAGAGCTTATTCCCGCCTTTCCAGCCTTCGGCGGTTAAAGAAGATCCATCTACAATCACAATACGGGGGCCGAGATCTCGTTTCAGCTGTTCCCAGATGAACGTTTTCCCGCAACCGGTCTTTCCGTGAAAAAGGTTGACGCTGGGTCTTCCCTCGAAGTGATTGTATGTGATGATGGCGGCGGCGCGGCAGGCTGCTTCTTGCCCAATGACGCCACCGTCGCCATGCAGATATTCTTCGATTTCCTTAGGAGACCAATAATCCATCTTGCTGCCGTATTGACGGTAGTCGCGGATAGACTGAAGGAAGCTATCGTGCAAAGAGGTCACTCCTTTCTTCCAGCATCCCAATCATACGGTCTGCCGTCTTCTTAATGATTTCAAGGCTTGCCCGGAATTCCGGCAGGCTGCGCTCTGACGCCCATCCGGCCAGATAGCCGAAACTGTACTCGGACGTGTCGAGACCGAGATATTCCGAAACTACAAAGGAAACGCTTTCGGCCTCGGTCTCCTGTATGCGGCGGTCGGCGCTTTTTTCTTCTTCTGCGCCTTGAGCGCCTTGTGCGTGCAGCCATGAATGGGCGATTTCATGCAAGGCCACACGGATAATCATGGATTCCGGCAGCCCTTCTTTTATGGCGATCCGGCACTCACCGGGATGGAAGTATCCGTTGCACGTATCGCCGGGGATTGGCTCAAAGTCAATCGGCACCGGCGAGATATCTTTCAAAACGCTGAATAGATCGCTAAAGCCAGCAACAGGATAATCCACCATCCGAGTAAGCTGAGGAAGAGTTTTCCCAGCCTGACAGGCCACTTGGGAAACATCAAAGCAAGTAGCAGGATGGTAAGACACAATAATCCGCTCATCTCCGTTTTCGTCGGTCTCCTTTCTTGTAGTCGGGGCTATGATGCGGAGACCGCGCTCGCCCTTTTTGATATAGCAACCCTGTTTATTCCATGTGGTCATCCCTGCACAGAGGGATGCAGAGGGCATCTGTGTAAAAATCAGCACAGTGTTCGCCGTAGAATAGGTGTGAAACCGCGCAAGAAAGCGCAGATATTCACGGTAGCGGTCGCTGTTGATCAGGCTCTGTATGCCAGCTTCCAGCTGTTTCAGCACTTCAGACGTTTTTCCAGTCATGCTTATTGCTCCTTCCTGCCGGAATGGCGACGATTTCTTTGCCGACGCGGATGAACAGCTCCGGCGTATGGAACAGCTTTTCATACTTTTCGGAAAGCTCCGGCGAGAGACTATCAAAGTCTTCGGTACTGAGCCCGGAAATCAGGAATGTTCCTGCAATTACGTCGAAAATGGCACCGTCAGCGTAGCGGATTGCGCGGTTGAGCTGCATGCCGTTGAGTTTCCCTTCGTCATTGCAAATCAAAGCTACTGGATCGGTGAACGGATAGTGCGCTTCGATGCAGCCGCCGACCTCACGCTGGAGGCTTTCCAGACCGCCGTCGATTTCTTTGTTGTATGGTTTTCTCATCGGTTCTACTACCAGTACATTCATATTGTTTATCTCCTTTCGATGATTTCACCCACGACACCCGACGGAGCCATAACGGCGACCAGTCACGAAAAATAAAGTAAAAAATCTTTGGAAATTTGCATTGACACATTGACAACTGTGAATGCGTGTGATATTATATGTACATCTCTCGGAGGTGAAAGTCATGGGATTCAGAGAAGATGTCAAGAAAATAAAGGCGCTCACAGATGAGAACCGCCTTGCGATAATGCTTGCGCTCCAGCATGGAGAAAAGTGCGGATGTGATCTGCTGGAGGAACTAAATATCACACAGCCGACTCTTTCGCATCACATGAAGATCCTTGCGGACAGCGGCCTTGTAGATTACTACAAAGAGGGAAAATGGATGCATTACTCCATCTCCGCAGACGGTGTCAAAGATTTCCGGAAAATGATCGGTTCCTACGCAAGATGTGACTGTGAAACAGACAGCAGCGTATCCTGCGGATGCAAGGAAACGAAGTAATCGATATCTATCATTCATAGGCAGTCCTTTGGGATTGCCTATATAAAGCCCATAAACATAGATACATTTCAATGCATCAAACTAATGAAGGTGAAGTCATGAACAATCAAAGTAAAGGCATTAATACATTTCAGCGTTATCTTTCTGTATGGGTACTGTTCTGCATGGTCATAGGCGTGGCGATTGGGCACTTTATCCCGGCCATTCCTGCAACACTTGGTCAATTTCAGATTTCCGGCATTTCGATTCCTATCGCTGTTCTCATCTGGGTCATGATCTACCCTATGATGATGAAAGTGGATTTTCAGAGCATAAAACAGATTGGGAAGAATCCGAAAGGACTTCTGGTCACGTGGGTGACGAACTGGCTGATCAAGCCGTTCACTATGTACGGAATTGCTTATCTGTTTTTGTTTGTCGTATTCAAAGCCTTCATATCTCCGGAATTGGCAACAGAATATCTTGCCGGAGCTGTGCTTTTAGGTGCTGCTCCATGTACGGCAATGGTGTTTGTATGGAGTACGCTTACAAAAGGAAATCCCGCTTATACGGTCGTACAGGTAGCGACAAACGACCTCATTATCCTTGTGGCTTTTGTTCCAATCGTAAAATTCCTTTTGGGCGTTTCCAATGTGGTTGTTCCCTACAGTACTCTGTTCGTCAGCATCTTTCTGTTTGTATTGATTCCGCTTGCAGGCGGCATCCTGACGAGGATAACGGTCTCGAAGAAAAGAGGCGCGGATTACTTTGAGGGTACTTTTATCCACAAGTTCGATAATGCCACAACGATAGGGCTGCTGTTGACGTTGGTTATTATCTTCAGTTCACAGGCAGAGGTGATTCTGTCTAATCCGCTTCATATTGTTTTGATAGCAGTGCCGTTAACCATTCAGACATTTTTGATTTTCTTTATCGCTTATGGGGCAAGTAGGCTACTGAAATTACCACATGATATTGCGGCTCCTGCGGGGATGATCGGCGCATCGAATTTCTTTGAACTTGCGGTAGCAGTGGCGATTGCACTTTTCGGAACGACAAGCCCTGCGGCGCTTGCCACCACTGTAGGCGTTCTGACGGAGGTTCCGGTCATGCTGATGCTCGTGCGAATAGCAAATAAAACGAAAACGAGGTTTGAGTGATGTGGGAATTCATACAGGACCAGATACTTGGCATGAAGTGGCTGAGTTCTCTGATCGGGAGGTTGCTGACAGCAACAGGTATTGATGTCAATACGAGAATCGGCGGAAGCGTGCAATTCTTCCTTTACGACGTAATCAAGATAACAGTGTTGCTCTGTGTTCTGATATTTCTGATCTCTTATATCCAGAGCTTTTTTCCACCGGAGCGCAGCCGGAAGATCATGGGCAGGTTTCATGGGGTTGGTGCGAACATTGTCGGAGCTTTGCTGGGCACGGTAACACCATTCTGTTCATGCTCCTCCATCCCGATTTTTATGGGATTTACGAGTGCAGGGCTTCCGCTGGGAGTGACATTCTCGTTCCTTATTTCATCTCCAATGGTAGATCTGGGCAGCCTTGTTCTGCTGATGAGCATTTTCGGCCTGAAGATAGCTATCGCCTATGTGATTTTGGGATTGGTAATCGCAGTGATAGGCGGGACGCTGATCGAGAAGCTCCATATGGAGGATCAGATTGCGGATTTCATTCGAAACAGCAATAGCAGCGTCAATATTGAGGCACCAGATCTGACGGTGAAAGACCGTTTGATCTATGCGAGAGATCAGGTCACTTCAACATTCAAAAAGGTGTTTCCCTACATCCTGATCGGTGTTGGCATTGGCGCTCTCATCCACAATTGGATACCGGAAAGCTGGATTCAGACTATTCTCGGGAGTAGTAATCCCTTCGGTGTTATTCTGGCGACGATCATTGGGGTTCCAATGTATGCAGACATTTTTGGAACAATACCGGTGGCAGAGGCGCTTCTTGCAAAGGGAGCTTTGCTTGGGACAATCCTCAGCTTTATGATGGCAGTTACAACACTCAGCATGCCGTCTCTCATAATGCTGAAGAAGGCTATCAAGCCGAAACTTCTGGGAACATTTATAGCTATCTGCACGGTGGGAATCATCATCGTGGGATATGGCTTTAATGTATTTCAAAATCTGTTTATCTGAAGGAGGACATCATGAACATCAAGGTTTTAGGTGGCGGCTGCAAAAGCTGTGAGGCGCTTTTGAGGTCTGCAAAAGAAGCAGTGGCGAACAAGGGAATCGATGCGGAAATCGAGTACATTACCGACATGGAAAAGATCATGAACTATGGCGTAATGAGCATGCCTGCACTCATGGTTGATGACAAGATCGTTTCTGCTGGCAAGGTGCTGAAAGCCAAAGAAGTAGAAAAATACCTTTAAGCAAAAAAGAGCTCCCGGTCACCGGCCACAACAAACCGATGATCGGGAGCTTGCTTTACTGATCCGTCAATTGGCTGCTTTCAGTTCTGCTTTGTACTTGTAATAGGAATTCAGGCTGATATCCCCTATCAGTTTCAACATGTCGGTATCGTTGAACGTGCCACTGATCCCTCCTCGGTAGCAGTAATATAACGAGTCATCCTTCGTCCAGCCTGTTGGTTTTTCGTCCAAAACAAATTAAAATTGGACGAAACTAAGGTTATTATAAGGATCACGCGGTATACTGGCCTCAATCCAGGAGAAAGAAGGCTATTCCATGAAAAGACCACTTTGTTTGATTCTCTCGTTCATTCTTTTGTTCTCAGCTGCAGCCGGGTTTGGAAGCTTCTCCGCTTTTGCGGCAGGCGCTCCGGAAGCTCCGGGGCAGGCCGCTCCCGGTGAACCGCCTGCGGGCGGGATGCCCGGCGAGCCTCCGGAGGACCATGGTCCCGGCGGTACCCCTCCCGATGGAACACCCCCTGACGGCGTCGGCGGCCCCGGTGGTCCCGGCGGTGGAATGCCCGGCGGGGCACCCGGGTCAAGAAGCAGAGCAGATATTACCTATACCGCGGCAACAGAGATCACATCCGGAGACAGCCAGAGCGGACAGACTTATACCAGCACCGCATCCGATGAGAGCGCTCTTCTGATCAGCACGGCGGATGATGTCACGATCGCGGATCCCACCGTCACCAAGACCGGTGACTCCGACGGCGGCGACAACTGCAACTTTTATGGTCTGAACGCAGCCGTTCTGGTCAAGGACGGCGCCGCAACCACCATTACCGGCGGTACGATTCTGTCGGACGCGGAAGGCGCAAACGGCGTGTTCTGCTACGGCGGCAACGGCGGGCAGAACGGCGCAGCCGGTGACGGCACGACGCTTACCATCTGCGACACCGCCATCACCACTACGGGCAACGGCTCCGGCGGCATCATGACCACAGGCGGCGGTGTGACCTACGCCTATGATCTGACCGTGGAGACCTCCGGCCGGTCCAGTGCCGCCATCCGTACCGACCGCGGCGGCGGTACAGTCGTGGTAGACGGCGGCAGCTACACCAGCAACGGTCTTGGTTCGCCCGCTATTTACTCCACAGCAGATATCACGGTTTCCAACGCCACGCTGACGTCGAATCTCTCCGAGGGCGTTTGCATTGAAGGGCTCAACTCCATCACGCTGAACAACTGCAATCTGACGGCCGACAATACCCGGCGCAACGGCAACGCCACCTTCCTTGACACCATCATGATCTACCAGTCCATGTCCGGCGACGCGGCCAGCGGTACCAGCAGCTTCACCATGAGCGGAGGAAGTCTCACCAGCAAAAACGGCCATGTCTTCCATGTGACCAACACCAGCGCCGTCATCACGCTCCAGGGCGTAGAGATCGTGAACGAGAACCCGGACAACATCCTGCTCTCCGTCTGTGCCGACGGCTGGAACGGCGGCAGCAACATCGCCACCCTCAAGGCCATTGAACAGGAGCTCTCCGGCGCAGTCAAGGTCGGCAGCGATTCCCGCCTGACGCTGGAGCTGACGGACGGCTCCTCCTTCGAGGGCAGCATTGACGGCACAATCACCAATGCCTCCGGCGCAGCGGTCTCCACCGAGGTCGGCACGGTCTCTGTCACTCTGGATTCTGACAGCACCTGGACGCTGACCGGCGACAGCTTTGTGACGGAATTCAACGGCAGCGCCGCCAACGTCATCTCCAACGGCTATACGCTGTATGTGAACGGCGCGGCTCTGTCCGGAACCAGGTAAATACGACCGTTTTGGTGAACTGATGAAGCAGGGACGCCATGACAGATGTCATGCCGTCCCTGCTTGTGACGATAAAACGATCTTCCCGGTGGAGGGCTTTCGCCCTCCGCTTGCGTTATTTGATTCGTTTG
>JAEEGL011535221.1_pt1 | contig 11695 bp, 9 predicted proteins | sample 9134231 | NCBI WGS metagenome assembly JAEEGL01 (sample SAMN16246548, study PRJNA631951) | gut metagenome | biome: gut microbiome; feature: rumen; material: fiber-attached | host: Bos | place: Iran: Karaj | collected 2018-10
GGTGTGGATGCTAAGGTTGTATTTGTGGGTGACGGACCGGCAAGGCCTGAATTTGAAGGGTTGGCAAGTAGACTCGGCGTTGATAAGTTTGTTTCATTTACTGGGTTGCTATCATCTGCGAATGAAGTGAGAAATGAATTATTGAATGCAGACATAATGGTCTTTCCTACAAAAGGGGAAGGATTGCCGAGAACGGTGATAGAAGCCATGGCTGTTGGTTTACCAGTCTTGTCAACTCCGGTAAATGGCATTCCTGAATTGCTTGAAGCGGATTGCTTATTCAACCAGCAGGATGTGGAAGCATTTGCAATTAGGACGATGGAGTTGTTGAAGGATAAAGAGAAATACATGATGATGAGTAGTAAAAATATTGCCAAAGCTCTAGAATATGTTGACAGTGCATTGAGAGTTCGGAGGTTTGAATTTTACTCCAATCTTAAGCGAAATTGTTCTAAATAGATTTTTGTCAATCAAAGGTAATTTTGTAGTTTGCTAACGCCATATAGAGTGGATTCGTTTGATAAATTTCATTGAGTGTGAAAAATATGGATGATAGAACAATATTATTTTATACAGCCATACATATGCTCAGTTGGTTGATTATATATAGGGCGGTAAAAGGTAAAGCAGACCCGCTCGATCCTTATTATTTTTCGGTTGGATTATATGCGCTGATTTTTCTTTATGGACCTTGGGTATGGATTAGACGTGGACAGACTTCTTATCAAGGAGTAAGCGTCATGGAGTATCTTCCAATAGCCTCGCTTGTTTTTAATGTCTGCTTTGCAGCGTTTTCACTATTTTCCATTCCAAAGTTACCAAGATGGAAATTGAAAAAAAGATTGTTCTCTAAAAAACATAACGATAATTCTTTTCAAGAGTTTCTAGAAAATGAAATATCTGGAGGATTTATTGTCAAGTATGGATTCATTGTTTTTGTGGGAAGTTTATCACTGGCATTGCTTTATTATCGTATGACTGGAAGAAGCTTGATTTTTATGCTGACACTTGGTCAGGGAGCGGAACATATGCGAGGAAGAGATGGCATTGGAATTTATTTTTTAGGCCAGTTTACAAGAAGCGCCATTAGTGGGTTGCTATTGTTATTTGCATTCGCGAAAAGAAATCGGGTTCTTATATATATTGGAGCCTATTTGCTGAGCGCTGTTTGCATTAGCAGCGGATCTAGAAATTTAGCCATATGTGTTGTACTAGCCATTGTTGTTTATCATTATCTTCAGTATCATAAACGCCCGAAATTCTCAACCATTTTGTTAGGGATAGTGATTTTGTATTTGTTTGTTGGATTTATGGGCATTTTCAGAGGAATTATAAAATCAGGTGGGGACATTCAATTAGATTGTATAACTTCTGAAGCCATGTTTGGCGCATTTATGTATAATGTGGAAATTTTTTATCCATTCTATACTTTGGTTGGATATGTGAGCAAGGGTATCATGAAAATACATTGGGGGTTGGGAATATTGAATATCCCAATCCAATTTATACCGCATGCCATTTGGAAATCGAAACCGGCCAATCTAGGCTTGTCGGGATTTGAAGCTATGTATGGTGACAGCATGGGAGGTGCGGCATATCCAAATATTGGGGAATTCTATTATGAATTTGGAATAGTCGGTTCCGTCATTGGTATGGCTGTTTTTGCAATGATCTCACAAAAAGTGTTTTCTTACGCGAAGATTACCAGAAATAGACTTTCCATGATAGAATACAGTATCTTTTTTGGTTACTTAATGCAGTTTATTTGCAGAGGTCATTTCGCATCATGGGCCATAGATATTGTTTTGATGTTTGGCCCATTATGGATTTTGAAATGGTTGTTGGAAAGAAGATACATTATGTGGATGCATCAGCAACAAGAGAATTCAGAGAAATAAAGTGAGGACTCATGAGAATTGCTTTTTTAACTAACATTTTAACGCCATACCGAGTATTCTTTTTTGATTGCTTGTTTAAGCATTTGGGAGCAGATAACTTGAAAGTGTTTGTAATGACTGAAGAGCTTCCTTTACGTCCTTGGCGTTATTCAGATTTAAAAAGAGAGTATACGGAACTGTTAAAAGGGCTAAAAGTCTTTTGGCATGGGAACGATTATCTTTTTTCTTATAATGTAAATAAGTCTATTTTGGAGTATAAACCTGAGGTTTTGATCATTGCCGGTTCTTGGACTTATCCAACCACATGGCAGGTGATGATGTCTAAGAGATTAAAAAGACATACAAAAATATTCTTCTGGACAGAATCACATAACCATACGGGTTTGTCTAACAGTACTAAAACAAATGCCTACATTAGGAAAATCAAGAAAAACTTAATGGAACGGTTTGATGGCTTCTGTTTACCAGGGAAATACGCCCTTGAAACTATTTCTGAATTGGTGGATGTTAGTAAAAAGCAGATAGTTCATCTTCCTAATCTTGTTGACAATAAGTATTATGACATGGCCGGCGAAATAAGAGAGAAGAAACAGGAGTTGAGATATGCCAAGAAAATTGCAGTGAATCAGTTTGTTTTCTTTACTCCGGCGCGCATGTGCGATCTAAAAGGGCAAATCCCATTTTTTAATAATGTTGTAGATGCCATAAAAGGGAAAACGGTTACTTTCGTTTTGGCAGGAGAGGGACCTGATCGAGCAGAAATAGAGAGAATTGGCAGAGAGCATGGACTCGACATTCGCATATACAATTATCAGAATCAAGGTCAAATCAGAGAATGGTTTTCATTAGCTGATGCATTTTTGCTTCCTTCGCTGTCAGATCCTAATCCATTGAGTAATATTGAAGCTGCTTGGGCAGGATTACCGTTATGTATCTCCTGTTACGTTGGAAATGGACCAGAGTTAGTCATAGATGGAGAAAATGGAGTTATCTTTGATACATTAGACAAGACAAGCGTGTGCGAAAGAATTAGCTTTATTCTGTGTCAAGATAAAACATGGATAAAAAACGCTAGCGAGATTTCGCATAGAAAAGCTAAGGAAGGATTTGAAGCTGATAGTGAATCAAAAAAATTCATCGAATCTATAATTGGAACAAAATGAATAGACTAGCAAAGAATTATCTTTTGAATTTGATATATGAATTAATTGCAGTACTTGTACCACTATGTACGGCACCATATTTGACCAGAGTTATTGAAAGATGATGTTGTTATGATGGCAGTTGTTACATTACAAAAAATAGTTGGAAAACGCAGAAAAGAAAGGCAAGTATGATGGAATCAAGAAAAGAAATAAAGGTACTTGTTGCCCATCCAGGGCGTCAACATTCATTTCGAGTTGCAACGGCACTACAACACCATGGAATGTTAAAAGGCTATGTGACGACCGTATATGATAAAGAATCGTCTCTTTTTATGCGGTTGGTAAAAAAATTTATTCACGGAGATGAATTAAAGAGAGCCGAAAAGAGAAAATGTCCAGATGTTAATGATGATAAGGTGATACAGTTTTGTGAATTTGGTGGACTTTTTATTTTGCTTCTTCTAAGGATTGATAAAAAACAAAAGTTTTACAGAAAATATAACCATGCTCTTTCGGTTCGCTTTCAGAAGAGGCTAGCTCATTATATCATCAAGAATAATATCAAATATGTGATCTCATATGATACGAATTCTAGTGTATTGTTTGATGTTTTGCGAGATAAAGCACCAGGCATAATACGGATTATCGATAATGCCCATCCATGTAGAAACTATCTTTATAAAGTTTATAATGATAAAAACGATAAGAGTGGTCCGTTTAAAAAAACATACGAAGCGTGTGGCTATCTTTTGGATAAGAAAAACGCTGATCAGTTCGGAGACGAAGCGAAGAAAGCAGACATACATATTGTGGCTTCTAGTTTTTCTAAACAAGCATCTGTTTTTAATGGAATTCCAGAGGAACATATCATTGTTGCTCCTTATGGGGTAGATAATAAGGCGTTTCGCCCTTGGGAAAAAGATTATGTAAATGGACTAAAGGTTCTTTTTGTAGGTGAGATTAATCAACGGAAAGGTATCTATCAAATCCTGGAAGCGGCAAAACAACTTCATTGTGAAGGAGTGGAATTTAATCTCGTTGGAACTGGGACGGAATTAGCCCCTGAGCTTTATAAGCCGTACGAGCCCTATGTAAATTTTCTGGGTAGAATTTCGTTTGAAAAATTACAGGAGATATACGGAACTAGTCACATTTTTATTTTCCCGTCTATGGGGGAGGGTTTTGGATTAGTCATACCAGAAGCGTTGTCTTCAGGCTTACCTGTTATAGCCAGTAGGAATTGCGCAGGACCTGACTTGATAAAAGATGGATTTAACGGATTTATTATAGATGCAGGTAGTACTCAGCAATTGATTGAAAAGATCAGATGGTTTATGGATCATATGGAGCAATTGCCAAGAATGCAGGAAAATGCGATAGAATCTGTTAAGGATATGACTTGGATGTCTTATGAAGAAAATTTGATTAATCAGTTGGTAGAAAAGATCAGATTGGTCGAAATGGAACGAAATGATATAGAAGTTGGTGAATAACATACAGATGAAACAACTATTTGTTTGCCATACACAATATAATTTGATATTGGCTGTTGGTTTAGCGGAATCTTCCGATGATTTAGTATTGTTTAGAGATTTTAATTTGACAGATACACTTAGGACAAGGCTGGAATCGTATTTCAACAATAGTCTTTTTCTTGAAGGGAATTATCCAAAGAAAGAGTTATCTGCTAAAGAGAAACTGAAGAAGATTACGAGAGATAATGAAAAACTTAAGGCATACATTGGAGTATATGATCGAATTTTTATAGTAGATGATATGTGCATACAGGAGATGTATGTCATGAAATGTGCTTTTCAAAAAAATAAGGCTGTAGAAATGGCTTGGTTGGAAGATGGGACAAATGCATATTTTTCAAATGGAGTGATATCTGCTGGTATGGGTGCTACTCCCGTCAAGAGGTTTATAAGGAGGATAACATTCACATTTCGATTTGGTCTAAGAAGCTTTTATGATCTTGCAGATTGTATGGGAGGGCACAAGAAGCTTACTTCAGCGTATGTGACATTTCCAATGTGTATTCGGACGGAATTAAAGAGCAAGAATTTAGTGCAGATAACCGATGAACAGTTCCATAAAGGTATGGAGTTTATGTATGCAGGGGAAGCAGTCGAGTTTACTTCTGGAAGCATATTGATAGCCATGGATAAGCTTGATGTATATGGAGAGTTGTGGGACAAAGTGAATCAGTTAATTGAGAAAATTATCAATGCAACAAGCGGTGAAGTGTATTATAAGTATCATCCGAGAGAGACGGATGATTTGCCTGCGCTGGAGAACTGCATAGAACTTGATCGCAGGGTAGCCTTAGAAAGTTATTTGACAAATTCCAACACGAAGGAAATAACGGTTGTTGGTGTGAAAAGTACGGCGCTTCAGACAGCAAAAAAAATGGGATATAAAACGATATCATTAATTAATCAAGTAGAGCAAAATGAAGCTGTAATTAGTTTTTATAAATCTATAGGAGTGGAATGCAAATGAGTTCAGAAACAGACTGTGCAATCATTATTCCAGTCTATAAAGACAGAATGGCGTTTACGGAAAATTGCTTATATCAATATTATGTGTACATTAAGGGTAGAGTGACTGCAACTAATGTTTTTGGGGGAGATTGTTGCAAAGGCCAATTTTCTTTGTATAATGAGGGATGTCGACTGGTTGAGCATTTTAAGAAGATGAATTTTTCCCAAAATGACATAGAAAGGTTTCGTGTATGTATTCAACAGCATCTAGATAGCGGGGTATTTGGAGAAATTGTAAATGGGATACCGATTTCTAAATTGTCCTTTGGAAAAAGGCATAACTATATCAAGCGATTGCTCATACACTATGGGAACACTAATGGTAATGGGCGAGGGCAATGCAATGATTTTGCCACAAAAATTATAAGGCAAGAGCGTTTATCGGTATTACCTTTTTTACATATGTAATTCGTATGATCAGGGACATTAAAAATATTAGGTTTATAGTTAGAACAACGAATTAGGCTGGAATGTTTTTCAACCATTAATACGGCTGTAGAGGCAAAATAATTTATGAGAATAACAATTGTAACGTCAAAGCTTCTTTATGGTGGAGTTGAGGTTTTACTTTCTAATATGATAAAGGTATTAAAGGAACAATATGGGTATGAAATTAGCTTAGTTTCTCTATTACCATCATCAAGTGAGTTTTATTCCCATCTGCCAAAAGATGTAAATGCTTGGATTGCTCTTCGTAGTGATGAAAAGACAAAAATTGGCAAGATATTTTATTATTTGGAGACAGAATTCATAACCTATCGTATACGAAAGATTATTATGAAAACTAATCCAGATGTGGTCATAGGCTATGTAGAGACATATGATGTTGTCAATCTAATAGCTAAACTGAAGGTGCCTAAGATCGTTTATGTTCATAATATAGTTAGGGATCCTAATGCAAAGACAAAGCATGAAAAATTGATTATACGACATTACAAACAAGCACTTAATAAAATTGACAATTGGTTGTTTGTTTCAGACAGTTGTAAAAATGAGTTTTCGAAGGTTTACGATGTTCCAAAAGAAAAGGCAAGAATATTATATAACTATGTACCGATTGAACAAATTAGAAAAAAATCTATAATGTTCAATGTTACGCCAAGACAAAAGGATGTAATTAGATTCTGCTATGCTGGAAGATTGTCGGAGGAGAAAGGGGTCATAAGATTAATAAAGGCGTGCTTGAAATTGAGAACACAAGGTTACAAATTTGAATTGCTGATTATTGGAAGTGGTGTTAAAGAACAAGAATGCAGGATGTTGGTAAATTCAAATCATGCGGAAGATACTATTAAAATGATAGAGTTTTGCGATAATCCGTATCCGTATATCGTTAGTTCGGATTGGTATGTTTGTGCTTCGATTCGAGAGAGTTTTGGACTTAGCGTGTTAGAAGCAATTTCGCTTGGTGTAAAAGTTGTGAGTACTCGTGCTTATGGAACAGAAGACATCATTCGTAACATAGGTGGCGGCATCTTGATAGATAATAGTGATGATGCGATAATGGCTGCTCTTGGTGATATATTGAATCATAAAATCCAATGCCCGACATCTCACGATATTGATAAGATCTTTGGAGAAAAAATTTTTTTTGAACAACTGAACATGATATTAAGAGCAGTTTATAATTGTTAGGGGAGTATAGTTACATGCAGATTAAGAAAGTTGGAATTATTACTTTGTATGATTTTTATCAAGTAAACTATGGAAATAAATTTCAAAACTATGCATGTGAAAAAATATATGAGAAATTAGGCTATAAATCCGAAACACTAATTAGAGAAAGGCCGTTTTCAAAAATACAAAATGTTAAATATCAGGGGTATCGATTGCTCAATGCTTTGTCGGGATATAGATTATCATCGAAACAACAACTTTGGAAAAGATATATTTTATTTGGACAATTTGAAAGGAAATTTTTACATATCAGATATGTCCCGTCCTGTGAACTTGTAGATACAAATTATGATTATTACTCGATAGGTAGTGATCAGGTATGGAATCCGACTTGGATATATCGACCTAATGATGTTAAGTGGTATTATTGTGCGGATGTTCCAGCGAAGAAGTGTATCTGTCTATCCCCAAGTTTTGGCATTAATTCTATTCCGGAAGAAAAAAAAAGAGAGATTGCTGCACTATTGTCTAGATTTGAATCGATTTCTGTGCGCGAAGAACGCGGGCGTAATATTATCAAAGAATTAACGGGTGAAGATGCAGAGGTTTTAATAGATCCCACGCTTGCACTTTCAAAAGAGGAATGGGATGAGATATCACATCATCCCGAATACATTCATGAGAATACTCAATATATTTTATGCTATGTTTTGGGTGGAATGTCAGATGAGAGAAGAATTGCATTTCAGCATTATGCAGATAGGTTTGGATTGCAAATTTTAGATTTAATGGATCCGAACTCAAAGTTGTATGCGATGGGACCCTCGGAGTTTATGTGGATTTTGGCACATTCGGAAGCCGTATTTACTGATTCTTTTCATGGAAGCGTGTTTTCGATTATATACAAAAAACCTCTCTTTGTATATAAACGGGAAGGGATAAATAATGGTATGTTTTCGAGATTAGAGACTCTACTAAAGACATTTCAAATGGAAGATCGAATTGTTTATGATCTAGGAGTGATCACAAGTCTTCATGATTGTGATTATACGAAAACTTATGAAATATTAAAAGTTGAACAAGATAGGTTTTGGGATTATCTAAAAAAATCATTGAATCGAGGATAATTATGAAGGATAGAAGCGAAATCAAGTGGGGATCAATTTTATCCTATACACAGATGGTATTAAGCATTACCATTGGTCTAGCATATACGCCTCTAATGATTCGGCTTTTAGGTCAAAGTGAGTATGGATTGTACAGCACGATTTCATCGACAATTTCAATGCTTTCAATGCTTAGTCTTGGGTTTAATGCAGGTTATATCCGCTTCTTTGCAAAATATAAACGAGATAATGATTTTGAAAAGATTTCTGGATTAAATGGATTGTTTTTGGCGTTATTTAGTCTTATTGGTGTAATTGCTTTTATTTGTGGTATATTTTTATCGATGCACTTAGACATGGTTTTCAAGGATGGTTTAACTCAGCAGGAATATGAACTTGCAGGTGTCTTAATGCTATTGCTGACTGTGAATCTAACTATTTCGTTTCCGACAAGTGTTTTTACAACCATTATTTCGGCTAACGAAAAATTTATTTTACTTAAGATCATGGGGATGATACGAACAGTTATAGGACCATTTGTCAATATCCCATTGTTGCTTATGGGGTACCGATCCATTGCCCTGGTGACGGCATCACTGATACTTTCAGTTATTACGGATGCAATTTACGCTTACTATGTATTGTTTAAGATGAACTATGGCTTCTCACTAAAACATATTGAAAAAGGTTTGTTTCGAAGTTTGTTTATTTATACTTTTTTCATTGCCATTAACATTATCGTGGATCAGATTAACACTAATATTGACCGCGTGCTGCTTGGACGATTTGGTGGCACCGTCGCTGTTTCAATCTATACAGTAGGAGCTAATCTTTATGTTTACTATATGCAGTTTTCGGTAGCGATCTCAGGGGTGTTTACACCAAGAATACATAACATATACAATGGACAGATCCCTATGTCGGAACGCAATATGGAACTATCCAAGATTTTTGTGAAGGTAGGAAGAATACAATATATAATATTAATGTTGGCGGCATCAGGATTGGTTATATTTGGAAAGAAATTTATATTTTTTTGGGTCGGAGAAGGATATGAGCATTCCTATTATGTTGCGTTGCTATTAATTCTTCCTGCGACAGCTCCATTAATTCAGAATCTTGGCATAGAAATTCAGCGTGCGGCGAATAAACACCATTTTAGAAGTATTGTGTACTTGGGAATGGCTTTGCTTAATTTGATTATGACGATCTATCTATGCCAGATATACGGATCAATTGGCGCAGCGATTGGTACGGCGATTTCTCTTATTGTGGCTAACGGTCTCATAATGAACATATATTATTATAAAAAAGTAGGAATAAATATTCCATTATTTTGGAAGAATATTTTAAGAATTACGATTGGAATGATACCAGCGTTCTTGTTTGGCATTTTTATTATGCAGTTTATTCATATAAATAACCTATGGAGTTTGCTCCTTTGGATGGTAGTCTATGTTGTTATTTATTCGATTGTGGTGTGGGCTATGAGCATGAACGAATTTGAGAAAAATCTTGTGCGTATGCCTTTCGTAATAAAAAAGATTTCACACAAATAGAGTTGTTGCATCATATGATGAACATAAGAATGGATCAAATACAAGAGTCCTTAAGACATTTAAGATAAAGGGAGGGAATAAAATGGGAAATGAAAAAATCTGTATCATCCTTCCTATTTATAATGTTGCTAATTATCTTGAACGGTGTATTGACTCTGTCATGTCACAGTCATTTCATAATTATGATGTCAAGCTGATTGATGATGGATCAACGGATGGATCTGCGGAGCTGTGTGATGAAATAGCCAGTCGACATGAGAATGTTTCCTGTTATCATAAGCCAAACGGGGGCGCGGGAGATGCTAGAAATTATGGTATCGAAAAAACTGTTGGGTGCGGATACAGTCATGTGACATTTGTGGATCCTGATGACATGTTAGAGCCGGAATACCTTGAAAAATTAGTGAGGATGAAGGATGCAGATATAGCAATTTGCGGCTACAAGACAATTGCGTTTCAAAACGATCAAGTATTGGCAGAAAAGTGTTTTGAAAATGCGCCAACGGGAAGGTTTGAAGACTATTCGGAAGAATTGTGTATGCTACATAAAAACACGCTGTTGTTTATGCCGTGGAACAAGCTTTTTCGTATGTCACTCATTTCTCAATATGGAATTCGTTTCGGAACGACAAAGAGGTATGAAGATGTGACTTTTGTGTATCGTTACCTTAGACATTGTAACAGTCTTGCATATACAAAGGATTGCCTTTATCGGTATTCAAAGTATGTCAATGGACGAAAGTCTGCGGTTCTCTCTTTTGCCAATGAATATTGTGAAGGTGCGGTTGTAGCGTATGATGAAGGCCAAAAAGTTGTGACACATATGAGTGAACGCGGAATGAATCTGGATGCAGTAAATTACTTTAGAAACCGATTGAAACAGCATTTACAAACAAGTATTATTGGGGAAATGATTGTTAATCTCTCCGACTCGAAACTTAATTGGAAGGAGCGCAGACGGTATATAGGAGAATTGGTTGAAAGATATCATGCGTATTTTCCTGAATTTGACATGGAAGAGTTAGAAAGAATTGGAAACATTGTCAGAACTTTTGCAAATAAGGGGAACTATGACGGTATCGTATTGATGTCGTATCTATATAAATGGAAACATAATCATTAGATGGAGGAAAGAAAATGAAAATTATAGGCGTAATTCCTGCCCGATACAAATCTTCGCGTTTTCCAGGAAAGCCTTTGGCGGATATCTGTGGTAAACCAATGATTTGGTGGGTTTATCAGCAGTGTAAGAAGGTTGAGGATTTTGATGCAATTTATGTTGCAACGGATGATGAAATAATTTTCAATACATGTAAGGAACTTGGCATGGAGGTTGTGATGACCTCGGATACTCATAAAACGGGTACGGATCGCATCGGTGAGGTCGCAAGGAAAATATCGGCTGATTTAATTGTAAATATTCAGGGGGACGAGCCATTGCTTGAACCAGAAACGATCAAAGCAGCCATTGCACCATTTTACACAAATCCAAGCCTTGAGGTTTCTAATCTGATGACTAAGATTAAGGATCCTGTGGACGTGGTGAACTTTACTGTTCCCAAAGTTATCACGAATAAGGAAGGAATTGGCATTTATCTTACACGTGCAACTGCACCGTATCCTAAGGGAAGTTTGGATTATTCCTATTATAAGCAGGTTTGCGTATATGGTTTTAAGCCAAATGCGTTACAGTTTTTTTGCGATTATGGCATGAAGTATGGTAAGGCCAAGATTGAAGCAGTGGAGGACATAGAGATTCTTCGCTTTATAGAGAATGGGTATAAAGTACAGTATATAGAAGTGGATTCAGAAACGGTTGCTGTGGAC
>JAEEGL012142096.1_pt1 | contig 11695 bp, 10 predicted proteins | sample 9134231 | NCBI WGS metagenome assembly JAEEGL01 (sample SAMN16246548, study PRJNA631951) | gut metagenome | biome: gut microbiome; feature: rumen; material: fiber-attached | host: Bos | place: Iran: Karaj | collected 2018-10
AAGTTTCCATATCTCGCCCTTTGGTCCGCGTCCGTACGACGGGGGATCCATGATGATAGCATCATATTTGTTACCGCGCCGCGTTTCTCTTTCCACAAACTTGATGCAGTCATCAACCAGCCATCTGATCGGGGCATTTTCAAGGCCGCTTGCTTTTGCGTTCTCCTTTGCCCATCCGACCATTCCCTTTGCCGCATCTACATGGGTTACCTTAGCGCCTGCTGCCGCAGCTGCGACCGTTGCACCTCCGGTATATGCGAACAGGTTCAGAACACTTACCTCGCGTCCTTTTGAAACTGCATCTTTTATAATAGAAGAAAACCAGTCCCAGTTTGCCGCCTGCTCCGGAAAAAGTCCCGTATGTTTAAAGGCGAACGGCTTAAGGCAGAACCTGAGATCCCTGTAGCTTATCATCCACTCCTGCGGAAGATCGAAAAATTCCCATTCGCCTCCGCCTCTGTTCGACCGGTGATAATATCCGTTTGGTCTGTGCCACTTGGGATGATCCTTTGGGGTATCCCATATGACCTGCGGATCGGGACGGACGAGATAATAATCTCCCCAACGCTCCAGCTTTTCGCCTCCGCTCGTATCTATTACTTCATAATCTTTCCATTTATCTGCTATGTACATATTATATATCCAAGGTGTGTCGGGCCATCTGAACTTTGCCTGCGGCAAAAGGCCCTCCACGTGTAGACAGGTTCTTCCCGTTATACGGGCCCCTCCTATCTACCAACCATAGAACCAATGATATCCGAAGAAAAACTGCGCAACGAGCTTAACGATCCACTGTATGATCATGAGTGCGGCAAAAATATACAGGTACTTCACTACCGCCCCGTCACGTGATTTTCTTACGCCGAAAAAAATGTAGAGCGTACATCTTACCATAAATACTATGTAGACGATGATCCCGTATATGAGCGGCGGGTAATCATACAGGGATTTTAAGATCTCTCCGTGGAGGAGTGCCCTTAATGCACGCGTTCCCCCGCAGCCCGGGCAACAATATCCCGTTACCTTATTGAAGATGCACGGATATTTGATACGGAGAACATTTATCCCCGTACAAAAGTAAAGCAGCACTGCTGCAATACTAATGCCCAGTGCCACTAAACCCAATTCATATATGATCTTGTCCGTATTACCAAGCCGGTTCTTACATAGTTTCAAGTTTTTCAACATACTCCGTGAGCGCATCAGGATCCATACCCGAGATAGCCGCTCCTGCGATAAGTGCGATGATCGCGATCACAATGCCGATACCTCCGCAGACGATACCTGCGATCGCCATTCCCTTTGCATCTTCCTGCTTGTTGATTGACAGGATGCCAAGTACGACTGCAGCAACACCGATTACGATGCCTACCCATCCGCAACAGCTGCAAAGAAGTCCTAAGATACCGCATACAAGTGAGATGATGCCAAATACCTTGGATCCGCCCTCAGGCTGTGCATATGTTGTTTCAACAGTCTCAACCGTTTCAACTGTTTCAACATTCTGTCCGTTATCAAATCCGTCCATTAATTATTCCTCCCTCAATAAATAGTCATTGTCTGCTTTATCAAACTAAAGTGCTATACACATGCAAGATTATAAGGTATCATTGTTTTAATTGCAAGGAAAAATCTGAAGCATTCGGAGGCCGTGATGACAAAAGGACTGCTTATAGTAAATGCTTTTTTGAATACGCCGCAGGTAAAGGAAACATATGACCTTCTTATGGCCGGAGCGAAGCGGGCCGGTATCGATATGCGTCTTTGTACAAATGCCGACTTTTTTGTCGGACTTGATGACGGACTGGTAAGATCTTTGCCCGAAAACGACCTTGCCGGTACCGACTTCATCCTGTTCTGGAACAAAGACGTCTTCTTGGGCCGTGCACTTGAACGTATGGGATACAGACTGTACAACTGTGCCGATGCGATAGAGGCATGCGATAACAAAGCTCTTACATTTGAGATGCTGCAGGGAGTTGTCCGGATGCCACGCACGATAAAGATTCCGATGACATTTAATACGATAGGTTATGACGATCTGTCATTTGAAGATCATATAGAAAAAACTCTCGGGTATCCCTATGTTATAAAAGAATGCCTCGGCTCATACGGTGGCCAGGTATATCTGGCACAGAGCAAAGATGAAGCCAGGGCACTCCTTAAGAAGATCGAGGGTAAAGATTGTATCGCACAGAAGTTTGTGAGCACGAGCCGTGGGCGCGATCTTCGCGCGTATGTCGTTGGTGACCGCGTGGTCGCTGCTATGGAAAGATACAACGCAAATGATTTTCGGTCCAATATCGCAAACGGCGGAACGGCCAACCCGTATAAGATAACGAAGGATCAGGAAAAGATGGCTGTTGACGCCGCGCATGCTCTAGGGCTTGATTTCGCGGGTGTCGACATATTGTTCGGAAAAGACGAAGAACCGGTACTGTGTGAGGTCAACTCCAATGCCCAGTTCAAAGGACTGCTGGCCGCTACAGGCACAGACATAACTGATCCGCTGTTTGAAATGATAAAGGGCCGGGGCTGAAACCCCGACCCGTTTTTTTATCAGTTGAGCTGACTGTAGAGGCTGTCGGTACTTTCCGGAGGGAGCTTTACCGGATCCCATCCGTAATCCTTATAAGCCGTGATATTAAGGCTGTTCTCCCCGACATAATCCGCAATGATCTGTGCACGGAGCTTTTCGCGTCCCTCGGAATCTGCACTGCTCTTTACAAGTTCATCATAATGCTTACCGAAGATCCTCTTTGCCGTAGGCTCGTAATCGCTTCCGTCACCTACGAGATCCATCTTCTCCACCACATATCCGCGCGAGTCATCCACACTTTTCAGATGGATGCATCCGGGGTAGGACCCGCCTGAGGTGCAGTCAAGTTCCTCTCCGTTCAGGTCGTATTTGTATATCTGGAAATCGCCCCAGACCTTTATATCGCTCTTGTCGCTCTCATCCTCTGCTATGATAACCGGGCAGGGAATGCATACGGCCGCGTCGGGATAATTACCCTCAAACTCGTCGATCAGATACTGATAAAGCACGCTGTAAAAGAGCTCCGGTCCCGGATACTCGTACGCGGGAAGCGCCGAAACCGCTCCTCCGACCGTTGAAAAATCAACTACGTTTGCATTCATCATCTCATCAAAGAGATCGTCTACCTGCTGCTTGGTCTTAACCGTATCCGCCAGCACAACATCATCACCTTCGGTTGACTCAAAATAATAGCTTTCGTTCCCGTTACCGTCAAATACGATGACACCCTTCTTTGTGATGGCGAGCTTATCGCCGTCTATCGTCCACTTGACTACCCAGTGGTTACTTCCGGTATAGAGCGCACCGTCCTTTACTGTGAGCGGATAAGCGGTTCCGCCGCACGTGACCTTTCCGACTTCATACGGTACGCTGTCCTTGTACATGAAGATCGCAGCATCTATCGAAGCCATATTGCCGTCCATATTGTCATATGTTCCGGAGCTTACGAGCAGTACATCCTCACCGCCTATCGTCTCATTTGCATATCCCATTCCGTCAGAGAGCTTCTTATCAACTATCTGAGTGAACGTATCACATCCGCTGATATCGATGTTCGGAGCACATTCCTCGGCAGCCTTTGCAAGAAAATCATCCGTTGCCTCTTCGGGGCATGTCTCAGGGATACCGGGGGCGTTTGCACCTACCTGCTTCTTGGGATCATAGATCGCCTCGGCAACCTTCTTGATATCGACCTTGCTCATATCTTGACCAGCTGCGGAAAGCGAATACGCATCACCTGTTTCGACATCATACCATCTGCAGAGTCTTGCGCTCTCATCATCTCCGTCATATGTACTTACTGTACCCTTCATGTTTCCGCCGGCCCAGCCCGCAAGCGTTACATCCTCGCTCTTTTGCCAGTCGAAATACATGCCGGATATATCTACGCTGCCGTCGTCTCCGACAGACTGCTGTCTTGCGCAGTATTCCACACCGTCAAGGTCAAACTTCATCTGTACGAGCGTCTGGTATTCCTTTGCGGGATCGTTATCCGGGAGCATCTTGCTCCAACGGACATTTGTCGCTCCCTCCGGTGCTGAAAAACCGTTTGCACACAGCTGATAGGCTTCTTCCTCCGTTATGTCCGTCCAGGGGTTCGCCATCCCTGCCATGTTCCCGCCTTCGTTATCGTCCGTTTTAACTGTGAGCTTGCACGCACAAAGGCTTGTCGCAAGAAGCGTTAATGCAACTGCGATACTCAGTATTCTCTTCATGTTGTTTCTCCTCTCTTAATACATACATTGAAGTTCCTGATGTACATTTTATAGAACGATACGTCACACAACCGTCACCCGGGCCTTGCGCCTTAGCATGATGCAGGCACCTGCTGCTGCGATCATAAGTGCAGATCCAATGAATATCTGTGCAGGAAGTGCGATATCGGCCGGAAAGAGCGGTACTAAGAACAGTCCCGTCGCATTTATGATCATATGAAGGACAAAAGTGATCATAACGCCCAAAAGGCTGGCAGGCAGATCGATCAGACCGCGGCCTCTTTCCTCATCATATGATTTTCGCGAAGTATGTATATTGCGGTATATTATCGGACAATAATGGAATATGCATCCTATGATCAGTCCCATGGCAAATCCGTATATCTTCTGAAATATGACTGTATGATATACACCGAAAAGTACAGCCTGAACGATATTCGCCGCCCAGAACGGCATCACCATCTTCCCTGCCCGCAGGAAAATGAGCCTGAACACTATCTCTTCAACAAGCGGTCCGACAAATATAACATGCGCAAACTCTCTCGGCTCGATATTCCTGATCCTGTCCATGAACTGCGCGTACTGTCCCGCCGCCTCTGCAACCGCAGAAGTTGAACTCGCTTCACCAAAATACATAACAGCGGCGTTTACCAAGTAAGCGCCGCCTATCTGCAATATCACACCCAACGCCATGAGCGATGCAATGTTGACTGCCGTCATCACTCTGTGCTTTGATTCACTCATTAACGATCTTATCCTCCGGCAGAAGCTTTAAGAGGCATTCCTCCAGATCCGTGCTCTTGACAGGCTTGCTTAAGTACGATACAAAGCCCTCCTCCAGATACATCTCCTGCGCACCGACCAATGCATTTGCCGTAAGAGCGACTACCGGTGTATCCGTATTGAGTCCGTCAGCCTGCTCCCTGACCTTATGCAAGGCCTCTATTCCATCCATTATCGGCATCATGTGATCCATAAGGATGATATCATAACTCTTCATCAGGGTATACTTGAGACACTCCTCACCGCTCGAAGCCAGATCTATCTGTATCTGGGTGTTCTTCAGAAGGAGCCTGACGACGTTCAGGTTCATCTTGACATCATCCACTACAAGTATCCTTGCACGCGGCGCTGTAAATCCCTTCTTCTTTTCCTCTGCTTCGGATCCTTTATCCGCAGCCTCAAGTGCTTCATTGCGCCGGTTGAGCCTGTCGGCGAAATGCCCTATCTTGCCTTCGTCCGCTACCTTCTGCGGTATCTTGACGGTAAATGTCGATCCTTCATACAGAACGGAATCGACCTCTATCGTACCGCCCATCATGTCCGTGAACCTCTTTGTGATCGACAGTCCCAGGCCTGTTCCTTCTATATTACGGTTGCGTCTCTCGTCTATCCTCTTGAACGAATCGAACAAGTACTTCCTGTTCTCTTCCGAGATGCCTATTCCGGTATCCTTGACCGCGATGTTGAGCATGATCATCTCATCGCTTAACTTCTCATATCCGAGCGACAGAGTCACCGACCCGTCCTTCGTGTACTTAACGGCATTTGTCAGAAGGTTCATTATGATCTGACGGATCCTTACCTCATCACCATAGAGGAACGCCGGCATATCCGGATCGTTCTCAATGATGAACTTCAGTTCCTTCCTCTTCGCCCTCATGAAGATCATGTTGTAGCAGTCGTTCATAACGGAGAACAGCTCGTATTCCACGGGATGAAGTTCCATCTTGCCCGATTCGATCTTCGAAAAATCAAGTATGTCATTTACGAGCGACAGGAGCTGATGTCCCGCACTGTCAATATCATTCGCATACTCAAGTATCTGCTTGTCCTTGCACTCGCGGATGATCATCTCATCCATTCCGAGCACAGCATTTATAGGGGTCCTTATCTCATGCGACATATTGGCAAGGAAGCTCGACTTTGCCTCGGATGCACTCTCAAGCCTTATATTTGCCTCCTCGAGATTCTCGTTGAGCAGCCGGAGCGCCTCATCATTATCTCTAAGAACCTTCGCCTGATCCTCATATGACTTTGTCTGATACTTGAATATGAATCCGAATATGAGCGTAACAAAAATGTATGCGATTGAAGTGTCCAGTATCTCGTCATTCCTCGTATCAAGATAGCTCACATACCCCGGATGATGGATCTCTATATGAAGACACCCGTTGAGCATTATGAACGTGACGACGGATGTCACGAGGGCCCACTTGGTATCCACAATCAGCCATGTGAATATCGCTCCGAACAGCATCCATATCACAATTCCCGTCCGGTATCCTCCGCACAGAAAATACATTAACGGGAACACGAAAACGTTCGCAACAATGACAATGACGATATTCGGAACAGGGGAATCGGGAAACTTGTTAGTCAGATACAGGACGATAAATATGATGACCGTCATGACGATCTGCGTTATCAGGCCGAACTTACCCGTACCGACAAAGATGGATATGATAAGTGCCGGGAACTGCACCACAAAAGCGCTGCCCAGTATCGCATTGACCAGCCTGTGTCTTATTGACAGTTCATCCCTGAAAAAGTATTTGAAATATCTTTTGAGACGTTCCATAGAAAGATTGTACTACTTAATCCTCTTTCCGACAACAACGAGTCTTCCGTTGTCTACATGATATGCGCACACCGAAAGAGTGATGAATTCATCGCCGTAAGATGCCGTCACACCGGTATCGTACATCGACATCTTCTTGATGTTCTCGTAAAAATCATTGAACTCTTCTTCGCTTCCCGCATTAAAGAACTGATAATATTTGAATACGTCCGTCTGACCCTTCTTGTATACCTGAGAAAGGAATACCGCGCAGATCTCATATTCCCTGTCCTCATAAAGGCTCGAAAACTTGATGATCGAATGGGACTTCTCGTATGCCCTGTCCCTGTAACTGTCAAGGCCGCCGAACATCGTGCCGTTCTTCATGTTATGGCCGTGGAGGATGATGTTCGTGGAAGGCCTTGTTCCGTCCGCGTAATCCTCTGCACCCGTCCCCGTTCCTATGACGGAGTCGGTATCCGCTATGATACATCCGTATGCACTGTACTTGCCGTTAAAATCACGGTTTAAGTAGAACTGCTCATCGGAAGGTGTCTGCATGACCGGATAATCTATGACCGTGCCATCGATCTTGAGCCAACCGACACTGTCGTCGTTCATCTGGAATACTTCTTCCATCTTGACGGTCTTCTTGGCAGCAGGGACTACCTTGGTAGTCTCGATGTCTGTCTGACCGTCTGTTGTATCCTGCGTTGTTTCGTTCTCAACGGCAGGCGATACGCCCTGAAGTGCTTCAGTTATGTTGTCCCTTGTGGATTCGTAGCGTGCTCCCATATAGCCCATGCGGTACTGGAGCATCGCGGTAAGGAAGATAAGTACAACGATGAACGCAACGGAAACAGGTGGAGCCCACTCCGTAAGCTCCACCCTGTAGTTTTCCAAGAATTGTCTTCGGCCCCTTACCGAATCAACATTGTACTTCCCCATAGTTTATAACTTCAGCCGGTTATCAAAGGTTCCTGAGATCCTTGAGCATGTTAAGCTTGTCTTCCTTGGCCTTTGCTTCTGCTTCTGCCTTCTCTTCGCGCTCTGCCATCATGACTTCCTGATCGGCCTCTGCGATAGCTCTTACAAGACCGAATCTCTTCCAGATCATGAAGCCCGCACCAAGGATCGAGATGAACAGTACCGTCCAGAGGATCCAGATATCCGTCTTGCTCTCACCGGTCTTCGGCACGTCATCATAATCATCAAGTGATGCACCGCCTGCTCCGCCGGCACCGCCTGCGTTACTCTTCTGAGATGATGATCCGCCGGTGTAGTATGCCTTGATCGTCTTCGACTCGCTAAACGATGATGTTCCGCTTGAGTTCGTTCCGAATGAAACGCCGTCCCACTTTGTGGGTGTTCCGGTGTAGCCTGACTTCGGAGTTGACGATATCTCGTATGATACTCCGTCGATAGCATAGAACTTGTCGCTGACTGACTCGCCCATGATCTTGTAATCAGCACCGGCAGAACCGTCAAGCCTTGTCTTGTAGACCTTAAGAGTCGTATTCTCGGAAATGATATCTTTATCGCCGTCAGCATATACGGTTACTTCGACTTCTTCCTTGTCTTCCTTACAGATATCGTTGAATACTTCACGAAGCTTCTTAATATCGATCGTGACATCATTCTTGTTCTTCTTGGTGTAGCCTGTCGTATCAGCTGTAAGATCGAAGGCATCCATCGTATATGTGCCGTCTTTTCCGACAAACTGAATCTTTGCCTTTGTGATGTCCTTGCCCCATGTGCTTCCATGGTAAGCCTTATCGGGCATCGTAACCTTGAACGTATACTTCATGCTCGATCCTGAACCGCTCTTATCCATTGAAAGCGTAGGCTTCGGGAATACGGTCACGCCGGCAGACTTGGCATCTACCGTGATACCGTTTGTGATCGTCTTCGTAGCGTTGTTACCTGTTATGGTAATATCCTTTGCAAGCGCAGGAGTGCTTGACTTGCTGACGCTGATGTAGCTGCCTGCACTGTTATTAAGTGTGATGCTGCTGATACTTACATAATCGTTGTGCGTAGCATGTGATAACGGGATAGTTAATCCTTCGTTTACGTATACATCCGAAAGGTTAAGCACCGGATTTGTTACCGTAACAGTAACAGGTCCTGCTGACTTCGATTTTTCTGAAGCTCCCTCGATCTTATACTTGGCCGTTGCGGTAAACTTGACTCCGCTTGTGGTCTTGCTCACTCCGGTAAGTGTCAACTTATTGTCAGCTTCTGTTACGTTAACCCGGTCTTTCTCTGAGGTGAAATCATAAGTGATCTTGGTGATCGGAACAGACGAACTAAGCTTGGGAGTAAACGTTACGGATTCTCCCACTCCTATTGACTTATCTCCGGCAGGTTCAAGAGATAATGTTACCGAATCGGCATCGACTACATAAACCGGGAATGTGAACTTTTTGCCATCCTTCATATTTACTACCATATTATAAAGACCGTTCAACCCGGAAGGTGTCTTGAACTGCAATTGTCCGGAAGGGCCGCTTGTAATGCTTAATGCGCTTACATCTGTTCCATCTATTGTAATAGGATGTGTTGTTGCCAGATCGCTTCCCTTATATCCACCGGTAAACACATAATTCTTTACATCGATCGTTCCGTCAGCAGCAAATACTGCGCCACTGATAGTCTTCCCGCTTGAATCTGTGATCTTCAAATCAGCATTTGGATTATCCTCATAATCTGCATACAGTTTATTTGTAATGAGATCTCCGTCTGTGACCGTAAGAGTACATGCCGGCTTTCCGCCTTCCGGATTATTGTCTATGATCCGGCTGCCAAACTTCCATTTTTTAAACTGGAATCCTGCACTGGCATCATCAACAACCCTGTACTTTCCGCTTTCCGGTGCCAGAAGTACCTCTTTTTGAGAATAAAATGTTACTCCTGTGGGTTTTCCTGCTTCGTCATAATATGTTGCGATTGGCGAGAGCTTAAATCCGGAGATCGGATCAGAGCTGACTGTTTGAGAATACGAAGCATCCTTATCATTTGTTATTGCCACGTTTATGCTTTGCTGCTTACTTTCGCTCTGAGCCTTGAAATAATCAGTAATGTTTCCCTTTGTAATGCTGAATATAATATGATTATTAACAGGAAGTGTCACTGTTTCGTCATTTACTTTGTATGTTGTCCCGTTTTTTTCGAGTTTTAGCGTTATAGTTCCAGCCGGATATGATTTTGTAAATGGTGTAACAACAAATGTATAAGTGTGTACTTCACCATCTAGAAAAAGACCCTCGGTGATATTGGTCCTACAATACACACTTTCAACTTCATCCCATGTTGACTGTACTACACCAGCTTTCTCCTTTGTGAAGTTCAAAGTAAGATTAGGTGCTGCAGCTTTTACTTCAGTCTTGAAACCGACACCGATCAGTGTCATTAAGACAAGCCCTAGAAAGAGTTTCCTGATTCCCTTCATTTTCCTGATCCTCCCCTTATTAAACTAAAACAAACCAGTAATCTTTGTTCTATATATAAGCAAATGGTTTCCTCTACCGGAACTCCCCTGAACCGGTAAAGCCTGAGGTCGGTCTGAATCCCCATATATTGGGGCATAGAGACACCTATAGACCTACATCTGCATTATATACAATAATAATTGTTATGACAACCTCTATTTATTGTGTTTGGTTTCTGTTCCGATACAATATATTGTATATAGCAAAAAACGGATCGGTCCTGTCCCGATCCGTTCTTTGTGTGTTGTGATAACGTTTGCTTAAGCCTTCATGACTCCCCGGAGCTCCGATACATTGATCGTCTCCATAAAGTACTCGGGATTACCGGTGTATTCCCAGTTCTTACGGAGCTTATTCCACTCGTCAGCGGTAAATGTTCCTGTTACTCCGGTCTTGTCCGTAAAGGTGACATTTCCGAACATATCCTTTGCGATGTGTCCGTGAAGCTTCCTCTCAGCTTCCGCACGACGCTTTCTCTCATCGTCGTCGCTGTCGCCACCTGTTACGTGTTCAAGCGCTTCGTTATCCAGTATCTTCTCACTCATTTGGGATCCTCCTTTTGGGTGCTCTACTGTTTACATTATGATAATACCACATAAAAAATCATAATAGTGTCACACTTCCTTCGTAAGTACTTTTTTCTGCCAGCTTTTCTTTTGGCATTTCGGACACTTCATGTATCTTGTCCTGCCCTTATGGGGGGCGAGATTCGTCTGCCAGTATGTAGGAACATGCCTGTCATGGCAAATCTGGCACTCGTAATATCCGGCCTTTTGCTCAATTCCCACGGCAACAAATGCTACCGCTAAGATCATAAGGATCGCAAATACTATAAGCGCTACCCTCCAAGCGTTCGGGATATCGGCATATGCCGCAAAGGCACACATAACGAGTCCCGCGACCGTCGCCGGTGCACCTATCCATATCTCCGTATTAAGTAACTGCCTGTTCTTCTCTTCGATCTCCTGTCTCATTGCGAGCAGGTTCTCCTCTGCTCTCTTGTCAAAAGCTTCCGTCATGATCTTTTCGCCCGACAGGAGTTCGTTGACATTAATGCCAAGATATCCGCACAGTTCGAGCATGATCCCCGAATCCGGCACGGACTTGCCTGTTTCCCATTTACTGACAGCACGGTCACTGATGCCGAGCTTCTCTGCAAGGGCTGCCTGGGTCATTCCCTGTTCCTTTCTGCAGGACGCTATGAACTTTCCGATCTTTACCTGATCCATATCGGGCTCCTCCTTTCCTTCGTCCACTGTAATACCGGATGGGGACGATTGACAGGAACCGTCGGTTGATAAGCGTCAAAATCACTGTTTTCGCGCAACTCAACCGTCGGTTGGGCATGTTTGCCCGGGCAAAAAATACGGAGCCGGATAGGCGCCGACTC
>JAEEGL012572132.1_pt1 | contig 11695 bp, 13 predicted proteins | sample 9134231 | NCBI WGS metagenome assembly JAEEGL01 (sample SAMN16246548, study PRJNA631951) | gut metagenome | biome: gut microbiome; feature: rumen; material: fiber-attached | host: Bos | place: Iran: Karaj | collected 2018-10
AAGCAAGTTGCGTAAATATCCCAAGGAAATTCAGGACGCATACTATAAGTGGAAAAACGGCAAGGGAGAACAGGAAGTAGTTTTAGATAACACTAAAACTATGGTTTTCAAAATTTCTTCCAAGAGAGATGAACCTTGGGGCAGACCACTTGTTTTAGCGGCAATATTAGATATTCTTTATGGAGATTATTTTACTAACACTAAAAGGCGAACTCTTGATGAAGTTAATAATAAACTTGTATATGAGACTTTCCCAGAAGGAAAAACGGTTGGAACTTCTGCTTTAACCGAAACGCAACAGCGTGAACAGCATAATGCGGTTAAAGGAGTAATAGCAACCAAAAACACTCGCGGAGGGACTTCATTTGTATCTGTTGCGGCTGGAACTAAAATTAACGTCATTGATACAAGCACTGATATCTTTGATGATAAATATGAAAGTAAGTTAGATGATAAAATTGGTACTGATTTAGGATTCGCCGCTGCATTGCTTAATGCAAGCGCTTCTAGTTCCTACTCTGCACAACAAACAAATCTTGAATTGGTAACAGCTCAAGTGTTCAAATGGATTGAAGATATTTCTGAAGAATTAAATAAAGTGCTCAACTACAATGTTCTTGATTTGAAATATATAGATGTTAGAGTCAACTATCTTCCTATAACTCATCTTAATAAGAAACAAATGATAGGTTATGTAAAGGATCTGTATTTGCAAGGAAAAGGCAGCTTGACTTTGTGGGCATCGGCTGTTGGACTTCCATCGGACGTTTTCTTTGCGATGCTTGATGAAGAGTTGGATAATGGCATTGAAGGTAAATATCCAGTGCATCAGACAAGTTATACTCAATCTTCAAAAACTACTGGCAGACCAAGTGTTGACAATCCCACAAACGACAATACAATCCAAAGCAAAACAAATAATTCTAATGGGCAACCAAAGCCTAATAGTTAAATCCTCTCCGACTTAAAATCGGAGAGTTTTTATATATAACAGAAGAAAGGAGGTAAACATGAAATCTTTTGAACTTTCGTCTAAAAAGCTTAAAGATGGCAAACGGAGATTCACAGCTCTTCTCTACAAGTTACAACCTCCTGAATCTGTGGTAAACAATGTAGGAACAGACGGACATTGGAATGAAAATGGCATAACTTTCATTGAAGAATATGCCGCTAAGAATCTTGATTCTATTAAAGATATGAGCATGACTTGTGACTTTATAGATGAAGATAAAACAGAAGTTTCAGGACATGGTGAGACTGGTGAAGTCACTGATGATGGTCTGCCAAAGTTTGAAGCGGATATTATAGGTCATTTCACGGAAGGATTTATTGGAGAATTTGATGATAATGGAACTACAAGCAAGGCAGTATTTGGTAAAGGCGTTATTGATGAGATGCGTCATGCGGATTTTGTAGCTCAAATCGAAACCAATATGGCTAATGGCATTGCTCCAAGCGGAAGTATAGAAATACTCCACCCGGAAGATAGCGATAGCATCATTTATCTAAATGGGAAATTTGAACAAGGAAGAGTTCCTGTTAGATATGTACATAGCGGTTTTTCTTTAGTAGCAAATCCTGCCGATAAGGCTTCTAAAATGATCGAGCTAAATAACAAAAAAGAAAGAGAGGATGAGAAAATGGATGAGAAAACAATTTCTCTGATTTGTGATTCTGTTAAGAATGCTATATCAGAGACTAATTCAAAGAATGCTGAGTATGAAGCAACAATCTCTGAGCTTAACACTTCTGTTGCCAATAAGGATAATCAGATTGCAGAACTCAATGCTTCTGTTGAAGAACTTAAAAAGGCTATTTCCGATATGGAAGTAGAACGCGATGCATGGTGGGCTGAAAAGGAATCTTTAAATAAGCAGCTTGGTGAAGCTTTGGCGGCACAAAGACTTGGTGAACTTAATTCAGCAATTGAAGGATTTACAGACGAGCAGAGAGCATTTGCAAAAGATGAGATTGAAGCATTTAAGGCTGACCCTATAAATGGCGAGATTAATGCTATCACTAATAAGATTTATTGTGAAATCGGCAAGCAGTCACTTGAGACCACAAAGGTTGTGGAAACAAATAGTGCTAACGACACAACTGATATTTTTGGAGAAGTAAATTCTGTAGATACAAACAATGATGGTGAAGATGTAGATATCTTTGCTACTATACTTTAATACAAAGAAAGGAAGGTAATATTATGGTAAGATTTCATTCTGTAGAGGAAATCGAGCATTCAGCTCATAGCGTTCCTAATGTAACTGCACACGCTGATATGCCTAATGGCGCACTTGTTGGTCTTACATATACTAATGCTTCAAAGGTTACAAAAGCACCTGCGACAGCTAATGATCTTTATGTTGTAATCAACACTCAGACAGGAGACAAGGAATACGCTCCTAATTTTACAATTAAGCAGGGAGAGTATGTAAATCTTTTCAAACTTGAGAATTGGGTTGGAAAGGAACTCGATGTTGACAAGAATAATGTAACTGGCACTTATGACAATATTGCCGCTGGCGATACTCTTACATTTGATGCTACAACATTTAAGTTCAAGGAAGATACTCCTACTGCCGCTGGTGACATCTGCTTCAAGGTTATGGCACTTTGTCCTTATGGTCTGAGAGTTCTCGTACAGGTTTATTCTACTTGATTTTAAAGAAAGGAAGGTAAGATAATATGAGTTATACTATTGAACTTAATTCTGCTCGTAAGGATGCAGATATGGTAACTAAGGAGTATGGCGCACATACTGGTGTTGTTGAAGTATTCTCAGCTATGGTTAATGGCAAGTCTCTTGACAGATTTGGTAAGAATATGGCTGATAAGTCTGTAAACTATATTAAGGAACTTGCTAGCAAGGCTGGTAATGGCGATTCTTCCGCAGTTGCAGAACTTAATACAATCCGTAAGTATACAATTGAACCCGAACTCCTTAAGGAGATTCAGCTTCTCGGTTTCTTTGGTTCTTATGAGAATGTAGGTTATGGTGAAAGCATAGAGCGTGAAGTTCGCGATACAAATGGTGAGCTTTCAAGAGTTCAGGCAGCAAACGGTGATGTTCCGCTTGGATTTATTTCAGCCACAAGCTATCCTGTTGCTACACAGACAATATCTGCTGGCTATCAAATAGATTATCGCAAACTTCAGAATGGCGACCTTACAGCGGAGAATATTCTTAAGGAAAACATCAAGAGAGATATGAGAAACAAGGCTGCTCGTTATGCTCTTACAACTGTTTATAATTCAATAAAGAATGCTACAGGTGTAAAGAACTTCTCAGAAGCCGCAGGTATCACAAAGACAGCGGTTGATAATGCAATTAAGTTTGCTCGTAGATTTGGTGTTCCTTCACTTGTTGGTGACTATACAGTAGTTTCGCAGATCAATGATTTTGTTCCTTATGCATCAACTACTTATGCATCATTCAATGATATTTCTCCTGAAGCTATGGAAGAAATCCGCAAGACTGGTGTTCTTTCATGGTATAATGGTTCTCCTATAGTTGCTATTCAGAATGCGTTTGATATTTCAAGACTGAATGCAGCAGGTACAGGTTTTGAGACTGTTGCTCCTCAGGGACTTCTCTTTGTTGTTCCCGCAGGCGTTGAGTCTCCTGTTAAGCTTTGGACTCGTGGTGGTCTTACAAGCTTTACTGGCAATGATGTTACAACTGGCAGACAGCTTACAAGATATGACCTTGAAGTTGCTGTTGACGTTGCAAAGGGCAGAGAGTACGAAATCGGCTTAGTTCGCGATACAAACTACAATCTTTAATAATTAATGGGGAGTTGAAATATACTCCCCTATTTTAAAATTTGAAAGGAGACACATTTAATGAGTCTTAATATGGATGAAAAGATCACCATAAAAAATCTATGTGATTATCCCCTTTACTTTCATCGTATAAATGGAGTTGGCGATGTTGCAATGCCGGCAAAGACATCAATGCGAATTGACAGAGGTGAAGTAATCTCGCAAGCCCAGGTTAATAATATAATGTTTGTCGGAGAAGATGGGATTGGTAGTCATGCTAGAATTTATATAGAAGATAAGCCAACTCGTATCGAACTTGGTTTTGAAAATGAAGAAACTCCTCAGGTTGTAATTAGTGATGAGAAAGTTCAAGCAGCTTTTAAGGTTAAAACTAAGCAGGCGTTTAAGAAAGCTATAGAGGACCTTGCTCACACTTATGCAGAAAAAGTAAGTCTTATAAAGTCAGTCAAGAAACTTGGATTGAACGAGTATGACAAGATTAAATTCATCGAAGAGTATACTGGCATGAAAGTTGAAGATTAAGGATGGTGATGACATTGGGTGATACAACAACAAAAAACGATGTTATCCAGAGTTTTCATTCTCACCCAATGGCAAAACAAGCTTTGCCTCAAGGGTTAGAGGATGAGTTTTTTATTTCTGCTTTGTCGCAATTTGAATTGGATATCAAAACTCTTAATTATGATGAAAGCAGCTCGGAGTTTTCAGAAAAATTAAATAGATCTGTAGTTTATACTTTAGGTTTGCTTATGTATTCTGAGTATATCACAAGAGAATTATCAAAATTAGAAAAATTACAAGGCTTTTATGGAAAAGACATTCATCTGACTGGCAATGATGCCTCTAAGAACGTAACTTACAAAGATTTAGTCTTGGAGCAAGAACGGGTACAAATGCTTTTACACAAGCACAAAATCCATGCATATAATTGAGGTGATGATATGGAGGAATGGTATCTTATTAAACCTCAACCTACCATGTTAGATGGACTTGAAACAGATGCATGGAACAATTGGGTTATTGATGGCTTTGACGAACTTCTTACTGAGACTCCTTTAGGTGACACTGTTAAGTTTTGTAGAGGTCAATTTGACGGAGAAACTGGTGAATTTGAAGAAGAGTATGAGACGCAGGCAATAATAGAAAACAGAGATATTGATGCATATACTCAGGGATGGAAACGTCAAATATTAACAAGGATTTCAGACAATCTTGCCGAATATAAATATGTAAAAACTACTGACACTTTAGGAAATATTCAAATTTATTTGATTATGACCATGCCCGAAACCAATAAAATTTACACAAAAGCAGTCTTGCACGAATGCAATTATACTCTCAAATGGCAAAATGAAAATGGAGAGATATACTATTACCCTTCTTATACCGCTGATGCAACACAGTATAATACAGGTGTTGAGAGAAATGGTAATTATGTAGAGACTGGATATATCCAGTTGATGAGTTGGATTTCTCTTGATGATATCTCTAAGGAATTGCAGCGAGACAAGAGAATGTTTATTGATTATTCCGTCAATCATCCTGATACATACGTTATTACTTCAACTTCCAAAGTGCCGTATTCATATAATGAAATGCGTATAATGCGTATTACGTTTACAGAATGCGAATTAAACCCTAAAACAGACCGTATGGATTTAATGCTTTGTGATTATATAGATCCCAATTCTATCCCACAGCCTACTTCTCCAATTCTTATCACATACTCAGGCAATCCTGAGATTAGAATAGGAGGACGTAAGACGTTTACGGCAAATACCGAGAATACTGTTGTCTTCTCTTTGATTTACTCTGATATTTGGGAAGGAAAAATCACAATGAAACAAACTGGCAAAAAATGTGTAGTTCAATGCGCTAATGATAGTGCAATGGTTGGAGCTAGTTTTAAAATTGAAGCAACTAGTGGCAATGAAAGAAGTGAATTGCGCATAAATATTATAGGAGCTGTTTAAGGAGGTGTTGGGAAGTGGCAAAAACAAAGTGTATAAGGAGCTTCAAAAATAAAATAATGTCTGAATTATCACAAGATGAAAGCATTATAACGGCTTTGGGACTCAATCCTGATGAATCTCCTGATGATTTAGTATGGGTAAGGCTATTCCCTCACCAATATGTCCCACAAACAGAAGAAGACGTAAAGACATACATATTTGTTGAAATTAATATACCAGAACGTAGAAGTCGCTATAGTGATTCCGACAATGATTTTATTGTTCGTCCTATTATCGTCTTTTGTGTTCTCACTCATCAAGATGATATGCGGATGAATATGATTGGAGAGAGTGGAACTCGCATGGACTATATCAGTGAATTGATTGAAGACAAATATGAAGGAAGAGATGGATTTGGTGTTGGTGTTTTGAAATTAAAATCCGATACAGCAGGAAGTGTTAATACTACATACCGATTCAGAGAACTTGTGTTTGACGCTGTAGATTTGGATGACGGCTTATGTGAGAGGTGATACTTCTTGCATAATATCGATGAATTGAAACTATACCGGGGCGATGATTATTTATTGCCAAACGGTGTTAAGATAAAATGTCCTACTTTGGGGGATATTTGCGATTATGGGGAGAATGAATATCTCTCCATGATTTCAATATTCACAGCAACCAATATAGATAGGTGCGCCCAATTGGATGATATGGGGATTGATTATACTCAAATTACTAATTTTCAGATGTTTGCAGTATTTGCAATAATGTTGTCAAACAAAAAGGAAGATGGGAAGATTGATACTTCACCTTTATTTGGTGATTTGGATTTTTCTTCATTCCTTCATGTTGAGTGTGAGGGCAAATTATGTTTAGTCAATCAAGATGGAATTAAGTTTACAGAAGATATCTTTGAAAGAATGGCGGCATACATTAGAAAAATGCATGGCATTCCCAAACCACAATATGAAACAGTAAAGAACGAATTTGCCAAAAGGCAGCTTATAATAGATGCCAGAAATGATGCGGAATATCACCGCAGATTGTTGGCTTTTAAGGGACAACATTCAACATATCAACCCTACATATCAGCTCTGGTAAATCATCCAAACTTTAAATACAAATGGGATGATGTATGGAGTATGAAAGTTTATGCGTTTTTTGACAGTTTGAAGCGCATTTCAATAATTGATAATGCGAACCATCTATATCATGGTTTATATAGTGGTTGCGTAGATTATAAAAAAGTAAAAAAAGAATTAGACTGGTTAAAACCCATTGATTAAAAAAAAGAAAGGAAGGTATTAATATGGAAGTAGGTTTTAGCACTGATCTTTCGACATTCGTGCCTGAAAGACCTATCTATGCTGTTGGCGAAAATAGCAACGGTTCACTCGCATGGATGACCAATCAGCTCATGGATTTTCAGATTAGCGTAGATTCTGAGGAAGATACTAAGACGGACGCACAGGGAAATACAATTTTCTCAATATCAAGAGCAAAGACTTGTAACGTTTCCTTCTCGTCTCCTTTGTTCACAATTGATCTTGTAGCTGAAATGAATGGCTCAAGCGTTGAAAGAGGTACCACAATAATTGCACCTAAGTTTGAGACGGTAAAGCTTGTTGCTCAAACAAATAAGGTTGTTATCGGTGGCACATACACAACTATCTATCTCGACAAGTTAGTTATTAATAGTGGAACTTTAGCAGTCCCTGCATATAGAATTTCTGCTACTCTTCTGACAAAAGATGGTTCTGCAAAGAAGAAACTCGTTTATGATAAGGATGCAACACAGACTTCAGATATTTCAACTGGAGAGTTTATGTTCACAGAGCACACTGGAGATAGCGCTCCCGCAAATAAGGACAATATCACAATCCTCAATTCGGATTATGCAGATGTTACCTCAATACTTATCACTTATGAGTATCAGACCACAAATGCTATTCAGCTCGTAAACTCTGCTGAAGAGTTCCCTGTTGCTTCTATTGTAAAGGTTCTTGTGCGCGGATATGATGTTTGCGATAAGACATCTCCTATTTATGCATACTTTATATTCCCTTCTGCTAAGTTCCAGACCAATTACACACTTGGTATGGCTCTTGATCAAAACATTGATTGTAACTTGACTTGTAGTTATGACTATTGTAGTGATGACCGTGAGCTGTATCGTATGGTTATTGCAGGTGAGTAAGGGGGCTAATGTATGAGTAATCTCACACAATGTTCTATTTGTGGTGAAACATATGCTTATTGTCCTAATTGCTCTAGCACTCATGCTTGGAAATTTTATACGGATAAGTATGAATGCTATCAGGTTTTTATGATTTTAAAGCAGTATTATTCAAATCCTAGTCAAATAGACAAGAGTGAGGCTATGAATATGCTCGAAAATATTGGAATAACTGACAAATCAGATTTGAGCATCTATAAGCCGAAAATAGCAAACAAAATCAAAAATATCTTAGCTGTTGAGCAACAGGTTGAAATTAAACCTATTGAAGAAAAAACAGTCTTAAAGAAAGCGAAGAAAAGCAAATTATATAATAATGAATAAAAGAAAAGGGGTAAGTTAATTAAATCTGACTTACCCCTTTATTTTACTATGGAGGAAATATGAAAATTTTGGCGTTTGACCAAAGTACAACTGGCACAGCGTTTGCCATTATTAAAGATGGGAAACTTTTAGACTATGGTTTAATCAAACCCAAAATGTCTAAACGTGTTAATGAAGTAAAAATTGAAGAAGCTCCCCATCTTATTACAATTACAATGCCAGAAGATGATTATAACACTACCCTGCTCCGAATAAGCCATATTTGTGATGTGGCAAAAAAATTAATAAAGAAAACAAAACCAACTCGTGTTGCGTTTGAAGATATATACATAAGTAAGACATATAATCCCATTACTAAGAAGATGGACTACGCTCAAGCAAACATATCTGGTTTCAGAAGTTTGGGACGCTTGCAAGGTCAGTTATCCCGCATATTGTGGGAATTAAAAATGCCATATGATATTATATTGGAACAAACTTGGATAACAGCTTTTGGAACTTATGGAAAAAATATTAAGCGTGAAGACCGCAAAACAGATGTGATGTCTAAAGTTAATATGATGTATGACTTAGATATTAACGTAGATGATATTAGTGATGCTATTGGTATTGCGTATTATGTCTCGCAGACTCAAATTTGACTTTTGTGCTTATATTACTATGATTTTAAGCGCAAAAGTAAACTAATAAATATTAAAGGAGAATAATCTATGAGTGAATTGGTTGAAGTAATTGGTAAAAGCTTTGCATTAAAGAACAACACTAAACGAATCAATGGAGTTCCTGTTGAAATCAAGGGTTATATTGATGTTGACACTATGAAGAATGTTGTTCAGGTAGTGTCTCAAACCTGTTTTGAAGATGGAGAGTACAAAAGTGAAAATCGTGAAATTTCTCGCCGTTATGCGATTCTTAAGTACTTAACTGATATTGAAGTTGATGGTAGTCCAGTTGAAGAAGTTTTTAAGATGACACAAGGCGGTACATGGTATGGAGATATTGAACGAGAAGTTATTAAATTGCCATTATGGGCAGAAATAGAACAGGCTATTGATAGGCAGATAGATTATATTATTTCTACACGTCAGACTTCATTTGACAAACTGTGTTCTGATTTATCGGCAATAATTCAAACAGAAAATAGTCAGAATCTTGCCGATGTAAAGGAAGTTTTAAATAAGCTTGAAAAGGTAAATAAGCAGGATTTTGTTGAAGCAATAACAGAAGATGCTATTAAAAAAGCAGATGCATCTGTTAAGAAAACCGCAAAGAAAAAGTAAGGGGATGATGAAGTGGCTTCTATAAAAGATCAGTTGAATAAGATTATTTTAAAAAAATTTAAATTTAAAAATGGCAAAACACTGGAACAAACTTTAATGGAAGCTGTGGATTATCTATATATATGCATACAAAATGAAATCGATTATATGTATGAAAGTTATGATCCTATCTATTATGAGCGTAGACCATATTTTGAAGGTTTACATAACGCTTTATATGTGGAAGATTTCATAGATGCCCGAATTAAGGACAACCGTATAGAGTTGTCCCTCAAATTTAATAGTAATGTTTGGGCATGGAATTTTGACCATACTCATAAATCCAACGTGGCAGTATTAATGCATGAAGGTTGGGAATGGAAAAAACATGGCAAAATGCCTGATAGGTTTAGGTGGTTTGAGGGTTATCCCTTTATAAAAAATGGGATTGATGCCTTTAATAGAAATAATAAATGGGGCGTAAGGATATCATGGGATATAGATCCTTCTGATTGGTATTAAGAAAGTGTGGTGATTAAATGAATGATGATAACAGAATAGATATAGTAGCCAGTTTGGACATTCCCAAAACTGTAAGTACGATAAAAGAAGACTTAGAAGAGGTAAAGAAACAATTAGATGCAAGTCGCGCATTAAGTATTACTTGTAGTATCGATAAAGCTTCAATTGATAGTCTTCAAGAGCAATTGACCGCACTTGGGAGGAATCTTACACTTGATATTGGTGGCTTAAATATCAACAGCGCAGATGTTAATAATGATATTACGCAGACCGTAAATGCAATTCAAGGCAACATCAATAAGGGTATCGATGTCAACATTCCAATCAGTAATAATGCCATTTCAGATTTTGGCGATGCCCTTAAATCTATTGATGATAAGATACCAGACGAAGCAATTGAGAAATTAAATAAGGAGCTAGACGGTCTTGTAGTCAGAGTGACTAAGATAACTCCTGTGTTCACTCAAATGGCAGGAGAAACGGAAAAAGCTTTGGCTTCGCTTTCCCTTAAAGGTGTAGATAAATACGGAAATATAGTCAGTTATGTAGAAAAGTTTGATAACTTAAAAGATCAAACAGGTAAGACTACTGTTTCAGTTACCCATAATTTAGGTGAGATTGAGAAAGCTAATAAAAGAGTTGAAGACTCTGCCAAGGCAGCTCAAGTAGCCTATAATGACTTTTTGAAACTTAAAGGTCAGGCTGATGTCTATTCAAAGCAATATGGCGATAATGAAAATTTAAAATCACAAATTGCTGATTTGCAAAAGCTTGTAGGTGCGTTTGACAACACTGCTTCGATAGAAAAACAAAGAGAGAGCATAATATTAATAGGAAATGCCCTAAAGCTTATAAAAGTTGAAGTTGACGGAATCAAGAAATCAACAGATAGAAATACAAGCAGCGTTGAAGATTGGCACAGAAAACAGGAACTCTTATTGCAAGATTACGATATCTTAGCCGCTAAAATCAAGAAAGCTAATCTTGACATCAATAAAGTTGCAACAAGAGGCGGAGTTAATTATAATGAAGTATTCAACAATATTGCTAATGGTGGCATCGCTGATAGTGCAGATTATAATAAAGCCAAAGATGCGTTAGCATCAATCAGAAAAGAATTCCAACTTTTAAATGCTCAAGCTGTATCTGATTTACCTCAGAATACAATTGAAAATTTAATACAAGGAATTAGTAAAGCTGATTCTCAGATAAAAATACTGGCTGTTGACTTTGGGAAATTAAAAAATCCATCGGAAGACTTAGTTAATAGCTATGAGAAACTTCAAGCACTTGCTCAAAAATTTGATTTTAAGACAGATTTTGAAAATGAAACCAAAGAAAGTATCGATGAAAAAATCAAGGCTTATGGTCAAATTAAGACCGCCCTTAGTAATACTTTATCTTTATTAAAGGCGGTTCAAAAAGAAGAGAGCAAAACTTTTAGAGACAATAATGCTATTGAGACTCTAAAGAATCGTATTTCCAAAACTTCAGCGGCTCTTGAAGATTATGCCAATAAAAATAAGAAGGCAGTATCATCAAATAAGCTTATGTCCAACGGAATGGTGACATATTCTGAAAGATGGGAAGAACTTAAAGCAAGCATTGATGAC
>JAEEGL013343137.1_pt1 | contig 11695 bp, 17 predicted proteins | sample 9134231 | NCBI WGS metagenome assembly JAEEGL01 (sample SAMN16246548, study PRJNA631951) | gut metagenome | biome: gut microbiome; feature: rumen; material: fiber-attached | host: Bos | place: Iran: Karaj | collected 2018-10
GTAGTCGCTGATTTTATTACCGTAGTATGTAGCGCCACGAACAAATCTGTTGCTATGTCTACTCATTATAAAATCCGCCTTTCGTAATATTATGGTGCGCCGTCAGGGAGTCGAACCCTGAACCTGCTGATTATGAGTCAGATGCTCTATCCTACTGAGCTAACGGCGCATTTTGTAGCTTATAAATTTACTTTGAATAACCAAAGAAACTAGCCGCATCCACAGTAGGTAATTCTATCTCGTTATCTTCCTCATTCACAAAAGTTCCTGACTCGAAGAAATTGTTACACCACCAATAATCAGAACCCTTAATTTTATATGTGCCATCAAACTCATCAACAATAGTGATTACTGCCCGTTCTCCGCACCATCCATCCATTTCATCAACCCATTCAATGTGTCTATCTCCAACTCCTGTGCGAACCAGCTCTTTATCTTTGTATGGTGTTTCAACAACTCGAACCACCTCTCCCTCTTCATACAGAAAAATACCAGCTCTTTCACTGTACTTCATAACGCTACACCGCTTTCTATCTCACTAATCTGAACTTAGAAATGAAATCATTTAATCCATCAGATAACAATATGTCTTCTGTATCTGACGACACAGCAAAATCGCTTGCCAACCCTTCAAAGTATTCATTTACAAAAGTCCAGAGGCGATTATCGTTGATGTGATAACAAAATTCGCCATGCCCATGGTGAAAGAAAGAAGATGTTATTTTAACTATCTTGCCACAGTATTTATCCATGGCACGATTCCAACCAATACCTTTATTATCTCTTGGTTGAGGAACAACGCGAACATAGTCTCCCACTTCGTACACAACCGTACCGTCTTCTAAAATGTCCATTGCATCACCTCACAACACGGAAAGTATTTATAAAATCGGAAAGTCCTTCAATTGTTAAAACTCCGCCGGTGTCTTTTGACAGCGTAAATATCTTATCGAGCTGAAAAAAGCTATTTTTATATGTCCAGCAATGCGCTTTAATGTAATAACGATAATGATCATCACTCCACCAACTTTTCTTTATGGTGACTTCTTTGCCACACATCAGAGTCATATCGTTGTTCCATCCTAACATTTCATCGAGCACAGGTGTATCCGAAACAAGAACCTTATCGCCTATCTCTAATTCTATCTCACCATCTCTGCCTATTCTCAACTCAATCACCTCAATCCAAACGAACTAATGAAATCATTCAGTCCTTCTGCTTCGAACACTTCATCCGTATCATCAGAGAGTAATCCTATTGGTTCAAGCCACATCTCATCAAATGTGATATCGCACTCGTCTACATCATAGAAGAACCCGTGTTCGTCAGAATCGACATCGCGGATCGTAAGCTCATACCCTTTGTATTTTCGCACTCTCGTGCTCCACCACTGTTTGGTGAAATCGGTAGGGTCGTATGATATGACCCTAACTTTATCGCCAACATCGAATCGAGCGCCTTGTTTTTGGACTATCATAAAGCCGCACTACCTTTCAATAATTTTTATTTGTCAGGCAATTCACCCCTGAGGACACATTCGCAATAGTAATAATCGTCATCATACGATTCATCCTCAAAGAATTCATCGAACGTCTCACTTAGGTGATTTACAATCGACCTGATATTTATACAATTTGTATAATTATTCAAATTCGTACGTAATGATTTCTTGTCATTAAAATAGAACCAATATTCTCCTATTTGACAAACAACGTCTTCGGCGTTTGGTGCCATTACAAACTGTATTATTCCATTGCTTATCCCTTTTGAAACCAAGCTTTTGTCAATCATTTCATGCTCCATAATCTATGTGTTTGTAGTTTGCTTCTGCTGATCGCCTGCGATCACGGAAGCAATCGTAGAACATATACCCTTCACGCGTTAGCGCGAAGGTATATTCGTTCTCAAAGTTAAACCATTGCTATCAGCTAATGGCATCCAGCAGTATGTATTGAGTTTCGCCATATTTACCGGATCATCTGCATTATGAAACAACCATACCAATCTAAAAGACCCACCGGGCTCGTAACTTCCCTTATGGTGGGAAAACTACTGCCGGTGAGTTACGTTAAATGATGCTTACCTCGCCCAGTTACATCACACTGCCAGCTCGCTGCTCTGGTAGGACGGCTATATTCCTGACGTTTCTTGCCAATAATCCAAGCAATAGGTTGCGAACATTGCCTATTACTCAAATTAGTTTGCCGGAGCGAAAACGGCGACCATATTACCTCGTCCTTCTCAGTCGCACGGTGGACGAATAACACCGAGATTATATTAACGTCCTCACTCCTTTGGACGATACATTAAACGGAATTTACGATTTGTTCTTCATGTACCGTTTACCATGCCAATTGTCAAAACCATGCCAATCTCTCACGATAAAGCCGTCAGAAGTTCCCCAACCACCATAATCTATGCCGTCGTATACTAAATAATATTTTCCAGCCTCGCAATCACCGAAGTTTTCTTTGCAGAATATTACTTTGCTCCCGTCTACATAGAAGAAATCCTCAATTTCGTCATAAGAAAAGTCTTTTCTGTTGTTGTGGCTGAAACGATATTTCGCGTCTTTATAGTTCTTAAAATATGGCACTCAGTTCACCTCTCAATCGTACCGTTTTTAGTAAAAAAGTTCTTCGAAACAAGCCAAAAAATAAAGCCGCTAAAACCATTCTACAACTTTAAAGTTGTAAACGTTTTTAAGAATGGCTTTCCTATGCGGTTTTTTGGGTGTTGTTCTATAAAGGAATACCATCTCTAGTGCTACTGGCGTACAATACACTAAAGTACGCAATCAGCAGCGGCGAGCTTTAGTAAAAATTTAAAACAATAGCGGATTGAAAATTTATTTTTTAATCCAAAGAAGAAAATTAGATTAGATATGTAATTGAACTCAATCTCGATTATAATACAGCAGACACATCAATCCAACCCACCCAAAAAACCACCAATAAAAACACCGATAATAATTCCGAGAATCATTTATCAGCCAGCCTCTAACATAGAGCCAACAACCCAAGGCTTAATGATCTCGTAGATGTCCTCGTCGCAGACACACTCAACGGTGTTCCAGTCAACGGTGTTGAACTCTGTGCTCTTGCCATGTGCAAAGCAGAGCGCTGCCATAGCCAGCTTGCTCTTGCCGCTGATGCTCCACATAGCTCCGTTCTCATCCTTACCTTCGAGTCTGACATCACCGCTAACGTTGCTCATAGCAGCAGCGAAATCCTCAACATCCTTCATGGTCACAAGTTCGATTTTCTGTCTCATCGCTAATTCCTCCAGTTCTTTTTGTATATTATCTAATTTGATAACAGAGATGGTTTCCGAGATGTTATCATCGTCAATTAAGACTCTCATTTATCCAATCGAACGTACAAAAATAAAATTAAGTGTGAGGTACTTCGTTGGAGATACCGATGTTTGACAGTTTAGTTTATTACAATTTCATTGTGGTTGAGTCATCGTAACCGGCAGCCTTTAGTATCCCACCTTCATTATCTTTGGTTTCTTATGCTGGCTTTTTTGTTGTTACACAACCTGTGTTCTGGGTGGCTGGGTGCGGGCGTGGGGTTCGCGCATCCTCGGATGTCTTGAGACGCGTTACTCGTCGCCTGCCTTCTTTCCCTATTACCCTGACAATTCGTTACTCTTGCTATCAGCGAAGAGTCGCTTAATAAAAAGCGTATCTGCATTGTAGTAACCGTCAAACTATATATTAAAAGCTCTGCCTATGTAGACAGGTCGAGCTTCATCATAGCCCGAATATCCATATGGACATTCTTACAAATATGTGTGATCATATAATCGATGGTCTCTCTCTCAACCATACGGTAATAACTCATCTTACCAGCCAGTCTCTGAACAGCTGTGAGCTCCCAGTCCTTACCATTCTTCTTATCCAAAGCGTAGCTGTGGAGAGCTGCTTTCATCCTACGCTTGTTTCTAAAACCCACTGTGATGTTATTATCACGGTTCAGCATAGTACCAAGGTTCCAGTTTCTTCCACTGGACGAACCATATCTTGTCTTTTGAGTGTTAATAGTGAAAGGAGCATCGAACCTCTTAAGCACTGAAACATAGAAGTTCTCAATCATCTTTGGATTAAAATTATACTTTGATGAGATAAGAGAGTCGTCGGAGTATCGTGTATAGACAAAGCTCTGAGTAACTTCTTCTCCATTGGATGTTATCCTGAAGTTTCTCAATGCCTTTGTCACATGATAATCGATCGGTACCATCATAATGTTAGTAAGAAGAGGACTGAGAGGCGTTCCTTGAGGAAGAGAACCGTTTAAGAATCCAAGTTCAAGAGCCTTCTCTAAAGCCTCTCTGCCATCATCATACTTTACAATCTCACAGAACGGGAATATCATGGACAGCATCTTCATTACAAATTCAAGCGTCGTGTTTCCAAAGAAGTTTGAGAAATCAAGCTTCAAGAACCACTTACTTTCATTGGACTGATGCCTTTTCATTGCCTTCAGTGTACTTCTTCCTTTTATATAGGCAAAAGCTGAGGTATGGTATAATGCTCCAAAGTTTCTTTCGAGCAGGTCTTTCAATGTTGAAAGAGCCATTTTTAATTCATAATTCGGAGCATCGATTCTACGGAACCCCGCGTTAATAGCAGCTGGCAGGTCTACCTTCTCAATATCGAACCCATTCTTGGATAAATTCGACATTACATCAGTGTACGCTTTAATGAAGATTTCTTCATCTTTGTCTGTCGGATGTTGTTTAAGAAAAGGTAATAACCCACTTGCTATCTGATGACATACCTCACGAGAGTCACATTTCACATACCTTTTCTGGGATTTAAATACCTCCCTAAACACCAACTGCATACCCTTGTCCTTCTTTGGTTGGTAGAACGTATTATACAGAGACAGCCTATCTTTTCCTTTTGTAATAGCATTAGACCAGTTGAATTCTTTTAGCAACCGAATAAGCCTTCTAATATCAACGCTCTCCAGTAACTTTGGATTGACATACTCTGACATGTACGTTCTTGTATTAGTTGCATTCGAACGCATCATATTGCTTTGGGAGTTGTCTCCGAAAAGAAACTCTTCAATCGTCATCTGATGATAGGCAGGTGCTTGTTTAATGACGGTGTAAATGCTCAAGTATAACGCTCCTTTCTTTTGATAATCAACGCAATCAAATTGTGTATGTACCCAATCTTGGATTTGGTATTGTTCTGAATGTCTGGTTTATTGTGTTTGATTTCGGGGAGCTTTGCTGTTTCGTCAACCCCTGATGAGGTTGTGGGACAACAGCGCGAGCGGTAATATTTATGGTTTTATTGCTGTTATCCGTGCTGAGCGGTGGCTGCTGCCGCAGCTCGTGCCTCATCCTGGCGTCGTCAGGTTCCCTTTTGCCCTCACAATTTTAAACTCTTGCCTTCGGCTAAGAGCAGCTAAAAAGCTAATCTACATTGCGTTGTTGGTTAATCCTTGACACTCCACACGGTTAAAACCGTGGGATTCTTGCTTCGCTGACCGTTGCGTTTTTACCAAAGTAAAACAACGTCTTATATGGTCTCCACAAGCGTAGATTATAGAGTTCCCGTATGCCCTACGGTACTCTGTATATGTTAAGGTCAGGCAATCATACGGCTTTCATCCCACCATTAAAATAGTGGGTTTTCTCGCCGCTAATCCATAATCTAAAAGTTACGTGTGTAACTTTTGCGTAGTGGATTTTTATGATGATTTGCGGAAGAAAATGTTTTCGAGCTCCAGATGGAGGAGCATCTGGGCGAGAAAAATTTTGCTGTAGCAAATGATTATAAAAATCGCGTGCTCAAAATAATACTCTTGCTATCAGCTAAGAGCAGTCTCTTTGGACTAATATTCATTATGGATTTGTTAATAGAATAATTGTTCGTATAATGCCTCTAAGACGCCCAGAATCGCTCTGTATCGAACGTTTATACGTTATTAAGGTAAATTCACATCTTAATCATTTAGAGCATTCTGGGCGCTCTGAGACGGTTTATCAGAAGCAGTCGAGGACGCCGTGGAATCCATCGAAATTAACCATTTTCCACAATCCCTGACCACGGACAAAGTTAAGAAAGTTATTTACTCCCATACCGCAGATTAGGCGTACTGTTGTATTCACACCGAGTACTACACCACAGGCTGAAACGGGCTCCTCCTGCTTAGCTTCTTCGTGCGTGAACTGCATTGTATCGAGCAGAATCTTCTTCATTTTTGAGTCAGTCCAGTCTGCCGCATAATGCTGACCGGATTCGAGCAGGGTTCGGAAATCAAATACTGCTTTCACATACGGTGAATCCATATGACGTTCGACGATCTTCTTGCGAAGTTCGATGTTATCAACTGCAAGGAAGATGTAACCGGACATCATCTTTCCACGCCAGCCTTTCGGCTCAATCTGAATGTCAGCAGCAGCTTCCGGATTGATACTCAGTACGATTTCTCTCAATGCCTCTACCTTCGGTTTGCCGATATGTTCCTGAGTAAACATCTGGTTTACGATGTTGTGCGGTTCAACTTCGTCAAAATCCCACAGTGTGAATTTTGTTAACCCGACTCTCGCCAGATTTTCAGCCAATGTCGAACCAACAGAACCGCACCCGACGATATGAATGCGCTCCTCAACTGTTTCTGGCTTGAAATAGTCATAAGACTTGCTTAGATCCACAGTTAAACCTCCTTATTTAGCAGTATCCATCGTATCCTTCGTACATATCGTAGAGGTTGCCATAATACGATGAGCCTCCGTAGTGCTTATCTATTCTTTTGCCCCTGCGCTTGCCGGTTTTCCTCTCCGTTTTGGAGGATGGAGTATGGACAGCACTTGGTGTATTAGTTACGGCAGGCGCTGGATTTGTGACAGTTGCAGGCCTAGTGACGGACGCCGGAGGCGTGTATGTTGGCGTTTTGTATGTTGGCGTGTAACCCCTATCTTTTACCTTGGCTTTCGCATCTTCAACGAAAGTCGTTAATCCGTAGTCGCCTTCGAGAACTTTCACGTCGCAGTCGTATGTGTCGAACAGAACATTCTTAGCGAAATCATAAATCTTTACAGTCTTTTGACCTTTTTTATTCCAAATCATAAAGATATAGAACATGCCGTCGTCAAGCTGGTCAAGCAGTCCGTCATAGAAGTTAGTGTCAACGCCGGACGGTGTTACTCCCATGTTCACATGGCTATGACCGTGCATACGAAGGTTGTTAAATTCCTCGTCGCTGAGACCCATCAACCACTGCTCATACGCCTTCTGGTCTGGAGTAACAGTAGCACCAGTTACTTCCTGCGGGAACACTATAATATCGGTGATATAGTAGTTGTCCTTCGCAGGGTCTTCGTCACGGTGTGCAATGCCGTGCCATCCAACTTCCTTCTCAAATCCGTTGATGAGCGCTTCCATTTTTAGCCACGCCTTTTCCGAGAAATACACCGTAGCTTTTCTGTTCACAGTTGCGAACGTCTTTGTGTATGTAATTTTGCCATCTGAAATCCTTGTCTGGCGAAGACTCGCCAAGAATTCCTGATAGAGCTGGTCGTACTGGTCTGGTGCTATTTTGATAATTTTGCTCATGCGCTTTCAACCTCCTGTACTGCGTTGTTTTCTTTTAGCCATGCAATCGCCTCTTTCGGTTTGACTACCTTGCCGTCTGGGAGTTCGATACACCTTGAGTTAATACCATTTCGGTTACGGCACAATGTATTCATAAACTCCCCGAGAACTGCTCCATCTGTAAGGTTTAATCCGCTAGCAGCCGCACAGCACTGTTCGATTGCACCGATGATGTTATAATCCTTAATGCAACGCGCCAGTGGCTCACGGTTGTTGCCCAAGCATGCATAATGATGCAGATGCGGGTTTGGTGTGTACTCTCCGTACTCGCTCTCAGGATAAGTTTTGTCTCCCAAAGCTCTTACGCTTTCTCCAAGCTTGATTCTAAACTTAGCACACATTTTTATCCGTAGAATCTGATCGAGGAAGATTGCCTCCATCAGCATCCGATAATCGCTATGTGTCATACCACTACCATCAACATAACGATAAATCGTACTGCCGTCCCTGTCGATGATTTTTCTGGCATACTCTTCGTCAAAATATACGAGATATGTTTTAACGGTAAATTCAAGACTCGTGTTTCTAACACTATCTAAGACAAGGTTTTTATTATGCAGGAAGTAATCCATAACCTCGTTCGTGGGATTATCAACCTTTTCCTGAAGTGCATTGAGCGTAAGATGCATAACTGACACACGTTTTGAATACTCCGCAATCGTGTTAAGTGAGCTCTCGATACTTGCATTGAGATTATCGATGTCATTCCGGATTTCGTTTATCTGTCGTTCTTCGTATCTCGACTCAAACCCATGCAGCTTGCTTTTGATAATTTCTGCGCGGATATCACACTTGGAGAACATTCTGTTAATGACCTCAATGTATTTATCAGGCGTTTTTTCCTGTAATGCCTGAATTAAAGCCATTTCGTCCTCTGTTACTCCCTGTGCAGGGTCGAAATACCACGGCAAGAATGCAAAAATAGCAGATTGAACAGCGTGGAGCTTGCGCATCGTCAATCTGTCAACAATCAGAACAACCGTTCTGTGTTCAGGATGCACAAAGCACATCACTTCAAAACTGCGACGGAAGAAATCCGTTACCTTATGGAGTTGCTCAAACCCGTAATCCGAGTAGTATGACAAAAACTTTTCTCGGATAATTTTGAGCGACGCATTTCTGTCAGGAGCTGCACCATCGATGTTATGTACGAAAATTGTGTCGTCTGCATCTGTGAAGTTTCCGCTAATCATATACGACATAAGCCTGCCGATACCGACATTACTAACATCGTCGGCTGAATATGATGAACGCGAATATTTAACTCCGATTGTGTGTTTGACTTCTCTCAGACGCCGATAAAGCAATGCTCTCAAAGTTGACAGAAAGCTTTCATCTGCGCCAGAGTTTATCTCATAAATCTGTTCGCCGAAGAACTTATCAGCTTCTCCGGAGGTGAATGGTGAATGTTCGATTCTGGGAGAAAACATTTTTAACAACCTGCCTTTCTATAAAGTGTTTGGTGCCAGTGGCGGGACTTGAACCCGCACGACTAACTGTCAACGGGGCTTAAACCCGGTGTGTCTGCCATTCCACCACACTGGCGTATGGTCGGAGTGAAGGGACTCGAACCCCCGACATCTTGTTCCCAAAACAAGAGCGCTACCAACTGCGCTACACCCCGATACGATTCATCACTGCAGGCATATAAAGCCACTCATCAAAACGGCGAAATCCGTTGTGAGATAACGAATTTCAAGAATAATTAGAGCATACAGTTTGGGGAGCCGTGAAGGCTCCCCTTATGTATTGCAGTAGTATATTGCGCAGTAATATTATGCCGCGCTGTCCGCCTTTACAACGGAGAGCAAATACGCCCTCTCCTTAACGTTGAGGTCGGCGAATGTCTTGTCGATGTCGCCTGCCTGAAGCGGAACGCCGTCGAGGTGAATGCCGCCACGGGTGTAATCAACACCCGCCTCTTCGAGGGTCTGACGGAGGGTGGTGTTCTCGCTCACAATTTTAGTTTCTCTCTTAACATTAGTTCCTACGATTACCTGTACCATAATTCAAACTCCTTTAGTTCAAAGATAATATTATTTACGGGGTTTGCTGCCCGTGTCAGCTTTTTGTGGTGATGGGAAGGCTGCCACCGTAGTGACAGCCTGTCGGATAGTGATTAGCCCTCGATGCTTTCGATCAGAGCGTCGTGCTCCTCGTTAATAGCAGTCAGGACTGCGGGAACCGCTTCCTCAACCTTAGCGAGATTGATGAGCGCAATGCCGTACTTCTCAACAACGTACTCCTTCGCGTCAGCGACATCGGCGGGAATACCGAGAGTAATCTGAGCAAGCTGGTCGCCATCGCGGGATGCGCAAGCAAACTCAGCGCCACAGGCGTTGATGTTTCCGGTGCCATAAGTGGTTGTGCCTACCATAAAGATAGGGGTCTTGCCGTCCTCGCCGCCCTTGAGAGTCAGAACGTCTTTGCGGGTGCTCTTTTCAATTTTCTTAATGTCTGCAAGCTTCAGCGTTGAAGTGATAACCGCTGCATTACCTACGATTTTAGTGTTTGCCATACTTATGTACTCCTTTATATTTCTTTACTCCATTAGTCTGTACTCTGTTAATCGCCCAAGTTAGAATGTTTTTGGCGTTACATCGCACTTAAGTCGCCGACGCCACGCAGAGGCTGGGGTTTTTAGTCGGCGTCCCGCCCATTATCGAGCGGGGTTTTCCATATATATAGGATTTGATTCGTCCTCAAACTCCATGCACTCATACGGGTATTCCTCGAAAAACTCTTCCCCGTCCTCATCTTCCAAGAACATCGGGCGGTAGATATCAACTCCGTACTTGCGATATAAATACTCCAAAAAGTGCTCCTTCACGTCGTCGTGAATTTCGTCGATCACGCCTCCATTGTCATACCCAAACGTTTGAATAACCACGCCAAGGAAATCATCGACAGCGGAATCAAGTTCGCTTTCTCTGTCGTCTATATCTGTCTGCAAATCTTTTTCACTGCCATACTCCTGAGATAATGTTGATACGGCGTTATCCAAATACCTGTCGTAGACCATCTTACAGACATCTTCGAGGCTGAGTAAATCTGTAGTCACCTCGTACTGCTGGATATCATCTGCCATAACGGTAATGGTAGGACTGCCGCAGGTGCTGCTGAGAAAAATCTCAATTCCGTATTCGTCATCCTCCGCAATTGTTTCCATTCTCGTTTCTAATATCGTCTGGTTTGCCCTGAAATAGTTGGCAATATTGAACGAACCAACCAATACATCTCTCATCTACTCACCCCTTTTCTTTTTTGAGCTTTCCGACAGCCATTTCCAGTTCTCTGCTAGCCTTGAATCTTGGCTTTACACAAGCCGGAATGGGAACCGGCTGATTGGTATGAGGGTTCCTGCCAGTCCTTGCGGCTCTTTTTTGAGCGGAGAATGTTCCGAACCCCTGTAAAATCACCGCATCCCCTCTCGATAACTGCTCAGAGATAGTATCAAGTGTTGACTCAATAACAATCTCAACGGCTCTGCGTGACATGCCTGTTCTTGAGCACACCTCACTTACAAGCGAGGCTTTATTCATAGCAATCACCCTCCCCAGATATTCGGATACGAAATCAAGGTACAGTTCTTGCTGTACCTCAATTTGTTAATGAACTTTTTTGCGGCATACGGAGAAAAGAAGCCACGCGTGAGCTTCTCGCCGGTCTTATTTACAAGGTACACAACCTTGTAAAATCCGCTGTTCTCGTTGTCTGCGTACGTTGTCGTTGTACTCATCTGTTCCGACCTCCAAAAGTTTTCCGTTAATCATCTCGAAAAATTTATCTGTGCGCTGCACTCTGCGCTCTTCCTCGGTGTATGTAGTGACGACCATGACTATCCTCCTCAGCCAGCCTTTCTCTGTTCTGTGTCTTCTTTCGGAGTTTTGCAACCCCAAACATAACCGTTTTCGCCGTATCTAACCTCGCGGGGCTTTGTGCTTGCGCCACAATTCTCGCAAACGAGCTTGGTGTACGGCTCCGTTTCCGATCCGCTTGAGAAAACCCAGCGTCTCACGAGCTGACCGCCGCAATCCTTACACTTGTAGTCGTTCTTTTTTTCTTCCTTTTTTGCA
>JAEEGL013368240.1_pt1 | contig 11695 bp, 7 predicted proteins | sample 9134231 | NCBI WGS metagenome assembly JAEEGL01 (sample SAMN16246548, study PRJNA631951) | gut metagenome | biome: gut microbiome; feature: rumen; material: fiber-attached | host: Bos | place: Iran: Karaj | collected 2018-10
GGCCAGCTCCTTGCTGAAGCGGGCCTGGTCCGCGTAGGCTGCCAGTTTTTCCCCCAGCTTTCCCTTCACGTTTCCGGCGTTCGCAAGCACATTCTCGAGCGTTCCGTATTCCTGCAGCAACTTCACCGCCGTCTTGTCCCCGACGCCCGGCACACCGGGAATATTGTCGCTGGAATCCCCGGCAAGCCCTTTCCAGTCCGTTACCTGCTGGGGGGTAAATCCATATTCCTCATAAACCTTCGACGCATCAAAACGGATGGTTTCAGAGATTCCCTTCCGGGTAAACATCAGTTCCGTTCCCCCGCCGACCAGCTGCAGGGCGTCCCGGTCCCCGGTGAGCAGCAAGGGAGTTACCCCCGCTTCCGCTCCGGCCCGGCTCAGGGTGCCAAGCAGATCGTCCGCTTCCCATCCCTGCAGGGAAAACCGGCGGATTTTCAGATCGTCCAGCAGCGTCCGGATCGTATCAAACTGCTGGCGCAGTTCCGGCGGCGTTGCGCTCCGCCCGGCCTTGTAATCGGCGTATACCGTATGCCGGAACGTCGGGGCGTGCTCGTCAAAGCAGACCGCAAGATACTGGACGTTTTCCTCCCGGATCACCTTCAGCAGCATGCTGAAAAAACCGTAAACGGCGTTGGTGTAAATCCCGTCCGCGTCCATCAGCGGCAGGGCATGGAATGCCCGGTGCATCAGGCTGTTGCCGTCCACCAGCAGAAAGATTTCCTTCATTCTCTGACAATCTCCTTATCGATACTGTCTCTGCCCGCCATTATACACCCGCCGCCTGCCTTCGCTCAATAGCCGCCTGCTTTCCAAATCCGCGGAAACATGGTATACTTTCCGCGTTCATTCACGGCTGCGCGGTTTACAGATCAAAATGAAAGGGGGCTTTTCCGTGGCATACACCGTAGGCGTCGTTTCCCTCGGCTGCAACAAAAACCGTGTGGATACGGAAACAGCGCTCGGCCTGCTGCAGGAGGAAGGCTTTGTTTTTACTCCCCGGCCGGAAGAGGCGGATATCCTGATGGTCAATACCTGCGGTTTTATCGATTCCGCCAAGGAAGAGTCCATCAATACCATTCTGGAAATGGCCCAGTTCAAGGAAACCGGACGCTGCCGCCTCCTGGTGGTCACCGGATGCCTTGCCCAGCGGTATGAACAGGATCTCTTGAAGGAGCTTCCCGAGATCGATCTGCTGCTCGGCGTCAACCAGTATGCCCGGCTGCCGGCCCTGATCCGGCAGACGCTGGACGGAAAGCGCGTCAGCAGCTGCAGCGATGACTTCAGCTATTATGAGCACCGCCGGGTGCTGACCACCCCGGCCTATTCCGCCTATATCCGCATCGGGGAAGGCTGTTCCAACCGCTGCACCTTCTGCGCGATTCCCCTGATCCGCGGGCCTTACCGCAGCCGCGGGGAAGAGCAGATTCTCCGGGAAATCCGGGAACTGGCGGAACAGGGAGTGCGGGAACATATTCTCGTCGCCCAGGATACCACCCGCTACGGAACCGAGGACCATGAGCACACCACCCTGCCTCTTTTAATGAAAAAAGCCGCGGAAACCGAAGGGCTGAGCTGGCTTCGGGTACTGTACTGCTATCCGGACGAAACAAACGACGAACTTCTTGACGTCCTGGCGGACCATCCGAAAGTCTGCCCCTACCTGGATATCCCGATCCAGCACGTGAACGCGGAACTGCTCCGCCGCATGCACCGGCGGGGAACCCGGGAGGATATTCTCCGCTGCGTCCGCGGCGCGAGGGAGCGCGGCCTGACCCTGCGGACAAGCATTATCGTCGGTTTTCCGGGGGAAACGGAAGACCAGTTCCGTGAACTGCTGGATTTTGTGGAGGAAACCGGATTTGACCGGCTCGGCGCCTTTACCTACTCCCCGGAAGAGGGAACTCCCGCAGCGAAACTGCCTGATCAGATTCCGGAAGAAGTCAGGCAGGAACGCTTCAGCCGCCTGATGGCGCTGCAGCGGAAAATATCCCGCCGGCGCAATGAATCCCGCGTCGGTTCGGTGGAACAGGTACTGGTTACCGCAGCAGGCGACGGAGAGGTCTGCCTGGGCCGTTCCTCCCGGGAGGCGCCTGAAACGGACGGGGAAATCTATGTCCGCTGCAAAGGAAACCCGCCTGAACCCGGGCTTTTCATTCCGGTCAGGATTACCGAAGCCGGAGATTATGACCTGAAGGGGGAAATGCTGTGAATCTTCCGAACAAGCTGAGCATTGCCCGTGCGCTGTGCATTCCGGTAATCACCGTCCTTCTGTATATGGAGAGCAGCGGCTGCCGGATCGCTGCCGGCGTACTGTTTATCCTGGCTGCCCTTACGGATCTTCTGGACGGTAAAATTGCCCGGAAATACAACCTTATCACTGATTTCGGCAAATTCATCGATCCCGTTGCCGATAAACTCCTGGTGCTGACGACGCTGGTAATGCTGGTGCGCTGCGGTCTGATGGAAGCCTGGGTTGTGGTCGTCATCCTCTGTAGGGAACTGGCCGTAGACGGCCTTCGGATGGTTGCCGTCGGACAGGGAAAAGTCATTGCTGCCGGACCGCTGGGCAAATGGAAAACCACCTTCCAGATGGTCACAATCGTGTGCATTATCCTGTTCAGCAAAGCCTGTTTCGCCACCTGGTACACCGGGATTCTGACAGGGATTTCCATAGCCCTGACCCTGGGATCCGCTGTGGATTATTTTGTCCGGAACCGCTCGGTTTTCACGTCAAAATAAGAACCTGCGGATTTCCACAGCATCTTTTCCACAGAGAATGAATTCTGATGAATTCTGTGGAAAAACCTTTCCGTACGGCCCCGGTTTTCCTTCCTTTTCTCCCTGCGGAAGCATTTCTTTCTGCTCCGCGGAAAGGATAAAAAGAAGGATTTAACTCTTCCTGCATGGAATATCTACAGGAAGAGCAGAATTTTCCCGGATTTATCCACATTTTATACACCGGCGGAAACGACGCGGAGCAAAAGGCTTCCTGCCTTTTCCACAGTTTCCACAGGCCCTTCTGCTACTACGAATATTTATATATGTACTATAAATATATCCACTGTTTTGAAGCGAGGTTGATTTCCGATGATTTTCACAATGAATTCCCAGGATCTTCTGGAAGGCCTGAATACGGTAACGCGGGCGCTTTCCGCCCGTTCCCCGAAGCAGATTCTGGAAGGAATTCTGATTTCCGCTGAGGATAACCGGGTAAAAATGACCTGTTCCGACGGATCCCTGGTCATCGAATGCACCAACGCAGCGTCAATCCAGGAGGAAGGACAGACGGTTCTGCCCGGCAAGCTCTTTACGGAACTGATCCGGAAAATGCCGGTGGGGGATGTCAGCGTTTCCGTTACAGACCACAGGACGGCCGTGATCCGCTGCATGAAAAACCGCAGCAGCCTGGCGGTCATGAATGCGGATGAATATCCGGAAATTCAGGGTCTGGAAACAGGTTCCACGGTGAAAATCCCGCAGAACAGGCTTCGGGATATGATCAGCCGTGTGGTTTTTGCGATCGCTACGGATGAAAGCCGCCAGATCCTGACGGGAAGCCTTCTTGAGGTCAGCCGCAGCGAAGCGCGGCTGGTGGCGCTGGATGGATTCCGCCTTGCGATGCAGAAGCTTTTCCAGCCTTTTGAGCTTCCGGAAGGAGTGGAAGTGGTCCGCGCGATTATTCCCGGAAAAGTTCTGAACGAGCTGTCCAGGATCCTGCCGGACGACGACGCATTCTGCACCATGCTTTTCGACCGGAACCGGATGCAGTGCACTTTCGGGAATATCCGGCTGACCAGCGGACTGCTTGCCGGAGAATATATCGATTACCGCAGGATTCTGCCTTCCGATTTCAAAACGGAAGCCCGCGCAAACCGGATCAGCGTTCAGGACGCCATTGACCGTGCCAGCCTGATGGCGCGGGAAGGAAAGAACAACCTGATCAAAATGAGCTTTCATGACGATATTCTGAAGATTACCTCCAACGCGGAACTGGGCGATGTGGAAGAGGAAATGGACGCCTCGCTGAACGGTGATCCGATTGATATCGCGTTCAACGCCCGCTATATTACCGACGTGATCCGGAACGTATCGGACGATAACCTCTGCATGAAATTCAACTCCAATATCAGTCCGTGCGTGGTCGTTCCGGAAAGCGGAGACGATTTTGTCTATCTGATTCTGCCGGTACGTGTCTTTCAGTAATAACAGGTTATGATCATTGAGAAACTGACGCTTCGTAATTTCAGAAATTACGGGGAAACGGTATTGACCCCTCATGAAGGGGTCAATCTGTTCTTCGGTGCGAACGGCTCCGGAAAAACCAATCTGCTGGAAGCCATCCATTACTGTGCGCTCGGGAAAAGCCACAGGATTTCCGGGGACCAGAGCGCTGTACGGATCGGGGAAAGCTTCGCGGTCTGCGGCGTGACTGTCCTGACGGGCGGCGTCCGGCGGGAAATCACAGTTCGTTTGGTACCTAACGATAATAACAAAAAAACAATTCTGCTGGATCAGAAACCGATCCGGCGTTTTTCAGATATGATGGGCTGCCTGCAGTGCGTTATTTTTTCTCCGGAGGATCTCGGGCTGATCCGGGAAGGGCCTTCTGTCCGGCGCCGTTATCTGGACATGATGATCAGCCAGGTAAACCGGAGCTATTTTATTGCGCTTCAGCAGTACCGGTCCGGTCTGGATCAGCGCAACGCGCTTCTGAAAAATATAAGAACGGATCCGGGGAGCGGTGCCGGGATGCTGGACGTGTTCGAACAGGCGATGGCTTCACCGGCGGCCGTTATTGTTTCAGCACGGAAAAAAGTGATCGGAATGCTATCGGAGCTGGCGTCGGACACATACCGGGGAATTTCCGGCCGGGAGGAAGAAGAATTCCGGGCCGGGTATCATTCTTCGCTCCGGGAAGCTGAAAACGTGGAAGAAAGCTTTCTCAGCCTGATGCGGGAAAACAGGGAAGAGGATCTCCGGCTGGGAATAACGTCCGCGGGTCCTCACCGGGATGACCTGACGCTTTCCCTGAACCGGAAAAACATGAAGGTTTACGCAAGCCAGGGACAGATCCGGACGGCGGCGCTCTCCCTGAAGCTGGCGCAGATGAAAGCGCTTCGCGCTATAAGCGGGGAAGCCCCAGTTCTCCTGCTGGACGACGTGATGAGTGAGCTTGACAAGGACAGGCGGATGAGGCTGGTAAAGGAAATAAGCGATTATCAGACCTTTATCACATGCACAGATGAAACCGACCTGGAACTGGAAGGAGACCGTCGGACATACCGTGTATCCGCCCCGTGCGGAAAGGCGGTTCTGGAAGAAACAAACCGGGGAACAGTCCGGGAAGCGCTGCCGCTTTCCGAACCGGATTTCTCATAAAAATGTTTCACGTGAAACATCTCTGACCCGGAAAGGAGACGAACGCAATGCCTGAATGGACAGGAGAACAGCTTGCCGTTATTTCTTCCGGGGCAGACAGAATTATCTGTTCAGCTGCCGCGGGAAGCGGAAAGACGACCGTCATGGTGGAAAGGATTATCCGGCTTCTGGAAAAGAATGAGGACCCTGAATCCTTTCTGGTAGTGACCTTCACAAACGCGGCCGCTTCCGAGATGAAGCAGAAAATCCGGAACCGCCTGCGGGAAGGGCGGGAGAACCGGATTTTACGGAACGCTCTTGAAAAAATCGACTATATGGAAATCTGTACGATCCATTCATTCTGCCAGCGGCTGATCCGGCAGGAATTTCAGGCGGCGGATGTGGATCCCTTTTTCGCGGTATGCGACCAGGCCAGGTCCAGAGTGCTTTTTTCGGAAGCTTTCCGGACTGCCTGCGCCGGACTTCAGAAGTCGAAAGACCCGGATTACTATTACTGGAAGAAATGCTACAGCGGGAAAAGCACCGAAGAAATTGTCCGGGCTGTGTACAGTTTCATGATGTCGATGCCGGATCCGTATGAATGGCTTGAAAGGTCCTGCGACAGGATTCCGCTGCGGATCGATCCGGAACATCCCTGGTTTGAAACGGCTTCTGAGATGGTCCGGGAAAAAGTCATGGCTGCGAAAATTATTCTCAGACGCCAGTTTGAAATGTTCAGCGAACCGGAACACGGAGAAGCTTACCGGGAAGTCTGGAAAGCGGACAGCAGATTGTTTCACGTGAAACAATTGTGGTCGGAAGGCCTGGACGTCGGGGAGGAAGAGCTGGCGGCCGGATTTATCCGCCTTCCGAAGTGGACGGCGGTCAACAGCCTGGAGGAAGACTGGAAGGAACGGTACAGAAAACTCAGGGAGAATCTGAAATCGGCAGCCGGAGAGATTGATTTCCTGATCAGGATGGATCAGGAAACGATTGAGCGGGATTTCGGAAATATGCTCAGGTGCCTGCAGGGCCTGAAAAAGATTACGCGCCTGACAGCGGAAAACTTTTCCGGGAAAAAGACAAAACTCCGCGTGCTGGATTTCAATGACCTGGAACATACGGCGCTGAAAATCCTCCGTTCCGAAACGGCAGGCCCGGCGGTACGCCGGCGCTGGTCAAACGTTTTTGTAGACGAATGCCAGGATGTGTCCAGGGTTCAGGATGAAATTATCCAGCGCCTTTCTTCGGGAGAGGACGGGGCTGCCGAAGGCCGGCTGCTTATGGTCGGTGACGTCAAACAGAGCATTTACCGTTTCAGGCTCGCGGATCCGCAGCTGTTCCTTGAACGGAGGAATGAATACAGCCGGCAGGATTCCGGCGGGGTGCGGCTGGACCTGCAGACAAATTTCCGCTCCCGCCCGGAAATACTTGAAACGGTCAATACGGTGTTCCGGGATATTATGCGGGCGGAAACCGCGGAAATGGATTACAGCCGGGAGGAGGAACTGGTGCAGGGACTGCCGGCTGAAGGCTTTTTCCCGGTCCGGGTGGATATTGCGGAGCCGGATCCCTCCCGGACAAAACTTGAAACAGCCGCTGACGACGTAACGGTCCGGATCAGTGAACTCCGGAAGGAAAAGTTTGCATTCAGGGATATTGTGATTCTGATGCCGCGTGTCAGCGGCGACGGGAAGAAACTCGCCGACCTTCTTGAAAAGAGGGGAATCCCTGTCTTTTTCGACGGCGGAACGGATTTTTACGAACGGACGGAAATCGCCGTATTTCTGCAGCTTCTGGCACTGATTGACAACCCTTTGTCCGATGAGCCGCTGATTACAGTGCTGAAAAGCGCGCCGTTCTTCTTTTCAGAGGAAGAGCTTGCGCAAATCCGGCTGAAAAAACCGGGGCGGAACGTCCCGTTCCGCCGGGCTTTCGAGGCATGCCTGAAGGAGGAGGGGCCGCTGGGAATCCGGTGCCGCGAAGCGGATGAAAAAATCAGGAACTGGCGGAAGCTCGCGTCTGTGACCCGGATGAGCGCGTTTATCCGTTTTCTGTGCAGCGATTCCCATCAGATGGCGATGGCGGGGCTGTCGCCTGCAGGCAATACGGCGAAGAAGAATATGCAGATGCTGTGCAGCCAGGCGGAAGAAGCGGAGCGCGCGGGGATTCATACGCTGCACCGTTTTCTGGAGTATGTATCCGGACTGGCCGGAAGCGGGGACCAGCGGGCGGCTACGCCGCTGGCGGAAGGGGACGACGTGGTCCGGATCATGACCATGCATAAATCCAAGGGCCTTCAGTTCCCGGTGGTTTTCTGCCTCGGACTGGACGGAAGCCTGTCAGGGCGCCCGGAAGGAAATGTCCTGCTGCATTCGGAGCTTGGCATCTGCCTGAAGTATAAGCGTCCGGAAGTCCGGGTTATCCGGGATACGGCGGCTTCTGCAATCTTTGCCTGGAAGATGGAACGGGAACAGATGGCGGAGAAAATCCGCCTGCTTTATGTGGCGATGACGCGTGCGCAGAAGCGGATGTTTCTCGTGGGCGTGAGTGAAAAACGCCCGCTCTGGACCGCGCCCGCGGGACCTTACCGTGTATCCGCGGCCGGGGATTATCTGGACTGGATTATGCCGGCGCTGCAGGATGCCGAAAAGTTGTACACAGGTTTTCCACAGAAGGAAAAGCCTTGGAATATAAGGTTTTCTGCTGTTGATCCACAGGAAACTGTGGACATTGAAAAAAGTTATCCACATCTGGAGACTTGGCTTGATTCCTTGCTTTCCGCACCGCCTGTGGATGGATTGTGGAAAGATCTTCATCAGGAGCCGCTGCTTTCCGGGATGCAGAAAAAATCCGTGACGTCCCTTCTCCGGAAAGCCGAAAGGGAAATCGGCGGAGAAGAAGAGGAAACGGCGGAAGGCAAACGGATTCCGGACCGTTTTTCCGCAGCGCTCCGCAGGAACGAAGCCGGACCGTATCCTGCGTTCATGATGCCGCCGGAAGAAAAGCGGGGCGCGTGGCGCGGAACTGTTACTCACCGGTTCCTTTCCCTGACGGATCCGGCGAGGATCCGGGACGCCGGGGAAAACCTCCTTCAGGTCCTGCGGGACATGAAGGAAGAAATGGTGGCAGCTGCTGTTTTTACAGAAGAGGAGGGCGCCGCCGTCAGTCCGGAGGATGCAGCGGCTTTTTACGGTTCCGGACTTGGCAGGCGGATGCTTGCGGGATCCTCGCTGCACAGGGAATGGGGATTCAACCTGTATCTGCCGGACCGGAATATGATGGTGCAGGGTGTGGTGGACTGCGCGTTTATGGAAGGGGACGGCTGGATCCTGCTGGATTATAAAACAGACCGGGTGGAGGATGAAGAAGCGTTCATCGGGACGTACAGGCCTCAGCTTGAATGGTATTCAGAGGCGGTTCGGGAACTGACGGGGAAACCGGTCCGGGAAGCCTGGCTGTATTCGCTGTCCCGCCGGGAAGCGTACCGCGTATAATAATGGGAGCGTAGTGTTTCAGAGCATATAAAAACCGCTTTTCGGTGGGGAATAAGATCCGAAAAACGGTACTTTTTTTGCTGAAAATGGGGATGATATGGGGTTCCCGGGGGCTAAAATTTGACAAAAGGGGAAGAGTGTGGTAGATTTTCAGCAAAACACGGAACAAAAGCGGATGGGAGGTCAGAACGCGCTTTGCCGAATTATCTTGTTACGCATTATTATCACAGCGGCTTTTCCGTCGCCAGCGAAGAAACGATTCTGATCTTTGATTACTGGCTGGGAGAAGACGGGGAGCTTGCGGAAAAATACCGCCTTACGCCGGAAATCCTGGGCCGGTACCGCCAGATTTATGTTTTTATCAGCCACGACCATCCGGATCACCTGGATCCCGTGGTTTTCACCTGGAAGGATCTTCCCGGAATCCAGTACATCGTTTCCTCGGACATGCCCGTAGGTACCCGGGGGCGCCGCATGGCGCCGGGGGATTCCATCCCCTTCAGTGAAGATGTGGAGGTTACGGCTTTTGATTCGACGGATCTCGGGGTCAGCTTCCTGGTAAACTTCCGGGGACTGCAGATATTCCACGCCGGAGACCTGAATTTCTGGCACTGGCGGGATGAATCCACCATGAAGGAGATCGAGGAGGCGGACGCGGAATTCCGCAAAGCGCTCGCGCCGCTCAGCGGCCGTCCGGTGGATCTTGCCTTTTTCCCGCTGGATCCCCGCCAGGGAACCATGTTTGAGGCCGGAGCGAATTTTTTCATTCTCAGCATAAAGCCCCGGATTATGATTCCCATGCATTATTTCCATCGGGCGGAAGTGGCCATGGAATATGCGCGCACGGCGTCCTGCCGCACGACGGAAGTGATTGCCCTGCCCGGATACGGGGATCTGCTGAATATTGAGCTGGACGGGGAAGGTTACCTCAATTTGTCTTTCCCGGAGCGGACGGAGTTTCCCGCGGAAACGGACAAAGGCGGGGAACAGGAAAAAACGGATGAAGGTCCCATCCTGTCGGAGGATGATCCGTTCCTTGAAACCGACCTGCCGCTGGCGCAGCTGGCGGAGCACGGTGAGGAGGAATCCGGTTCCGGGCCGGAGGAGGAAACTCCCGGAGGAACAGCGCCCGAAGCTTGACCGCAGCAGGGTTTTACACATTTTTCCACAAGTTATCCACAACCCGGGAAAACTTTTACCGAAAGGCTGTGAATTTCCGAAAGCGTTGAAAAATAAGGGTTTTTCACTGCGGGCGGTTTTTGTCCCTTAATAAACAAAGGTTTACAGCCTGTGGAAAACGTCCCTTTCCGATACATCCGGAAAGGGACGCTTTTTTGCGGTATAACCTCAGTTTTTGTCCTTGTTTTTTATACCAGGAATTCCGCGGACCGGTCGGTTCCGTCCGCCTGCGGAAGCCGGAGGCCCATCAGCCCGGCGATTGTCGGCCCGACGTCCCGCATCTTCATGGAGGGAACCTCATACCCTTTCCGGATGCCCTTCCCCAGAACGGCGAAGAGGCACTGGTCCGCGTCCCGCCCGGGACCGAAACCATGGGTGGCTGCTTCCCGTTTTTCCTCGTCCAGCGCGTCGGAAAAAACAACGCCGTCCGCGGCTTCCGCGGCGAACAGGGGGCCGGAAACAGCGTGCATTCTGTCGAGATCTTCCCGGTTATACAGCCGGGAGATCCCTATTGTTTTCCACGTATCAGGCGGGAGCAGCTCAGCCGGGTCGCAGCGCCCGGGGCAGTTTTCCCCCGGGAAAAAGTATGCGCTCATGCCGTTGCTCTGTACAGACAGGAGCCTGCCGAGGGAAAGCTCCTGCAGCCTGCGGGTCAGGTTCACGGTTTCGCGGATATCCTCCTGCCCGTGATCGCTTACGGCAATCAGCAGGGCGTCCTCCATGCCCGGCGTTTCCCGCATGGCTGTATGAAGGTCCCGCAGGCGCCGGTCGTTCCGGCGGAGGGCGGCCATCGCTTCATCGCTGAAGGTTCCGTGATGGTGCCTCGCCTCGTCCAGGTCGATCAGATGAACGGCGGAGAGGTCGGGCCGGTGCCGGCGGACGGAGTCCGCGGCAAGGGCGGCGGCATAGTCGCTCAGGTACGGCTCCGAGATGCCTTTCCGCAGATGCCCGAAACGCTTCTCCCCGGCCAGGATATACAGCGGCGATCCGTAGCGCAGGGCTTTCAGCGCGGGGTTTTCCCCTTTCAGGGGATGGACTTCCGGAAAACACCACCGGACCGCACGGTTTCTGCAGTTGACGGGCCAGAGAATGGAACAGCTCCGGCCGCCCGCATCACGGACTGCCTCAAACAGGGTGGGAACCTGAATATGCTTTCGTTCCCAGTACCAGACGCGTTCCGCTTTGGGAACGCCGGGCTGCGGCGGCTGGTTCTGTCCGACGCCTGTCCGGTCCGGGTCGCAGCCGGTCACCATGGTCACGTGGATCGGATAGGTCAGCGCGGGGAAAACGGTTTCGACATGGCGGCAGAAAGACCCGTCCCGGAACATTCCGGCCAGGAATCCCTCCGGATCGATCCGCTCTGTATCGGCAACAAAGAAAGCGTCCAGGGAAACCAGTACTGCTTTGCGCATTTTTTCTCCTCAGAAAAACAGCGGACTGCCGGCCGGCAGTCCGCTGAAGCGGTTTTCTTATGCCCAGGGGTTCTCCGTGGGATAGGGCAGGTTCTTGGGCTGGTTCCAGGCAATATCCTGCACGCCCAGGTATTTGAATACCTCGAACAGCAGCTTCGCGCAGTGTGCGAAGGCAACGGCGCCGTGATGCGGATAGCGCTTCTGCACCAGCACGTGGCGGTAGAAGCGGCCCATTTCGTTGATGGCGAA
>JAEEGL013940252.1_pt1 | contig 11695 bp, 11 predicted proteins | sample 9134231 | NCBI WGS metagenome assembly JAEEGL01 (sample SAMN16246548, study PRJNA631951) | gut metagenome | biome: gut microbiome; feature: rumen; material: fiber-attached | host: Bos | place: Iran: Karaj | collected 2018-10
ATTGAATTACGCCCGCTCATGGCGGAGAGGGAGGGATTCGAACCCCCGATACCTTGCGGTATGCATGATTTCGAGTCATGTGCATTCAACCAGGCTCTGCCACCTCTCCGTCGAAAGCGGCTCATAGTCTAGCAAATTCCGCGCAGAGGGTCAATAGGGCAATTTGCCAAAACGAGCAACGCAAGTGGAAAGCAAAGCAAGTGGAATGGTGGGCGCTACTGGACTCGGACCAGTGACCCCTACCGTGTGAAGGTAGTGCTCTAACCAACTGAGCTAAGCGCCCGACAGTTTCGGGTGAAACGGCGGTGAGTATATCAAATGCCGCCCGTCAGGGCAAGCGCAAATTTTAGGGCTTCGCAAGATTCTTGGGGTCCGCAACGCGTTCAAGAAGGTTTGCGACCTTCTCGGCGGCGTCCGGCACGGACATCGCCCTCATGGCGGACGCCTTCTTCGCCAGCTCCTCCGGATGGTCGATCTTGTGAAGGATATAGTTTGCAAGAGCGCGCGGCGTGAGCGAATCCTGGATGCCCTCGTCCGCCGCGCCGGCCTGCACGAACGCCTGCGCGTTGAAGTGCTGGTGGTCGCGCACCGCGCTCGGTAGCGGGATGAAGAACGCGGGCTTTCCCACGCGCGCGAGCTCGAAGCATGTGGACGCTCCCGCGCGCGCTACCACGATGTCCGCCGTCGCAAGAGCCCTGCCCATCTCCTGCTCGAACGCCTGTACGCGCGCGGGCAGACCGGCGGCCTCGTAGCGCCGCCGCACCATCTCCTCGTCCGCCGCGCCCGTCTGGTGGATGACGAAAAGCTCCTTACCGATTCCGCGCTTCGCGATTCCCGACTGCACGAGGACGAGGGCCTGCGCAGCCAGCTCGTTCACGCGGTGCGCCCCCTGGCTCCCGCCAGTCACGAACACGCAGAACGCGTCCGGCGGCACCTCGTCCAAGGGGCGCCGTCCCGCGATCTCCGCGCGCACCGGCAGGCCCGTGAGCTCGACATTTCGCCCCTTAAGGTAGTCTGCCGTAAGGGCGAAGGACACCGCAACGGTCTTCGCATGGCGCGCCAGCCAGTCGACCGCCCTCCCTGGCACAGTGTTAGCCTCGTGTAACACCACTGGCACGTGCCGCAGCACTGCCACCACCACGGGCTCGAAGCTCGCGTAAGAGCCCATGGCAAGCAAGACATCCGGCGAAAACCTCTTCATCTCGCGCCAGCAGCGGAAGAACGCGAAAAGGTTGGCGAAGACGTTCTTCGCCGTCAGGGGACGAGCGCCGGTCGAGAACACGGAACCGTCCCACGACTTCATGACAGAGCCTTCGATGGCGCGTCCCGAGGCCCACACTACGACCTCGTGCCCGCGCTCTCGCAGCTCCTGCGCTACGGCGAGACCGGGGAAGGAATGCCCGCCCGTGCCGCCGCACGCCACTATGAACTTCTTTGCCATGACGCAGATTATACCATTTTCCCCTTGCTTTGCGACGGAGAATCGGTGATAATATGCATCATGAAAATCACACACAAGTCAGCGTTTACCCTCCTCGAGATGCTTGTCGTCATCGGCATCATCGGCGTCCTCATGGGCGTGATCGTATCCCAGTTCGGCGGCGCGACCGAATCCGCCAAGGCCGCGAAGTGCGAGGCGAACATGAAGAACCTCGTCACGGCCGCGCATACCTGCGCCATGGAGCAGAAGGACGGCTACTTCCCCGCCGCCGGGTCGTTCATCTACCAGTGGGTCGACCACAAGAAGGTGGAGATGGTCGATCACAAGCGCGTGTCCTGGATCGCCGGCGCGGAACGCTCGAATAGCGGCAAGTCCCCCTTCTCCCCCGTCGCGTTCAACGGCGATGACGACACCGTTCGCCATGCGCTCACGAACGGCAACGCAGGCGCCATGTGGAAGGCGATGAACAGGAACCGCGAGGCGTACCAGTGCCCGGTCCATGCCGACGCCGTGCGCAAGGAGACGGGACGCATGCCAGGCTGGAGCTACGTGATGAACCGCTGGTTCGGATGCGAAGACGCCGTCCACAACAAGAACAAGAACTGGTGGGGGCAGTCAAAGGACTCCCTCTCGACGCCGAAGGGCGGCAAGCCTGGCAATTCCACCGTGAGGCGCGAGGCGTCTAAGATGCTGATGTTCGCGGAGCTCCAAGGTGCAGACTTCGAGCAGTCTGGGTACGATTCGATCAACGCGAAATCCTACCTGAAGGCCAGCGTGCCGCTGGCAGACGCGGTTCTCGACCATTGCAACGGCGAAAGCATCGGCTTCAACCACAAGACGAGCAAGCGAGGCATCTCGGGGCACGTCGCGTTCGTGGACGGCCACGTCGAGCGCCTGTTCTACCCGCGGTCTGGCTCCGGACTGAGCCTTCAGGCCCTGACCATGGCACTATGCAACGGACATGAGATTTCCTACGACGGCAGAGGCTACACCGACTTGCAGCCCAACGAGTGACGGAAGGAATCGCTGCCATGGAACTGACCGTCCAGCAAAAGGATGAGGTCGCCGCCTGGTTTGCCGCTGGAGCTTCGCTCGACGAAATCCAGAAGCGCGTCAAGGCAGAGTTCGGCGTACACATGACGTATCTCGACGTGCGCCTGATGGTGGCAGAGCTGCCGCAACCGGCGGAGACTGGGGAGGGAGAGGTTGGAGGGGAGGGGGCCAAGACACCCAGGACAGAACCACAGGACGATGACCGGGATTTTGCAGATGGGCTTGACAACCGCCGAGGGAGCAACCGAGATTTTGCAGATGGGACTGACAACCGGCAAGGAGAAGCCTGCGAGGTAGAGGGCGCACCGCTTCCTGAAGACGGCGAGGACGCGGACAGCGCCGAGACACAGACTGTGTCTGCGCCAACCGTCACCATCGACGCGCTCATGATTCCCGGCACGATCGCTTCCGGCGACGTCACATTCAGCGACGGACAGACGGGCAAATGGTTCCTCGACCAGATGGGACGCCTCGGCCTCGGCGGCGACTTGCCGCAGGGCTATCGCCCATCGCCCACGGACGCCGCGCTATTCCAGCAGCAGCTCATGCAGCTGCTCCAGTCCAAGGGCCTTTGCTAACAACCTAATCGAACTGGTGGTAGAACAGCACCCTCATGCGGTGTGGGCGACGACCAGTGTGGAACTCCGTACGCTGAGACTGGCTCGCACGATTGTCGGAATACGTGCCGTTCGGACTGCTGCCGTCATCGTAGGCCACCGGCTCGCGCCAGACGAGCGCCACCGCCCGACCGCCCTGCTGGGACGGAGTGCCCTCGCCAGGCCCGCCGAGCGCCGTCGACTCCGCCCTCACGAAGATGAGGAATAGCTGCTGCTTGTTCGCGAAGCAGTCGCGCCAGTAGGAATAGAGGAACTTGCGGTCGATGGAGAACAGCGGGCAGCTGTTCAACGTCACCCCCATGAAGTTCTTGGCCTTGTTGTCGTCCCTGGGATCGAGCACTGCGAGTTCGCCGTCAAACAGCTCATCATAGGCCTGTTCCCACGACTTCGCCGGCGCTCCCGCCCGGATGGCGGCCGAGACGTGGCGCATGATCGCATTCGCTTCCTTAAGTTCCATCCGTGACGACGATTCGGTGTTCTCCTTGCAGAATGAGTACTTCACGCATTCCTTCGCGTCCTTGATCGCGTCGCCGGACGTCTGGTTCTTGTCGCCCATCCTAGTCACGATCTGATCGAAGTCGTCGTCCAGCTCTTCCTTCCGGTTCTTCGCGCCCGCAACGATGCGCCCCGTCGTCCAGTAGTCGCACGGCGTGTTCGCGAACGCGGCCAGCAGGATGGTCTCGTTGTCGCTGTACGGGTTAACCGTCTGGATGCCGTCGGAGTTCCGCCCGATGCCAACCTCCGCGCAGTCTTCGTAGAAGTTGCGATCCACCGGATACGTGCGCCACGCGCAAGCTTTGTTCAGGATGTTCTCCGGCCTGTCGGCGTACTTTGCCGTCGGGCTTGCGCCGGGGGCGTTGAGAAGGATCGGCGATATGCGGCTGCCGGGGCTGTCGTTCCACTGCGAGAGGCGCGGAAGGAAGGCGAACTCGCCAAGCGACTGTAGATACCCCTGGTTCGACGTGAACATGAAGATGTCGGGGTCGCGGTTGTCCGCGACGTTGAAGTATCCGGCGTCCGCGATCTTGTCGAGCCAGGCGTCCGCGCTGATGCTCTGATCCCATTCGAACCAATCCTCGGGCGCGTAGTTGTAGCGAGGGTCTACCGTAGCGACCGACTTCGGCCTCCAGTTCCGATCGGAACCGTCCACCCCCGTATAGGTGGCGGCGGCAAGTCCGGCATAGGTATAGGCCGTGGACTGGTCGGCGCTGAATAGCAACCCCCCTGACGACGCACCGCCCATGGAGTTGATTATCGGGAAGTTATTGTTCTTGCCGTTCAGCATGTCGTCTGCAACAACCGCCGGCGCGAGGTCGTACGTCTCGTTGCCGGAGGAATCCGTGATGCGGACCCAAAGCATCGCGTACGTCCTGAACTGGTCGCTGGCATACCCAGCCGTGGAAATGTCGCCCTGGATCTTTCCGGCCTGAAGCAGCGTGCCGTCCTTGAATGGACGCAAGTCGAACTGGTGATAGTACGTCGGCTGTCCACCAGGAGTAAAGCCGCCTGTGGCGCTCATGGTTCCGGGCTCTTCCTTGATCGTCGTGAAAAACACCTGTCCGCCGGGCACGTCCGCAGATCCGTTCCAGCGCGTCACGTCCACCTTAATGAGAGCGTCGTCCTGCGTCTTGCATTCGTTGGGAATCGAGATGTTCGCCTTGTCGGAGTAGAGCGTCCAGGCAAGCACGTCGCCGGAAGCGTTTCCGTCAGTAGAGAACGCCTTGGACGTCGACCTGTCCCATTCTTCCTTTGTCGGACGAAGTGCAGAAAGCCCGTCCGCCGGGCGGACGGAAACCGCTCCAGAAGCCACGAACACCTTCATCGCCACCTGCACCTTGAAGCCGCTCGTGTCGCGCCCGGAGAAGTGCCGGAACGGAAACGCCACCAGCACACGCACGCCTGCACCTGCGGAAACGAAGCTTGAAGGGTCAAGCTGGTATTGCGTGGTCGTGGTTTTCACGCCTTGCTGTCCCGCCGGAGGATATGTCACGCTCGGAGTCGCCGGCGGGTTCACCTTCAACCTAGCAAGGTTGTTCCCCACAAATTCCACCGCCGTGACCATCGGTACGCACTCCACGCTCGGCATTGCCAGGGAAAGCGGGACATCGTTGTGGTCGAGGTAGTCGTAGAGCGTGAACACGTCGCCTTCGCCGATGATGCCCTTGTTGTACATCTGCTGGACGCATTTCGACCCGGTGGCCATCGCCACCTGCTGTACCGTCACGTCGCCCTTCATGTCGATGTCGGAGTACGGCTGTCCGGAAAGCTTCGCGAAGTCGATCTCGTAAGTCTCGTTCGTCATGAAGGAGTCGGTCACGAACGGCTGGCGCATCGACTGCATCGCGCCCTGCGAGGTCCTGACCGTCCCGCCGTAGAAATACCGTTCCGTGCCGCTCTTGAGGTACTGGTAGAAAAGGGAACGAATCGTGCCGAGCCCGCCAGGATACTGCGAGCCGAGCGCGAGGTTGTAGTCGAGCATCGAGACGTACTCCGTGGTGGCCTGCGCCGCCGATCCGGCGTTGCGGTCTGGATTGGAATACGTCTTCCGGGTCGCGTAGGGTCCCAGGAGCTGACCGAGGGAAGTATAGGTTCCTTCAGAGACATTTTCCTCCTGGTTCGGATCGGCGTGCCGCGCCAGCGACCCGCGCAGGGAGATGCGCGAATCAAGCGGCGACGAACGGATTCCCACCTTCGTGCGGTTGATGTCGAAGTAGTCCGACACGTTCACGGCGCAGAACGCGAACCGCCCGGCGTCGTAGGCGAAGTTCTGCCACTTGGCCGTCCAGGTGCTACGGCTCAGGAATCGAACGTCGTTAACGAGGGGCGGCGGGATGTATCCTAGCGCCTCCAGGTTGAGCACGCTCACAGTCTCCGTGACGGGCGCGAAGCGCCAGGCGAACGTGTTGAGGTCGCCGGGATCGTTCGCCATCTGGACCGTCTGCTGGCGATCGTTAACCATACCTGCCGGGTCTGGCGGCATGAACACGCGTCCGTACCACACGTCCATCGCGTTGTTGTCGCGGTCGTGGTAGAAGTTCGCGGTGACGTTGCCGTTCGTGTTCGGGAGGCCGGGGAACGGGTCGTTGCGGATGGCGTCGTCCACGCGGGACATCGCCTGAGCCATAGCGGCCTTCACGAGATGGCGCGTCGCGACGTTGCGGCGAAGCGCGCTCGACGGCACGCGCTCGGCGCGCATGTAGATGGCAAACGCCACGGCGCTCACCACCATGAACGACAGGAAGCCAAGCACCACCAGGAGCGCGCTGCCGGACTCTCTCTTCTTTCTGTCACGAAGTTTCACTTGCAAGTCCTCATTTGTCCGCCGGGCGGCGGTTGAAGTTCGGGAATGCCACATACGACCTGATGTTGTCGGAGCTGGACGTCTGCGTGCGTATCGGACGCCCCACCTTGATCGTCACGTAGTAAGGATGCCCCCACGGATCAAGGATCTGCCCATTCTTGATCGAGGCGTTGAACAACACCGGTATCTTTTGCCCGTTCGGCCCCGTCTCCCCTCCTAGGATGAAAGACAGGTTGGCCTCGTTCGCGGGCGTGTTGTTGAAGGTCGGAAGCTTGTAGTCGGTCCCGAAATGCTGGTAGGCGAGGATGGCGTTTGTCATCTCCTGCGCCTCGGAAGTCGCCTGCGCGATCTTTGCGCGCTTCTGCGCGGAGGACACGGACGAGGTGATCGCGCCGGCCAGCAGCATAAGCATGGCCATCACCACCAGCAGCTCGACGAGCGTAAAACCACGATCAGAACGGTTCATCATTCACACTGCCTTTCCCTTATTCGATCGTCACGGGCATCGTGTTGATGTCGTCCACCGTGTTCTCCTTGCCATCCGGCCCCCAGGAAAGGACGCCGACTACATACGTGCTGCCGCCGTCGGCCCGAAGGCTCTGGATGCTGCTCACCTGCTGCCACGGCTGGGGCACGGAAGACCCCGAGCTGTCCTGCGAATCCCAGTTCGGCAGACGGAAGGGGAACTTGCCGCTAGAATAGATGTCTACAGCCCGGTCCCGCAGCTTGCCGTCCCTGTCCCACGCGCCCAGGATGCGACCCGTGGACGAACTGCGCGCCGTATCCACGCGCGGCAAGGCGTTGTCTGCAAGATACTGCGCGTACGAGAGCTGCCGTCTCGTCTTGCTCATCATCGAGTTGCTCGCCCGTCCGGTCCGCCACGCGATCGCCGACGAGTTGAACACCATCGTCAGGATGGTCATGAGCATCCCCAGCAGCAGCGACGCCACAAGGATCTCAATCAACGTAAAGCCTCTCTTGGATTCGACTTTCATCTTGCGACTACTCCTTCAGGTCCTTCTGGTCGCCCTGGAAGTGGATTTCCGTGTAGAAGATCGGCTGGGCGAGGAGGTCGCCGGCGCGGCGTGTCGTGCGAAGGCTGATCGACACGCGCGAACGGTCGGACTCCATGCGCATCGAGTTGCCGTCATAGACCGGGATCTGCCCCCACTGCGCCACGAGCGCGCAAGCGAGCTCGTTGTCCACCGGCCATTGCGGCGAGTAGTCCTTGTTGATGCCGACCAGCGCGTTGAACACGCGCTTTGCCTCCGAGTTGATCTGGCTTCTCTTCTTTGGCGCGTAGGCGTTCTGCGTATTGTCGCAGTAGGCCAGCCAGCCGTCCTGCTGGACCGCGCTCGAGATGCCCTGCACCCAGTCCCGCCACTCGATGTTGCGCGAAGAGAGCGTGGCATTGAGCATGTTCAGGACGCAATCGGCCGCCGCAGCGGCCTTCACGTCGTCCTGAGACTGCCGGCTCTCGCGATATGCCAGCGGATAGAGCGCGACCATCGCCAGCAGGCCCACGGCCATGATGAAGATGGCCAGGTTCACCTCCATCAGGGTAAAGGCTTTTTTTGTCTTAAAGAATCTCATGGCTTCAACCCTCAAACTCCTCCACTCACTTCGCGTCGTCCTTGAGGTCGTTCGCGGAGATGGAGCCGACCTTGCGGACAGTAGTTCCCCTGAACGCGGATATCGAAATCGTCTGGTTGAGGTTCAGCTCGTACGTGTTAGCGTCGGCAGCGTCGCTTGGGCTGAATGTCAGCGCGCCGGCGGAGTCGATCCGCGTCGAGCTGGCAGCCTGGTTGCCGTACACGTATCCCTTGGGCAGGTCAAGGGAGCCGATCTCTATGCCGTAGGGATCGCCGGTTCGCCACGTAAGGCCGTTCGATTGCTTGATCTTGTGCCCCCACCGCTGGTTGTTGCCGTTGTTGTAAGAAGTGTTGGAGAACTTCTTGTTGTCATCTCCGTACTTCTTGAACTCTGAACAGAATTGCTGGACCTGGCAACCGCTCGCGATCATGTACTCGTTGCCGAAATCCACCGGCTCCACCGTCGAGTACACGATCGAGCTGCACCTCTCGATGCCTTGCGCCACCTGCGACTTCAGGTCGGCCATCCTGTAGAACCGGATGCCCTTGTCGCTGTTGTCGTCTCTTCCCGCGGTGGGATACGACTGGTTCCAGTCGGCGAACTCGTCGACGAGAATTTCGTCCCTGACGTAGGAAAGCCGCCCTGCCATCTTGATGGCCACCGCCGAGCCGGCGCTCGATGCCGTCACCTCCTCCGAGGAAACGCCGTTGCCTTCCATCCGCGTCTGACGGTTGTAGAACAGCACGGCAGTCGGCGTCTGGTCGATCAGGCACGTCTGCATAGCGAGGCGGATCAGAGAGACGGTGTCCTCCTTCGCCGCGCGGTCGGCCATTCCCCGGACGGCGGCGAAATAGCCGGTCACGGAAACCGTGCCCAGCATCGCCATCAGGCCGATCACGACCATCAGCTCTACGAGAGTGAACGCGGCCCGTGCTGGCGGCATCTCTGGAATATGCGCTTTCATGTCACTTGTCGTCGTCTCCGTTTCTCTTCTTCGCATAGCCGACGGTCACGCTGTCGGACTCGGAATTGTAGTAGATGACGAACCGGCGGAAATATCCCCTTTCGGAGTTCGAGTAGCCGAACGCCAGATCGCTCGCCTTCGGCACGGAACCGCGGGCGTTGGACGCCCTAAGCTTGGCGACCCAGGAACGGACGTCTTCGCCGTAGCACATCGGAAGGTTGTCCTGCGAATCCCTCTTCGAGGTCGCCGCCCGCCGCGAGGCAGTGAAACCAGAGACGTCCATGACCGGATTGCCCGACGCGTTAAGACAACGGGTCATGATGTAGTTCATCAGTTCGTCGTAATCGGATTCTTCTAGCGACGCCACCGTCACGCCCTTGCTCCTGTACTTGGCGTCCAGGCCGTCGTCCGCCCATTTCTGGAGAGTGCCGCTCTTGCCTGGCGGCCAATACCCCTCCTGCTGGCAGTACGTGGCGATGCCAGCCTGGAGCGCGGCGCGCAACGCCTCGTTCTTGCGCACGCGGGACCTGCGAATGACTGCAGTAGCCGCCGTAGTCACAATGCCCGTAAGCACCGCCAGGACGGCGATGACCATTAGCATCTCGACGATCGTAAAGCCTCTCTTCTTCCCGAGCTTCATCTTTTCCTCCACTCTCAACTAACCACTAGCCACTAACCACTACCTCTTCTCCTTGGCCTTGTCCCAGCTGTAGACGTCGTCAGAGCGGCCACGCTGGTTGTAGGGGGCGATCACGCCGTCCGCGCCCGCGCACCAGGCGATGGCCTCCGCGCGGACCTCCACGGCCTGTCCTCCCACGTTCGCCGCCGTGATCCCGTCGCCGTCGACATCCACGGCAAAGTAGATGATATGGTCTTGCACCATGCCGCCGGACGACACCTTCGTCGCGGCGTTCGCCTGGCTGCTCCGCTTCAGTACGGTCTCTGCCCACGGATCGACGACTCCGCAGCGGCTGATGCCTATCGGGTTGCCCGAAGTGTCCGTGGCGACGCCAAGCAGATTGTTCTTGGCGAATACCTTCGCCACTTCCGGAACCATGCCCCTTCCGGTCCCGTCACCGCCGCCGTAGTTGCCGCTGATAACCCCCGGCCAGACGTTGCTGTTCTTCTGGCGCAGGATCACCAACGCCTGCGCCGCCTCCGAAACAGCCTCCACCGCCTTGGCGCGCTGGGCGGCCTTCGTCACGCGTCCGAACCCCATCAGCAACGCGCCAGACAGTATGGCGATGATGCCGATCACCACCAGCATCTCGATCAAAGTAAAGCCTCGCTTCTTGCTATTCATCATTTGCCTCCTAACTAATCGCTAACCACTAATCACTAGCCACTAAACACTACCCCCCTCAATCCGTCAGATGGCTGATGTCGTCCTTGGTCCATTCGGTAATGGCTCTCTTGTCCTCGTCGCTCGCGAAATTGTTCACTTCCAGCCATGGCGGGAACGTATAGCCGTTCGCGCCGGCCGACCAAAGCCGATAGCTCTGGTATGGAGGATCCGAGTAGTAGTAGAACTCGTGTCCCCATCCGTCGCCGACCGTCATTCCGTTCAGGATGTAGAGGGACGAGGACGATTCGCTGCCTGACGAGCTGGCGTTGTTGTCGGACGGGCTGAACACGCGGAGCCACTTCTTGTATCCGGGAACGCCGTCGTACTGGTTGCCGTTGAGAAACGGCCAGTCTCCGTCCGACGTGTTCACGCCGTAAAAGTCTAGTCCACCGCTGACGATGCCCTCGAAGTTCGGCATCCAGCGCGCACATACGGCCTGAGACGTAAGGTTCCTGACAAGGAACGACTGCTTCTCGTTACTGCTGCCGCCCTTGAAGAGGAATCCCTGCATGGACTCCCACGACTCGTAGGGCCGCCCCGTGTCGATGCGGCACGGCAGCTGGTTGTTGGCGCTCCACTGGCTACCCCGCGTGTCGTACATTGCCGGATCCCCCTCTAGCATGAAAAGATAGCGCGGCATCAGGAAAGAGAGCAGCCCGAACTGGAAGAGCGTCGCCTCGTTCGCATCGCCGAGGTGCAGGCCGCCCACGGCCCTGATGTAGGAAAAGTTGGCCTTGTGCTCAAGGGCGATCGCCTGCACGAGCCTTTCAGCCTTGGCCTTGCGCCCCTGGCTGTCCTCGTCGTACATGAAAAACGGAAACAGCACCGCGAGCGGCTGCGCGCGGCATGCGGCCTCTATCTGGCGAATCACCGCCTTGGTCTGCTCGTTTCGAGTCGGGTTCTTCTGCGCGTCACCCAGCTTTCCCTCCACCCGGTTCAACGCTGAACCGGTCCATTGCTTGCCGCGCGTGCTCACGCGCACGTTGATGTCGCGGCTTCGTCCCTGCAGGGGCACCGGAGGGTACGAGCCGTAGGCGGCGTAGTAGCCGGAGATGGCGTTCTCGAGGCGTTGCAGGCGCGCCTGGGTCTTTGACTTCGCGCGCGAGTCGCCGCCAACACCCGCCAGGCGGAACACGATGCCCATGAGCGTGACGATGACCACCGTCACGATCAGGAGCTCGATCAATGTGAAACCGTTTTTCTTCATGGCAATCCTTAGCCCGCCGCGCCGGAGACGGAGGAGATGATCTTGATCATCGGCAGGAACACGGCGATGACGATCGTGCCCCCCACCACGGCGAGGAAGATGATCAGGGCCGGCTCGATGGCCGCCGTCATGCCGGCCACGGCGTTGTCCACCTCGTCGTCGTACGTGTTCGCG
>JAEEGL014654839.1_pt1 | contig 11695 bp, 9 predicted proteins | sample 9134231 | NCBI WGS metagenome assembly JAEEGL01 (sample SAMN16246548, study PRJNA631951) | gut metagenome | biome: gut microbiome; feature: rumen; material: fiber-attached | host: Bos | place: Iran: Karaj | collected 2018-10
CCAGGACACCAAATGGACCAAGTTGACCAGTCAGGCTGAGGACAACGCCAAGTATTTCGACGTGATGTGGGTGCCCAATTCGGGCGACTGCCGCAACAACGTGTCTATGGGCTATCTGCCCGTCTACTGGCTGGACCACAATCGTTCGGCATTCGGCACCAAGGAGAGCGAGCTGACGGACATGATTCAGGCCTACAACGCACGTGGCACAAAGGTCATCATGGACCTGGTCGTCAATCACAAGGCACCCATCGGCAAGAACGGCTCGTGGATTGACTTTGCCAACGAAAACCGCACTGGCAAGGACGGCACGACGCAGTACAAGCTGGAGTGGACGGGAGCCGACATTTGCATCAACGACGATGGTGGCGACACCAAGAATCGTGGCTGGGACGTCTCCGGAGCCAACGATACGGGCACCGATTTCAGCGGCGCTCGCGACCTGGACCACACCAGCAGCAACGTGCAGCAGAACATCATCACCTACATGAAATTCCTCAAGCAGGAGCTGGGTTACAGCGGTTTCCGTCTGGACATGGTGAAGGGCTACAGCGGCTATTATAATAAGGTATATAATGAGGCTGTAGGACCCGAGTTCTGCGTAGGCGAATTCTGGGACGGCAAGGATGCCATCACCCATTGGATTAACGAGACGGGCAAGACTTCTGCCGCCTTCGACTTCCCCTTGAAGTATCAGATTAACAAGGCCTTTGGCGGTGGCGACTGGAGCGCGCTGAACGACAAGGGACTGACAGGCGATTCCTACTGGAGCCGCTACTCGGTATCGTTTATCGACAACCACGACACCTATGAGAACGAAGACCGTCTGGTGAACAACGTCCTGCCGGCCAACGCCTTCATCCTGGCACTGCCCGGCACACCGTGCATCTTCCTGAAGCACTGGCAGAAATACCCCATCGCCATTGGCAACATGATTCTGGCGCGCAAGGCCGCTGGCATCAACAACCAGAGCCATATACTGGAAGCTGGCGAAGTGGGTGGCGGCTACGTCACAAAGGTTCAGGGAACCATGGGCACCGTGCTGTGCATGAGCGGCTACGTACAAGGCTATAACACAGAGGGTTACAAGTGCATCATGAGTGGCGACAACTACGCCTACTTCGTGAGCGAGAACGTCACTGTGGAAGGTCTGCGCGAGGGCAACGACCTCATCAATCCCGACATCAAGCCCACCGTCTATGTCGAGGCCGTGGCAGCACCCTACATCTATTCGTGGACCGAAGGTGGCGAGCCCCGTTCAGGCGCTTGGCCCGGCTCGCAGATGACCGACAAGGTCACTATCAGCGGCGCGCAGTTCTACAAGTGGAGCTTCGACCTCGGACCCATGAACATCATCCTCAACAACGGCAATGGCGAGCAGACCAGCGACATCAAGAACCTGACCCACGACTACTACTTCACCTACGACGGTTCGTCAGGCTATAGCGACATCACAGCCCGCTACTGGAAGCCAGCCGTTCCCTATTGCGTCAAGCCCGTTTCCGGCAAGTTCTACTGCTACTTCCGTGGCAACAAAGACTTCAAGGCACCCATCGCCTGGGTGTGGGGCAAAGACGGCAAGGTATTCTGCGTTAACCAGAACTTCCCCGGCGACAAGCTGCGCCTCGTGGGCTACGATGATGACAACTATCCCGTCTACTACTGGGGTGGTCCCAACCTGCCCACCGACGGCGATATGCCCACCAACATCCTCTTCACCAACGAGGGCAACACCAACATCCGCACGGGCGAGTTTGAGTTTGCCAACGGCAACTACTACGACGTCACCGGCTACATCGGCACAGCCGTTCCCACCGGCATCGCCGCCATTGCTGCCGACAAGAAAGGCAACTACTCTTCGACCGCTCCCGTCTACAACCTCAACGGCCAGCGCGTCAACACAGCCACCTATCGCGGCCTCGTCATCCAAAACGGCACGAAGCGCATAGCCCGCTAAGAAAAAGGGGGCAACCCCATTTATTCGTCTTTTGTTTAATCGCACAGAGGGTGACCCCTGTGCGATTTTTAAGTGTACTTATGCCCCTAACGAGGCGGTATCTCATCATCGATGAAGTACCGCTTCGTTGCCATCGAGGCGGTATCTCGTTGATAACGAGGCGGTATCTTGATGCCTCCGAGTCCCTATCTCGAAAATAGGCAGCGGGTGGGTTTTCACAGTTTCACAGTTTCACAGTTTATTTTTCGAGCCCCCACCCTTGTAGACTTGAACAGGGAGTGTTAATTATTATTAAATATATAATAGAATATATAAATAAATATTAAAAATATTCTCTCTCTTAGAGGGGTACCCTTCACAAAAAAAACTGTGAAACTGTGAAACTGTGAAGAATTTCTGTTTCGCCATTGCTATTCTCAGTTTTTTATTGTACCTTTGCAGACATGAAATCACAACTATTGAAATTGGACGCCCCCTACAGCGTCATTTATGCTGGGGGCTATGTGGGCAGACACATTGCCACACTATTGACTTGGAAGGAGGACGAAGAGGGCGAAATGGTGGATACGGTGTCGTATCCCGTCATTGACATGGGTGAGGAATATCCTGGCGGCAAGATGGTAATGACCGACCTGGACGACTGTCGTGTGCTGTGTCCGGCAGAAGGCACAAACCTCTTCTGGGTAGCAAAGATTATCGAGTACGACTTCCAGCAGGTGGAGCCTGCCGGCATTTACTACATCCTGAAGCGCATGAGGCTGCTGAACTGCAACATCAAGATGCCCACCGAGAAAGATAAGGACGGCAAGGAAGTGATGCGCATAGACTTTACGGCTACGCTGGACATTACGCCTCTGAAAGCCTCGTGGGAGGAGCCGCAATACTATCGCGTGAAGAGCAACTGCTTTGAGGGTTTCTACTTTGAAGCCGAGGGTACGGCAGAGGAAATCGAGGAAGACCTGATGCTGCAAAGGACTTACTACTTCAACTGGTTTAATGACGAAATCAGTTCCATTCGCTTCAAGTCTCACGACCCAGAGTTGAAGGCCGTCATCAATCGGCTGAACGAGCATGCTTCAATATAAATAAGGTACGCGTATGGAAATGACACTCTCAACGCTGCCTGCCATTCCTGTGGAATTTGTGACAGGCCTTGCGCAGTCAAAGACGAGCGACGCCCAGCGCAAGCCTTACGTGGAGCTGGTGAAGTCGTGGGCAGAGCACGAAGGCATGGAGGCTGAGGCGCAGGCCGTGCTGCGACGCATGAGCAGCGTAGCGCAGATTGACGCTGACCACATGCCCAAGGAGTTCTATCAGACCTATCGTCACGGCGAGAAGGCCCAGCAGCTCATTGACATTCTACGCCACATCGACGAGGTGATTGCCAGTGGCGAGGAAATGTGGACGTGGGCTCACGTTATGCGCGTGATGACTGACGAATCCATACTGATGGCCACCGTTTCCGTCAACCGCTTCGACACCATTATCTGCTCGATGATTCCCGGCAAGGGCAAGGACAGCGTTCGCAAGAACGGCGACTACTCCATCATGGGCGATCGAGACTACAGCTATCACACATGGGCAGCCAATGCCTCCATCAATGCCACGCAAGCCTCGAACCGCGAAATTTGCGAACAGATTGTAGAGCAGTTTAAGCCAATAATTGGCCGAGGACGTTCCGCTTAGCGCCAACCCTTTTCCGACATTCGACAATCTTTTTCCAAAACCTTTCCGAACCCTAAATACAGGCAAAATCAGCTGATTTGAGCCTGTTTTTTTTGTACCTTTGCAGTATGAAAAATAATACTTTTATAACCATGAAGAAAACAACATCAATGGGGTTCGCCCCTAGCGTAAAAAGCAGCGTTACGCCCTGCACCATTGAGAATCTGTACAGCGCCATGGATTCGGAGATGACAGCAAAAATCTGTGCTGACATTGAAGACGCACTGGAACAGGTGAAACGAGGCGAGATGTCGCGAGACGACTTCGAAGCCTACAAGCGTGACAAGAAGAAGGAACTGCCCGTTCTGACGCCTCACGCGACCTACTCTGACGGACAGCGTTCCAACAAGACCGCCGTGCCTTCTGGACTGTCCATGTATGACGTTGACCACATCAGCGATCCTCGTGGCTACTTCAACACCCTCGTCAAGGACCGCTGCAGCGAACTGGGCATCGTCATGGCTCACATCACGCCTTCGACAGAAGGTCTGCGACTCATCTTCGAAGTACCTGAAGGCAAGACACTGGCAGAGGCCCAGCGCTGGATGTCAGAGCAGTTGGGCGACCACGACTACGACGGCTCCGTCAAGGACTATGCCCGCTGCTCGTTCATCGTTCCTCGCGCGTACCTTCTCTATATTGATGAGGAGGAACTATGCAAGGAGCGCAAGGTGAAGGCAGTGCCCCAAAACGAGGCTATGCCTGAAACTACACCCCAGCCCGCAGCACGCAACCATCAGCCTTCGAAGACCACAGCCAGCGAGCGAAATCTGCGCATCTTCGACCTCTGTCTGCAGGATGCCGGACTGAAGCTGGAGGAGATTGACCGGATGGGCGTCTACAACTGGCACAACACGCTGGTTAGCATCCTCTCCGTTGGCATCTGCCGACTGATGACACAGGACGAGCTCAAGGCCGTGCTGACCGTAAAAATGCCCAACTACACGAAGGAACAGGACTGTCAGCGACTCATCAGCGACTTCTACAAGGACTACACCAAGATGAATGCTCCCATGAGTCAGCGACTGCGCGCCATCTATGCTGAGAGTGTGACAGGAAAGAAAGAAGGGACAGTCAGCGCAGAAGACATGATGGGCGACGCAGCACCCGAAATGCCCCGTCGACTGCCCAAGTCCGTCAAGCTAATGCTCTCCAAGGAGCCCGATGTCTACAAGCCTGCCTGCGCCATGGGCATCTTCCCTGCTCTGGGGGCTCACCTCTATGATGTGCACTTCCCCTATCTCGACAACACCATGCACGAAGCCACCTTCATGACCAACTGCATGGCTCCGATGTCCAGCGGCAAGTCGTGTATCAATCGTATCTGCGACCCCATTATGGCCGACATCAAGAAGCGTGATGACGAGAATCGCCGTCGTGAGGACGAGTGGAAGGAGGAATGCCGGTCGATGGGTGCCAACAAGCAGAAACCCAAGCGCCCCGACGACCTCATTATCCAGATGATGTCCAGCGACCTGACCAATGCCGCATTGGTGCAGAAACTGCAGGACGCCCAGGGCCGATTCCTCTACGTACAGGTTGACGAAGTAGAACTCTTCGAGCAGCTGAAGGTCAACGGAAAGTCAGGACAGATTGGCAAAATCTTCCGACTGGCCTACGACAACGGCTTCTACGGACAGGAGCGCGTAGGAATTCAGAGCGTGACAGGACGCCCCCAGATGCGACTCAACTACAACGCCTCGACCACCATCCAGCGAGGTCAGCAGTTCTTCCGTCCCATGCTGGCAGACGGCACGCTGAGCCGACTCTCCTTCTCCACCATCGTCACCTGGCGAGGAATGCCTATGCCCATTCATGGCATCTACGACGAGCAGTTCGAAGCCAAGCTCAAGCCCTACATCGACCGTCTGAATGCCGCCAAGGGAGTCATCGACCTGCCTCAGGCCCAGCGATTCATCAAAAAGATGGACAAGGAAGCCAAGGACATGGGAATGCTCATCGACGACGTCGTTTACGAAAAGCTCTCCTATCGTGCTGTAGTCAGCGCCTGGCTCCGAGCAATGGTGCTCTATATCATTGAGGGCAAATGGTCGAAGGACATCGAGAACTTTGCCCAGTGGAGCTACCGCTACGATATGTGGTGCAAGATGCACTTCTTTGGCGAGACCATGGAGCAGCAGATGGCTGGCGAAGTAGTGCGAACACGAGGTCCGAAGAACATGCTCGACATGCTCTCTGATGACTTCACCTTCGAAGACGCCCGACAGGTACGCATCAGCGAGAAGAAAAAGAACATCAATCCCAATCAGCAGCTCTGCATGTGGGAAGAGCGCAAGTACATCTACAAGGACGCCGACGGCATCTATCACAAGACCGCCCTGTACCTCAAGCGCAAACAGGCTGCATAAGCAGTCAAGGGTACACATTGGAGATTGCAACACCAGGACACAAAAGGGTCAGACCCCTTTGTGTCCTTTACTTATTTCCCCACCCATTCACAGTTTCACAGTTTCACAGTTTTTTTTCGAGCCCCTACCCTCGTAGCTCCGGGGACTTTTCTTTCATTTCTCCCAAACAATTTGGAAATAAACCGAAAATTGCGTATCTTTGCAAAGAATTACACTGCAACTCCTGTGCGGATAACATCGCGATAAAGCAAAGAATCTTCATCACGAGCCATAAGAACGGGCTCTATCAATAGACTGACTTTATCAACATCATGCCACAAATCAGCAGAGCGTTCCAGCCATTCTTCGTCTTTAACTGAGGGCAAAACAACAGCCACATCAATGTCGCTCCAAGGATTGGGATGTCCCTTAGAGTATGAACCATACAGATACACTTGAGGTTCTTCTGTGAAGCGCGAAGCAATTACTTGCTTGTATCTGCGGACAAGTCCGATGGCTTCGTCTCTACTGAGCACTTTTGGAGTATCCATTGCTTTAGTTTCTTTGTTTCTTCTATCATATAGGCACTACCTTCTTTATTAAGCATTCGTGCCACTTGATTCTTATACTCAGGATAACGAGCTGCAATATACATTGGACTCATTATCTCGATAAAACGTCTTTGTTGTTCAGACAGTTCATTTTTCAGCCCACATCCATCCAACAAACGAAAGTGATTATGCAGATAAATCGGTTCATCGTCACGAGTGGCAAACCAATATGCCTTGATGGTCTTTTCGATAGCCTGATGACACATAAACCCTATATAGAGCCAACGTCCACTCTTATATAGAGCCTCTGCAGCAAGGACATCTTCTTCTACCTGCTCAAGCCATTTTCGTGCAATATCTTCTCTTGCCATATGACTACAATATATTATTTCTCGGCTGCAAATTTACTAATTATTTCCGAATAAACAAAGAAATAGCCTATTTTTTGTCTTCTCCTTCCCTCCTTAGACCATATTCCTCCTTCCCTCTTTTGTCCATTAGAAGGAATAGTGTAAAATTCCCAACAATGCGAACGATTGCACAAAAAGTGCAAAATTTCCCCAAAAAACATTTGGAAAATTAGAATAATTTTTCTACCTTTGCCACCAAATATGGACTTGAACAAAGATTTATTTAACTAACAAAATACAATTATTAATTAAAAACTAACGCTTATGAAAAAGATTTTATCTTTAATGGCTTTGCTAATGCTGACAGTTACTGCAGCATGGGCAGACGCAGGTGATCCTATTCTCATTAAATGGAATGCGGCAGTAGCAGCAGGCTCTTTGGAAGACACTTATTCCTGCGGAGACTTTAAACTGACACGTACGGATACTAGTGACAAGCATTCGATTGACGCCAATACTGCCAGATTTGGCACCGCAGCATCTTGGGATAAGTTTGACTACCGCTTTAAGGTTGGTGGCAAAAGTGGAGCAGGCAATAAGTTGACGCTCGCCATTCCTGAGGCTGGTGTCTTGAGAGTTTTTCCACGTTCTGCCAGTGGTAGTGCAACTGATCGCACCCTTGTTTTAACTCAGAACGAGACAGAGTTGTATAATCAAGTAGTGAAAGACGCAGATGCTGTGGATGCAACAGAAGATGAGACTACCGTCAAGGTTTATCCCGTTGTTGAGGTTCCCGTAGTAGCAGGTACTGTCGAAATTACTTATCCTATTGGTGCTTTGAACTTCTACGGCTTCGAACTGGTCAATTATACTGTTGCCGGTAGTAGTGAAACACTCTTTGGTACTACTTGGGCTCCTACAAATACCGACAATGATATGGTGCTCGACGGCACTGTATACAAGTGGCAGAAGAGCGGAGTATCGTTACCCGCTGGTAATATTGAGTTCAAGGTGGCAAAGAACCACTCATGGGACAAATCATGGCCTGACTTGAATTATGTATGGAATATTGCCGCTGCAGGAAAGTATGATGTAACCATTACCTTCGACCCCTATACAAAGACTATTACCCCGACTCTCACCGCTACTATTGATAAGGTGGAGATTCGCGGTTCATTCAATGGCTGGGACACTCCTGCAGATGGTCTCGTAATGGTAAAGCAGGGCGATACCAACAATTATGTTGCTACGCTCGATCTGACAGATGTTAACGATAATGTTCAGTTCAAGCTGGTTCTCAATAACAAGGCGATATGGCTTGGTTGGGACGATGTGCCTGTTACTGCTCCTAGTGAATGGACGGAAGAGGCTGCATCCGACAACAATATCCTACTGAAGAATGGTTATACTGGTTACAAGACCTACACGATGACCGCCACCTGGACTCCTGGTGCTGATGCAGCTGCTAACTGGACACTGACGATTGCCGGTAAGGACGAGCGTCCCGCTGTTTATTATGCTGCTGGTGATTCTAAGGTTTGGGGTGTCAGCTGGACTGTTGACGAGAGCAACAAATTGACTGAGAATGGTGCTGGTAAATACGAAATCACCAAGAGCGGCCTGACACTGAGCGCTGCCAACTATGACTATAAGGTAGTGAAGGTTGTAGGTCTGGCTCAGACATGGATTCCTGATCCAGGAGCTGCCAATCAGTTGGTTATTTCAGAGACTGCTGCCTACGACGTAACGCTGACACTTGATCCTACAGAGCCTCTGTCTGCTGCAAGCTATGAGGCAGTAGCCACTAAGAAGGGTGATTTCTATACCGTAGCTGGTGCATATTACGACGGCGAAGGTGAGCACGCTTCTATCTTCGGTACAGCATGGGATACTGATAACACCGCCAACAACATGGTTAAGGGTGAAGGCAACCTTTATACAAAGACCTACGCAGAAGTTGATATGCCTGCTGTGACATTACAGTTCAAAGTTATTAAGAACCGCAATTGGAGTGAGAGTTATCCTACAGAAACGGGCGTTAATTACAAATTGGATATCCCTGCTGCAGGTATGTACAACATCACGATTACTTTCAACACAGACAGCAAGGAAATTACCGCTACCGCTACTCCCGTTGCTGATGCATACACCGTTGCTGGAACAACCGATTTGACAGGTACCGATCCTGCATGGAAAATTGACGATGCAAACAACATGACGCTCAACGTAACAAGTGGTCTCTATGAGTGGACTGCTGATGACATCCTCGTTTCTGAGACTGTTAAGCCTAAGTTCAAGGTATGGAAGAAGACCGATACCTGGTATCCTGCTGGTGACGACTGGGAGATTACGCTTACTGCTATCGGTGCTTCCGAGGCTGCTAAGTACGACATCACGATTACCTTCAACGCTGCAACTGATGAGATTCTCGTAAGTGGTGAGAAGTCTCGTGAAATTATCACTATTGGTGAAGCAGGTTGGGCAACCACCGTTACCAGCAGCGCACTCGACTTCGAAGGTTCAGGTATCACAGCCTATACCGCAACACTGGCTGGAACAACTGTAACACTCAACCCCGTTGAGAATGTAAAGGCTGGAACTGCTATCGTGCTGAAGGGTGCTGAGGATACATACTATGTTCCCGTTATCGCTAGCTCGTCTACGGACGAGGGTGACCTGAAGAGCTCTAACGGCTCTTATGTTGTCAACGACACTTACAAGAAGTGCTTCGGTCTTGCTGTGAAGGATGCAAGCACTGTAAGATTTGCCAAGATTCAGAATGGTACGACAATTCCTGTTAAGAAGGCATTCTTGGAGGTTGATCCTAGTGTTAGCGCACAGGAGCTCAATGTCACATTCGACGATGAGTCTGGCGACGTAACTGGCATCCAGACACTGAACGCTGAGCGCAACACGCTGAATGGCGAGACCTACAACCTCGCTGGTCAGAAGGTGAACAAGAGCTATAAGGGTCTTGTGATTAGCAATGGCAGAAAGGTTATAGTAAAGTAATCTGTAATAAGAAGTATTAACCCTTTAAATGAAGACAGTTATGAAAAAAGAATATATCAGCCCTGAAGCTATTGCTATCAAGATTCAGACTATGGGTATGCTGGCCGTGAGCGGATTCGACAATGTAATCGATCCTAATCCCGACCCCTTAGAAGAGATCGGCTCTGGCGATCTGCTTGCACCCCAGGAAGAGTTCGACTTCGAGGACGACTTCGAATTCGACGAGTAATTCGACTTCAAAACGAAAACTCTCTATAACAACAGAGCCCGCTCATCCAGCGGGCTTTGTTTTTTGTGTGAAAAAGGCATTATGTTTTGTATTGCTACAACTGCTACAACTGCTACAACTGTTCCAGGAGGCACTGGCAGCCGAGGAGGACGTCGCGCCAGGTGGCTTCAAAATCGCCTGTGTACCAGGGGTCGGCAACGTCGCCGGGACGAGGGGTAAAGTCCATCAACTGATGGATTTTGCCTTCGGGGTCTGAGCCACAGATACGTAGCATATTGCGAATGTTCCAGGTGTCCATGCCAATAAGGAGGTCGAAGCGCTGGTAGTCACTACGCGTCATCTGACGGGCCGTCTTGCCCTTACAGCCAATGCCGTGCTCAGCAAGCTTGCGACGGGCAGGAGGATAGACCTCATTGCCTATCTCCTCAGTACTGGTAGCCGCTGACTCGATATAGAAATCACCCTCGCGACGGGCTTTCTGCACGAGGTCTTTCATCACAAACTCTGCCATCGGACTGCGACAGATATTACCATGGCAGACAAAGAGTATTCGTTTCATAGAGTTTTAATTCAGGGTTTGACGTTTTGCCTGCTGCGTCGGTCGCAGAGGTACATGCCTCCGAGAATGAGCGCTGTGCCCAGGAGAAACCACGGTGTGATGGGTTCGCTGAGCAGCCACCAGGCAAAGAAGATGGTGGAGACGGGATTGAGATACACCCAGTTGGTGGCAATGACGGCTCCAAGCTTGTTCATCACCCACGTCCACACCAGGAAGCAGAGCATCGAGGCCACAACGCCCAGGTAGAGCAAATTGAGGAGAGGTGAGATGGATGATGGATGAGGGAAGATGGAAGAGAAACTGAGTTCCTCGGGCCTGATGAGATAATAGGGAATCATCGTGAGCAGGCCGTAGAAGAACACCTTGCGGGTAATGAATACGGCATCGTAGCGCTTGTTGGCAGCAATGATGAGCACAGAGTATGCTGCCCAGCAGAGGCACGCCACGAAGGCCAGCGTATCGCCAATGGGCGACAGGTGAAGCACGAAATGGCCATTCATGACCACAAGCACCAGTCCACACACAGCGAGCAGCATGCCCACCAGCGTGGTGGACGTGAGACGCTCGCCCTTGTAGAACAGGACGGCCAGCAGCGTGGTAAACAGCGGACAGGAGCAGACGATGAGCGAGGTATTGGTGGTGGTGGTGTAGTTCAGCGCCTCGTTCTCAGCGAGAAAATACAGCGAGCCACCAGTCACACCCAGCGCCACCATCAGCAACTCATCACGCTTGCCACTGCAGAGCCAGCGATGGCCAGGTCTCAGCAGCGAGAAGGCCAGCAACAGCACGTAGGCAATAATGAAGCGAAGGGTAAAAATCTGCGCAGGCGTCAGGCCCTCCAGTAACAGCAGCTTGGTAAACACAAACGTGCTGCCCCAGATGACAATGACAATGAACGCTATCAGATGATAATACCACATCTTACTTCTTCCCTCTTACATCTTACCTCTTAATTTCAATATCG
>JAEEGL014688189.1_pt1 | contig 11695 bp, 12 predicted proteins | sample 9134231 | NCBI WGS metagenome assembly JAEEGL01 (sample SAMN16246548, study PRJNA631951) | gut metagenome | biome: gut microbiome; feature: rumen; material: fiber-attached | host: Bos | place: Iran: Karaj | collected 2018-10
CGACATACTATTGCATAGCAATAAGATTACTATTCTTCCGCCCCACGACATACTATTCTTCCGTGCCACACAATACTATTCTTTTGCACCTCGAAATACTATGCCCCAAATCGAAGCAACTTATCTTGGCGATGGGAAAAAGTATTGTACGAAGGAGGAAAAATCTTCATTCTTCATTCTTTATTCTTAATTTATTTGTATCTTTGCACTATCATGATGAATAACTATATCGACGAAAGGCAGGAAGCCATACAAGATGTGCTTGCCCAGATGGTGGGCGGAGAGCGCGAACGCGATGCAATGTTTGCCGAGAGCAAACACCTCCAAGAGGGGTGCGACGCTTTGCAGCGTCTCGTTGCCGAGGTGCCTTCCTCCGCCATCAACACGCAAAACTTCCAGTCGCTATTTATCACGACGGCGGGAGACATGCGAGTCATCCTCTACATGATAGCGCGTTGCCTCGTTGATATGCGTATGATGAAGGACGAACCCGAGCGCGACGAGAAACTCATCAACGAAGCAGAACAGCTCTATGCTCCTTTGGCTCACAAGTTGGGACTCTATCAGGTGAAGACAGAGTTGGAAGACTTGAGCCTGAAGTACTCGGACCACGAAGCCTACTATCACATCGCTCATGCACTAAAGCAGAAGAAACGTGAGCGCGATGCCTATATCGAGAAGTTTGTACGTGCCATCGATGAGCGCATAAGCCAGACAGGTTTGCACTATCACATCAAGCAGCGCACGAAGTCGATACACAGCATTTGGCAGAAGATGAAGAAGCAAGAGGTGGACGTCGATGGTGTCTTCGACCTATTTGCCCTGCGCATCATTCTGGAATCGCCTGTAAGCGGAGACCCAGACTCAAAGGCTGTGGTGGCCAAAGAGCACGCCGATTGCTGGCAGGTGTTCAGCATCATCACCGATATGTACACTTCGAACCCCAAGCGAATGCGCGACTGGCTGTCGAAACCCAAGCAAAACGGCTACGAGAGCCTGCATATCACAGTGAAGGGGCCCGACGAACATTGGGTGGAGGTGCAAATCAGAACCGAGCGCATGGACGATATTGCGGAGCACGGATTGGCGGCACATTGGCGATACAAGGGCATTAAGAGCACGGAGGGAGGCATCGAGGCTTGGCTGGCAAACATACGCACCGCGCTCGAGACAGGCGAGAAGGACTCGCAGACGGGACTCGTGGAGAACGAGGTGTTTGTATTTACTCCGCGCGGCGACCTCTTCCGTCTGCCTATGGGGGCTACGGTGCTTGACTTCGCCTACACCGTTCACACCCAGGTGGGCAATCATTGCACAGGTGCCCGAATCGGCAACAAGAATGTCACCCTCAAGCATCAATTGCAAACGGGCGACCATATTGAGATACAGACCTCCAACAGTCAGTCGCCCAAGCAAGACTGGCTCTCTATCGCCACAACAAGCAGGGCAAAGGCCAAAATCCGCCAAAGCCTGAAGGAGGCAGAAGCTGGTCGGACCACTTTGGCAAAGGAGCTTCTCGAGCGAAAGATGAAGAACCGCAAGGTGGAATACTCGGAGCCCACGCTCATGCACACCATCAAGAAACTGGGATTCAAGGTGGTCACCGACTTCTACCGCGCTATTGCCGAGGAACGACTCGATGTAAATCAGGTGCTCGAAGCCTATCAGGCACAACAGCGGCACGAGCGAGGCGAGGACGAGGTTGTTACGCGTTCGGCCAGCGACTTCGTAATGCAGGACGGCAAGGCAAAAGGAGCTTCGCACGCCAACGACGATGTCTTGGTGATTGACCAAAATTTGAAGGGCATCGAGTTTCAGTTGGCAAAGTGCTGCAGCCCGATTTACGGCGACGAGGTCTTCGGTTTCATCAGCGCCACAGGCGGTATCAAGATTCACCGAACTGACTGTCCCAACGCCCGACAGATGCGTGAGCGAGCACCTTATCGATTCGTGCGTGCACGCTGGGCACAGAAGCAAGGTTCTCAATACAGCATCACCCTTCGCATTGTGGGACAGGACGATATGGGCATCGTGAACAATATCACCAGCATCATCACAAAGGAGGAGCGGATGCTCATGCGCAGTATTTCCATCGACAGCCACGATGGACTCTTCTCCGGACATCTTACCGTTGTGCTCGAAGACACTGATCGTTTGGCAGGTCTTATTAAGAAATTAAAGACTGTGCGAGGTGTGAAAAATGTAACAAGAATGTAAGTGGTGATATATACAAAACATAGTGCCGACCTCACAAAATAGTGAAGCCGGCACTTTCTTTATGTATCAAGGGGTTACGAATGTCGCAACGCTAAATTACACGCGATTGTTCTCTGGGAACACGATACAGGGTTGGAAGGTCTTTGCCTCCTCAAAGTCCATCAGGGCGTAAGACATGATGATGACTTCATCTCCCACTTGCACCTTGCGAGCTGCAGCGCCGTTGAGGCAGACGCATCCCGATTTGCGAGGCCCACGAATGACATAAGTCTCGAGGCGCTCCCCATTGTTGTTGTTGACAATATGCACTTTTTCGCCAGCAATGATGTTGGCTGCGTCCATGAGGTCCTCGTCGATAGTCACCGAACCAATGTAGTTGAGGTTGGCTTCCGTCACGCGAACGCGGTGGATTTTGGACTTAAGTACTTCGATTAACATAGTGACTGATGGTAATGTTATAAGGTTCTTTGGTATAAAAGCAACTATGCTTTTTGTGATAAATTATTTATATCGGATGTGGTCGATTAGGCGAATGGGTTGCGAACCACAGAAGACGGTGATGCAACCAACAATATCATCGCTATCATTCCATGAATAAACATCAGCTAAAGACTTACCGTCCACAATATTATAATACTGTACTTGAAGACCTGCGACTGCATTGATTTGGTTTACAACCTCATCGCGCAACTCCCCTACCGACAGTTCGTTCATCCAGTCACGACTGGCAGCCAAAGTTTGGTAAATATGACTCGCCGTTTCACGCTCCTCGGGGGTAAGCAGGGTATTGCGACTGCTCATAGCCAAACCACTCTCTTCGCGAACTACGGGACAAGGTACAATCTCGAGTTTAAAGCCGAGATCTTCAACCATACGCCTAATGACGGCAATCTGCTGGAAATCCTTTTCTCCAAAGTAAGCGCGGTCGGGCTCCGTCATAGCAAACAGCTTGCTTACGATTTGGCAAACTCCGTTGAAATGTCCAGGACGGAAGGCACCCTCCATCACGCTATCGGTGGGAGGATAAGAGAATTGTCGTGTATCGGGCTCAGGATAGATTTCTTCGACCGAAGGCGCAAAGGCGATTGATGCCCCGCAAGCCTCCAACAGCTGACAATCGGCATCAAGTGTGCGCGGATATTTAGCAAGGTCGGTCTTGTCGTTAAACTGAGTGGGATTGAGAAATATGCAGACCACCGTTGTGTCGTTTTCTTCCACACTGCGGCGAACAAGCGATGCGTGACCTTCGTGCAAAGCGCCCATTGTGGGCACTAAACCAATGGTTTTTCCCTCACGACGTGCTTCTTGGAGCAATTCGTGGAGATCTTTGATGGTGTGTACTACCTTCATGATGTGTGTACAATACTTTCTAAAACGGCGACAAAGATAATGATTTTATCCCATTATCCATTTGTTATTTCCCATTTATTACATAGTTTTATATTAAAATAGGTAATTTTCACCCCACAACTTTCTCCTTTCACCTTTTTTTTGTACCTTTGCGCACGAAAATAACTATGTAGTAAAGTAAGGAAGCGATGAAAGCAGAAAAGATATTGTTCATAACACAGGAGATCAGTCCTTACGTTCCAGAGTCGCAATTGACCAAACTCGGTCACGACATTCCTATGTTGGCACTGGACGAAGACCGCGAAATCAGAACCTTCATGCCCAAGTGGGGCAACATCAATCGTAGAAGGAATCAGTTGCACGAAGTGATTCGCTTGTCGGGCATGAACATTATCGTGGACGACACCGACCACCAACTCATCATCAATGTTTCCACCATTCTTGGCACTCGCATGCAAGTATATTTCATCGACAACGATGATTTCTTTGGCAAGCGTATGGCCGAGACTGACAAGGAAGGCAACGAATACGATGATAATGCCGAACGAGCTGCTTTCTATGCTCGTGGTGTGCTTGAGACCGTGAAGAAGCAACACTGGGTGCCCGACATCGTACATTGTCAGGGATGGATGGCATCGTTGGTGCCTGTATATCTGAAGACAGCCTATGCCGACGAGCCTTGTTTCAGGGATTGCCGCGTAGTATATACCGTTACGGACAACTTGCTCACAAAGTCAACGGGCGATAATTTTGCCAACATCCTTGCTTACAAGAACGCCGGAGCTGACTGCGTGAAGGAATTCCCCGCCAGTCTGACACCCGACGACCTGCAGAAGTTGGCAATCAAATACTCCGATGCAGTGACATTTGCGACACTTGAGCCAAAGCCTTCCATCGAAACCTATGCGAACAAGGCTGAGAAGTCAATCATGAGTAACATGAAGGACGTCGAGCCCAAGGAATACTTGGATTTCTTTGATGAGACTTGGTCAAAGAACCGCGTCATCGCTGTGGAGGAAGATTAAGACTGTGAGGTTTTAAGGTTATAATTTCTAAACCAACATGAAAAAAAGGCTTTTCTTAGCTCAAACTATAATTTCGCTTTTATTTGTGGCTGCTTGTGACGACAACACGTCAGACATAGGCATACACGACATTTCCGAAGGAATCACAAACTCATCCGACATTGTTGAGGTCTTTACACGCTCTGTCAAGTTGGACAGCGTAATGGCAAACAGTTCGGTGAATTACTTGGGAAGCATCGTTGACCCCGAAACAGGCAGTGAGATTTCAGCCTCGTTTGCCGCCCAGTTCTATTCACTTGAGAACTACAAATTCCCGAAAAAGGAATATATGGCTGGCGAAGTGGATGGGGAAACGAAATTGGGTAAGGTGCAATGCGACTCGTGCGAGGTGCGTCTGTACTTCGACTCATACTACGGCGATGCCAACAATGTGATGAAACTCGAAATATATGAGTTGTCGAGCGAAGAAATTCTTTCAGAGGACAGCACATATTACAGCGACGTGAATCTGGCTCAGTATCTGCCTGAAGGTGCCAAGCCTCTTGCTACAAGGGTATTTACACCGACGGACTACAATCAAAGCACCACAGTCCTCAATTCTACTGCATACGACCCAAATGTGCGTGTTGTTCTGCCCAAGAGCTTGGGGCAACGCATCATGGAGCAATACTTTGAAGACCCCAATAGCTTCCAAAGCTCCTTCACCTTCATCCGTAAGGTGTTCCCCGGACTTTACTTTAAGACCAGCGGAGGAAAAGGCACTATGCTTTCGGTTTATGTTGGCTCAATGAACCTCTATTACCGTTACTTCGACGAAGAAGAGGACACCATTACCGAAGGTCTGACGCGTTTTGCTTCAACGCCAGAGGTGATTCAGAGCACGCGTTTCGACAATGCAAATGTAGATGAACTGTTGGAAGACAACAGTTGCACCTATCTCAAGACGCCTGCAGGCATTTGCACGGAGATGACGCTACCTGTGGATGAAGTGTTTGCCGGCGAACATGCTGTGGACAGTGTATCTTTGGCAAGCATCACGCTCAACCGATACAACAAGGAACAGACCAGCGACCAATTGGACACACCTGCGCAGTTGCTCATGGTCAGAAAGTGTGACGTTTATGATTTCTTCCGTAACCACAAGGTGGCAGACGGACGCACTTCCTACACCACTTCGTTTAATTCCGGCTATAACTCATATACTTTCGGCAACATCTGCCGTTTGCTCTCCTACCTCAAGCACGAGAAGATGAGCCAGGCAAAAGCTGAGGGCATGAGTGAAGACGAGTGGGCAGCGCAAAACCCCGATTGGAACAAAGTACTGCTCATACCCGTATCGACGAGCACCGACAACAATGGAGTGCTTGTCAGCGTCACGCACAATCTCAACTTGAGCAGTGTCCGTCTGGTCGGAGGAACTACACCTTTGACCATGCAGGTTGTTTACAGTAAGTTCTATCAAAAGTGAGGCCCAACTACACGGAGATAAAGACGCAAGAAGAATTGGCAGACATTCTTTCCCAGCCTGCCGATGTCCCCTTGCGCCGTATCGCATTTCATGGAGTTGACCTACGAGAGTTTTCCGAGCAAGCCTTATCGCGCACCTACAGCCAATGCCTCTTTTTAGCTTGCCAGATGCCACATGGCTTGAAGCGGCGCCTCACGGACAGTCTCGTCTTCCCCAATATGGGCGAGCTCTTCCGCTTCCAGACACAACTCTACACAGCCTACACATTATATGAAGGATATCGCGTGGGCGAGCCCCAAAGCTTGGCCACCTCCTTCGATGGTCGCGTTTACAAGCATTACCTGGAACGCGGAAAACAATCAACAGACATAAAGGAAACGCTGGCAAGAACGCTACACGACCACAGCATCAGCACGGCGCTGCATCATTTTCTTGATCAATTCAAAGAAACAGACATTGTAGGCGTAATGGGAGGACATCAGTTGTCGCGCACCGACAGCCACTATGCTTCCATCGCACGCATCAGTAAGCAATTGACCGAGCGAGGCAAGATTATGGTTTCAGGCGGTGGTCCCGGAGCTATGGAAGCCACACATTTAGGTGCCTGGATGGCTGGACGCAGCATGGAAGAACTCGATAGTGCACTTACTTTATTAGCAGAAGCACCACGATTCTCCGATGAACACTGGTTGGATTGCGCCTTTCTTGTTCGTCAGAACTGGCCACAAGAACAGGGTTTCGTAAGTTTAGGCATCCCCACGTGGCTCTATGGTCATGAGCCATCCACGCCATTGGCCACACACATTGCCAAATACTTCGACAACAGCATACGCGAGGATGGAATCCTCACAATAGCAAAGGGCGGCATCATCTATACGCCTGGCTCTGCTGGAACATTGCAGGAAATCTTCCAAGACGCCGTGCAAAACCACTATCTTTCATTCGGTTATGCAAGTCCAATGATATTTATGGACGAAGCCTATTGGACGAAGGAAGTACCCGTGTATCCTTTGATTCAGGAACTGGTCCGCAAAGGCCGTTACAAGAACCTCATTCTCTCCATTGCAGATGCTCCGCAGCCCATCATTGATACCATCATGAAATTCGTCCCTGCCCTAACTTCGTAAAAATACATTCTTTCCGTTCATTTTTAGACTTTAATTTTTAATTTCTAATTATTTGTTGTATCTTTGCATTGCGAAAATCGGAAAGCATGAAACTCATCCTACTGACATCGCCAGATTTCTTTATAGAGGAGGACAAGATACTCACCACTTTATTTGAGGAGGGACTTGATATCTTGCATTTGCGCAAGCCCAATAGTGAACCCGTTTTCTGCGAGCGCCTTTTAACCTTGCTGCCCGAGCAATATCATCGGAGAATCGTTGTTCACGACCATTTTTATCTTAAGGAGGAGTTTGGCCTGATGGGCATCCATCTCAGCCACCACAATCCTACTCTCCCACCCGACTATCACGATATGGTAAGCCGCACTTGCTACACATTGGAAGAAGTGCAGGAGTTGAAGCCCAAGAGCAAGTATGTCATCTTGAAGAATGTCTTTGACAGCATATCGGAGCCCGAGTACGTTTCTCGTTTTTCTCACGAAGATTTAGCGCAAGCCACACGTCAAGGCATCATAGACAAACATGTGATGGCCCAAGGCGGCATATCGCTTGAAAACATACCACAAGTTCGTCAATACGGATTTGGTGGCGTCATCATTCGTGGCGATCTGTGGAAACGCTTTAACATACACCGTGGCTACGACTACAAAGATTTGATTGCTCACTTCCGCAAACTGCGGCAGATTACCGAATAATACAAACCCTTCACAATATTTCAGCCTTATGGAAAAAAAGCAGTTTCTGGTCTTTAGCGGCACTAAGACGCGCTATTTGGCCGAGAAAATCTGTGCTGCCTTGGGATGTCCTCTTGGCAACCTCGTCATAACCCGATTTGCTGATGGAGAATTCTCCGTTAGCTATGAAGAAAGCATCCGCGGCAGGGATGTCTATCTTGTGCAGAGCACCTTCCCGAATAGCGACAATCTGATGGAACTGCTTCTCATGATTGATGCAGCCAAGCGTGCTTCAGCCCGCACCATCAATGCCGTCATCCCCTACTTCGGTTGGGCGCGCCAAGACAGAAAGGACCGTCCCCGTGTGGCCATTGGTGCCAAGCTTGTGGCAGACATGCTGAGTGTTGCTGGCGTTGACCGCGTGATAACGATGGACCTCCACGCCGACCAGGAACAGGGATTCTTCGACATTCCCGTCGACCACCTGTATGCAAGCAGCGTGATGCTACCTTATATACAAAGCCTGAATCTCGAGAATCTTGTGGTAGCCACACCTGACGTTGGCGGAAGTAAGCGCGCTTCCACCTATAGCAAATTCCTGCAGTGCCCAATGGTCATGTGCAACAAGACTCGCCGCCGCCCCAATGAAGTGGCCACAATGCAGATAATCGGTGATGTGCAAGGAGCCGATGTTGTGCTGCTCGACGACATAGTAGACACCGCAGGCACCATTACCAAAGCCGCCCAGCTGATGATGGAGAACGGAGCTCGTTCCGTAAGAGCAATTGCCAGCCATTGCATCATGAGCGACCCAGCAAGTCAGCGCATTACCGATAGCCCATTGGTGGAAATGATATTCACCGACAGCATCCCCTATCGTGGAGAATGCAAGAAAGTAAAGCAAATCAGTGTGGCTGAACTCATCGCAAGCACCATTTCGCGTGTGCAAAACAATGAGAGCATCAGCGACCAATACCTGATATAAGCACTCAAGAACTTAGCGAATATAAAAAGCAAAAGGCCGAAGAGCAATCTTCGACCTTTTACTTTATAATCTCATTCGGGTATTAATACTCCATTACTGCAGGAAGTTCCTTTGCCTGTTCAATCATCTTCTCCACTTCGCTAACGGCGGGAACACGACGAACCAAGTTCTTCTGGGCATTAATCTCCTCCAGCTTTGCCTGCAAGTTGGCGGCAACACGATGCTTCAGCTCCTTCACTGTGTCCACACCAGCTGCTTCCAGCAACTCAGAGAACTGAGGACCAACACCATTGATGCGCATGAGGTCGGCATGATTTGCCCAAGTGAGGATGAGTTTGGGAGAGATGTCAGCCTTCTCAGCCAGTTCAGCACGGCCTGCAGGCTTAGCACACTTCTTGAGCAGGGTCTCGATGTCGGGGATTCCAGCCTTCTCCAGTTTTTCTGCATAGACGGGGCCAATGCCCTCAACTTCCACAATCTTGTAGTTCATAGTTTTTTGATTTATGGGTTAAACAAAATGTCTTGTCGGGGGTAAAGTTACAAAAAAAGAGAATCCACTCCAAATGTTTAGAGCGGATTCTCATGTTTTCGATTGTGTTTTGTCTTATGCCTCAGGCAGAACGCTTACTGTGGAACGGTCGCGACGACCCTTCTTGAAGTTTACAACACCATCGGTGAGGGCATACAATGTATTGTCCTTACCCATAGCTACATTCTGACCTGCATAGTGGCGAGTACCACGCTGACGAACAATGATATTGCCGGCAACGCACTTCTCACCGCCGAAAATCTTAACGCCTAATCTCTGGGCTGCGCTCTCGCGGCCGTTCTTAGAACTACCTACACCTTTTTTATGTGCCATGATTTCTACGATTTTAGTGGGTTAAGCAACTACTTCTTTGATAGTCAGTTCAGTGAACTGCTGACGGTGACCATTCAGCTTGCGGTAGCCCTTGCGACGCTTCTTGTGGAAAACAAGCACCTTGTCGCCCTTTACCAGGGGAGTAACTACCTCGGCAACAACCTTTGCGCCCTTGATTTCAGGAGCACCTACGGTGATGGCACCATCGTTGTCTACCAACAACACTCTCTCAAACTCAACAGTCTGGTTAGCCTCTGCACCCACGATGTGGTGTACAAACAGCTTCTTACCCTGCTCTGCTTTGAACTGCTGACCGTTAATCTCTACGATTGCGTACATAGTTTTTAGTTTGTTTAACGGGTTTCACCGGGAGGCGGAACTACTCTCTTCTGTTCTCTTCTTAGAGCCCCTTCGGCATAAATCGGGCACAAAGATACAAATAAGTAAGTAAAATACCAAATAAATTTAGACATTTTCGAACACAAGGACATAAAACAATAGATTGAAGCTGCAGAAGCCATGCGTATTATAGCTTAAAACTCTGGAATATAAGTAAAGGTGCGAAACTTTCCGCCCCCAACATCTTCCATTTTTTGTGCAATGGATTGCAGTGCGGGCAATGAAATAATTACGGATTCTTATTACCTAATTCTTAATTTATTTGTAAATTTGAGCCGATAATGCAAAAACTAAACATATGAAAAAGCTTTTATTGTTTATTGCGCTTATGTTTGCAGCCTCGTTGTTGCAGGCAAAGAAAAAGGCGGCACAACAGTCCGCAGTTGAGCACGTCCATCCCACATGCTGGTGGGCAGGAATGAAGAATCCATCGTTGCAGATATTGCTACACGGACGGGACATAGCCAAGGAGACGGTGGCCTTGGAGGGGACCAATGGGATTGCACTGCGCGAAACCAAGTTGGTGTCAAACCCCAACTATATTGTTCTTTATCTTGATACGAAAGGGGCTCCCGCACAGCGGTTCAACATTGTGGTGGGCAAAACACGCATTCCCTACGAACTGAAAGAGCGCAAGGCAATGGAGCGCAAGTCGTATGATGCCAGTGATGTCGTGTACCTGCTGATGCCTGACCGCTTTGCCAATGGTGACACGACGAACGACGACATAGCAGGGATGAGGGAGCAGGAGAAGTCGGACGTGAAGGTTCCGCTCAGTCGTCACGGCGGCGACCTGAAGGGCATGACGGACCATCTTGACTACCTTGCCGAACTGGGCATCACTGCCATCTGGCCCACCCCCACCCTCGTCAACGATATGCCTTTGGAGTCGTATCATGGGTATGCTATCACCAATTACTACGAAACCGACCCCCGATTGGGTACGAATGAGGACTACTGCAACTTTGTAAGCGAGGCCCACAAGCGTGGACTGAAGGTGATTCAGGATATGGTGTTCAACCATTGCGGACGCTATAATTTCATCTATCAGGACCTCCCCGACAAGGATTGGTTCAACTTTGATTCGGAGTATGTGCAGACAAGCTATAAGACTGGTGCTGTGGGAGATGTGAATGCCTCGAAGTATAACCAAAAACGTACCGTAGATGGGTGGTTCGTGGAGAGTATGCCCGACTGGAACCAGAGGAACCGTCTGGTCCGAGACTACCTCATACAGACCAGCCTGTGGTGGATAGAATATGCGGGCATCGATGGCATTCGTCAGGACACCTACCCCTATAACGATTTCGACAGCATGGTGGAATGGTGCAAGCGCATAGAGCTGGAATATCCGGGCATGAACATCGTGGGAGAAGCTTGGATAAACAATAATGTGGGCGTGGCTTATTGGCAGAAGGACAGCAAGTTGGCTGCTCCGCGCACTTCTTTGTTGCCCACGGTAATGGACTTCCCCTTGATGTCTTTGCTCAACTGGACTATCGACCAGGAGACCGATGATTGGGACCACGGCTATGCCAAACTCTATGACTATCTCTCGCAAGATGTGGTGTTCCAGGATGTCAACCAC
>JAEEGL010313350.1_pt1 | contig 11694 bp, 8 predicted proteins | sample 9134231 | NCBI WGS metagenome assembly JAEEGL01 (sample SAMN16246548, study PRJNA631951) | gut metagenome | biome: gut microbiome; feature: rumen; material: fiber-attached | host: Bos | place: Iran: Karaj | collected 2018-10
CAGCACCTTTGCATCATCCGGCACGTCGATGGTATAATTACCATCAAAGTCCGTCACTGTACCAATGGTGGTACCTTTAACCACTACGGAAGCCGAGATGATTGTCTCTCCCGTCTGGTCCTTTACCGTTCCGCTAATCACACGTGCTTGAGCAGCCATACCTAAGAAAAGTAAGGCCGAAAGCATCATGGTACGGAACACTGAGAAATTCAATTTCATACAGAGAATTTTGTTTGTTTTTATGATATTGTTAATTATTTATGTTACGTTTTACGTAAATATATTTCAAAATCCGGCGCAAAGGTACACAAAAAACGCCAATTTTATGTGGAAAAATTGACGTAAATAATACACATATACATTTTTTTGCTAAATCGAGTTGTCAAAACGGCTCTGCATAGGTACAACCCTCGCGCCATCTGGAGCATCCGTAACGTGTATTGCCACGAATGATCAAGCCCTGTCGGCAAACGGGACAAAGCATGCCTGCCTTGTTCGTCTTGACATCTTTGACGACTCCGGAAGTCATCTCCTTGAGCTCCGTCAAGAAATCTTGTGCTTGGTACTCGCCTCGCTCTATCTCACGCAGTTTTTTCTCCCATAGACCGGTCAGTTCCGCCGACTTGAGCAAGGGAGAGATGATCGTATGAATCAGATCGATACCCACTTGAGTAGCACGAAGCGACTTACCTTGTTTCTGGATATACTTGCGTTGGTAGAGTTTCTCGATGATGGCTGCGCGGGTAGATGGACGACCTATACCGTTCTCCTTCATCGCCTCACGGAGTTCGTCGTTCTCGACTGTCTTACCCGCCGTCTCCATCGCGCGCAGCAATGTGGCCTCCGTATAATACTTGGGCGGTGTTGTCGTCTTCGCTTTCAAGAGCGGCTCGTGAGGCCCACTCTCGCCTTTCACAAATGCCGGCAGCGACTTGTTTTCCTCGGGATTATCGGAGTTCTCGGCATCATCGGAGGTTTCCTTTGTACTTTGTACATTGTCTCCTTGTCCCTTTTCGAAGACAGCCCGCCATCCGGCTTTAAGGACCTCGCGGCCGGTTACTTTGAAATCAATCTCACCGGCTTTCGCCAGAACGGTCGTGTTGCTGACCTCGCATTCGGGATAGAAAGCCGCAATGAAATGCAACGCCACCAGATCATACACCTTCTTCTCATCCGCCGTCATGGCATCCGGACGCTGACCCGTAGGAATGATGGCATGGTGGTCGGTAACTTTCTTGTTATCAAACACTTTCTTCGATTTGGGTAACGAACCGGCGCCTTTCTTGCCATCCGCTTTGAGTCCCAATAACGGTGCTACTTGCGGAAAGTAGTCTTTTATTCCCGCCAACGTACCCGGCACTTTGGGGTAGATATCATCGCTCAGATAAGTCGTATCCACACGGGGATAAGTGGTCAGTCGTTTCTCGTAAAGAGACTGAATGAGCTGCAGCGTCTGCTCGGCAGAAAAAGAGTATTTCTTATTGCAATCCACCTGCAGCGATGTCAAGTCATACAGTTTCGGGGCGAACTCAAGACCCTTCTTCTTCTCCACAGAAGTAATCAGGAACGGCTGATCTTTGATAGCGTCCACAAGTGCCTGTCCCTGCTCCTCGGAAGTGATGGCATATTCGTCTTCTTCCGCCGGCAGTTGGGCACTAAAAAGGGTGTCTCGGTAGTTGGTTTTCAGCTCCCAATAGGTGCGCGGCACGAAATGATCGATCTCCGCCTGCCGTTTCACCACAAGTGCTAACGTCGGTGTCTGGACACGTCCCACGGAGAGCACCTGCCGGTCTTTTCCGCTCCCGCGCGCGTACCTTATAGTATAGGCGCGCGTGGCGTTCATGCCCAACAACCAATCGCCTATCGCCCGCATCATGCCCGCCTCATACAAGTGCTGGTATTCAGATTGATCTTTCAGCTGACGGAACCCCTCACGGATGGCCTCTTCAGTCAGCGAGTTAACCCATAGGCGCTTGACGGGACACTTGCATCCGGCCTGCTGATAGACCCATCGTTGAATGAGCTCTCCCTCTTGGCCGGCATCACCACAATTAATGACCTCATCTGCCCCTGCTATCAGAGACTTGATGACATTAAACTGCTTATGTACCCCTTCATCTCCGGAGACTTTGATAGAAAAACGCGGAGGAATCATCGGCAAGGAACTAAGACTCCAAGCCTTCCATTGATCTGTATATTCCTGCGGATCGAGCAAAGCACACAAGTGGCCAAAGGTCCAGGTCACTTGGTACCCATTGCCCTCAAAATAGCCATCCTTACGCTGCTTGGCGCCAAGGACATTCGCTATATATGCACCCACAGAGGGTTTCTCCGCTACACAGACAATCACGTGATTTACAATTTAGTCATTTACCATTTACGATTTCTGCGCTCCGTAACCATAGCCGTAACCGGCACGAAGACCCTTCACGCCGTTGAGCACACAGGTGACATTATGCATCCGCTTCTGGTCAATGACATTATTGACATACTCGATCATCTCCGACGGCGTGTATTTATAACGGCACACGAAGATGGTGACATCCGCGACGCGATCCAATAGATAAGTATCGCTGACCAGAGCCACCGGCGCCGTATCCACGAGAATATAGTCATACCGATTACGCAACTCTGCAAAGAGTTCGTCAACACGCTCGGTCTGCAGCAACTCCGCCGGGTTGGGAGGTATCGTTCCACAAGGGATAATATCTAAATTCGGATGCTCGCCGCTCGGTACAACGATATCGTCTATCGCAACATCCGGATCCGCCAGATAATCCGTCAAATGGCCTTTGTTGCTCAGCCCGAAATAAGCAGCTAACATCGGTTTGCGGATATCCAAGCCCACCAACGCCACTTTCTTTCCTAAGATAGCCAACGACAAGGCGGTATTACTTGCCACATACGATTTACCGTCTCCGTTGATACACGAGGTCACCAAAATGACCGGAGATTTCACATCGGAAGGAATCACATAGCGTAAGTTCGTACGAATCTGGCGGAATAACTCAGCCGAAACCGTTGATTCGCCTTCGTGGATTGCGATATGCGCTTTGCGGGAGTTCTCTACCAACTGACCCAACAAAGGTGCTTTGATATATTTCTCAAACTCTTTCGGATCATCTATCTTGTTGTTGAACAAAATCAGCAGATATAAGAGTCCGGCTGGTATAAGAAGCCCAAAGAAGATACATAACACCATCACATTGCGAAGCTTCGGATTCCGACTCTCCAAATTCTGCTGCGGTGCATCAAGAATCTTAGCCGGCATGGAGGTAGCCGCGAGCATCAAGGCATTCTCTTCACGTTTTTCGTACAAGAAGAGATAGAGTTGTTCCTTAATCTTCTGATCACGCATCACGCGCACATACTCGCGCTCCTGCTCCGGCGCACCTTTGACTTTTTTGTTAAATTGATCATCCCGCGCCTGCAGATTTTGCAACTGGATATTCAAACTGGCACGAACCGAACCCACCGTTGCAATGATATTCTGACGCATGGAAGAAAGTTGCATATCCATCTGCTCTATCACAGGGTTAGACTCCGTGGCTGTTCGTTGGATACGCATCTTTTGCAACATGATGGCATTGTATTCCGACATACTGGTGGACAATCCTTCATCGGAAATACCGATATTTGACGGAATCAGGTCGTTTCGCCGGCTCTCATCGCGAAGGAATTCGTCTATATAATCTACCAGACTCAACTGCGTCTCTACCGACGCGATAGCTTTCTGTTGGGCACTACCGGTTTCCAACATAAGACGAGCCTGGGTCTCCACATCGGCTAAATTATTATCTTTTTTGTAGTTAGCCACCGTCTTCTCTGCGTCCAGCAACTCTGACTCAATCGCTGCCATCCGCTCGTTGATGAATGTGGCCGTGTTAGATGCGATCATGTTTTTATCCACTATCGCATTCATATTATACTGCTCGATCAACTTATAGAGAAAGGCTTTATCACGCTGCGGAAGAGTGGAAGTGATTGCCAGTTTGATGATCTTCGAGTCTTTTTTATGGGTCGCCACTTTCAAACGCCGGCCGTACTCCAGTACATTCGCTTCGTGAATCATACGTTGCGCACGATAGAGTGTATCCGGACTGAGAGGGCGATTAACATGAATACGGATGGTTCCTACGGTTGTCTTGATAGGCTCATCCAGATTCTCCACACGGGTGGAAGAACGATGCCACTTACCCATCTTCACCTTCACTCTATATCCCTTGGAGCTTGGTTTGATGGTTACCAGGAAGGTATTGTACTTCGCCCTCCTTGTCAACTCCAACGGCTCGATAGAAAAAGCATGTGTACGGTATTCCTCACGCCATTTCAGACCATCCTTGACATAGCTCGTTTCCCATAAATTCAGCGATTCCATCGTTTGTCCGATCAGCCCGCGCGAAGACATCACGGCTACTTCATCCTCCGTTTCTGATTTGGCTGTGATCCCCATTAATGCCATCGGATCTAACTTGTTTCCGGTCATCTCTTGCAACCGAAGAACGACACTCGCGTCGGTTATCCAGGTCTCAGTCGTGCTGAAATAACGTAGCAGGCCTAAGCCCAAAAATAGCACTACGCCAAGCACAAACCACCACCAATGCTCCAACGCTATTCGCACAATTTTGCGAACATCTATCTCTTCATTATTTTGATTTGCCATATACACTACTTTTTCTGAGTTACGCTTACAATCGTCACAATCACAGTCGCAGCGCTCGCTACCGTGGACACCATGCTAAACCATAGCCCCGCATTAGTACTGCTTACCGCCCTCACTTTGTTAGGCGATACGTACACCACATCATTCTGTTGCAGAAAGAAATATGGTGACTTATATATATCAGCGCTCCTCAAATCCAGGCGCACCATTTGCATCTTGCCATCCACCTCGCGACTCACCAACACGTTATCGCGACGGCCATAAGGAGTCAGATCGCCCGCTGCAGCCAGCGCATCCAACAACGTTATACGGCCATTGGTAATAGGTATCTGCCCCGGACGAGTCACCTCACCCATCACCGATACCTTCGCGTTTATCAGATTCACATGCACCATCGGATTGATCACCTGTTTCTCCAACTCTTTCTTTACAAAGTCTTCTACCTCGTTGCGACGCAAACCGGCGATATGCAATTTGCCTAATATAGGGAACTCTATATCCCCCGCCTCATCGACAATATAATATTGCATCGAAGGGGTTGTTGTCGGCTGTACCTCACCCGGCTTGGCATATACAACCATTGGCAGGTTATAGGGAACTACTGCCTCCTGATCCAATGCGGAGACAAAAATCGTCAGCGCATCGCCCGGACGGATTACCATTTCTGATTGTGGATGAAAATCGGCATTGATCGACTCTGCCTTCTCCGAGTTTGCATCGGATAGGTAAGTCATCTGCTTCTGCGTCACACAGCCCACAAACATCGCTGATAGGACGCTTAATACCAATAGGTGTCGAATCGTTTTATACATAATTCTACAGATGATTTCAAATTTTAGCGTGCAAAGGTACACTTTTTTTTTGACATACACAAGAATATACACTTTTTTTGTCAAATAATTTGCATATATGCAAAAAATATTGTAATTTTGCATGACATTTTGTCAGGTGTAATATGACGCAACAAGAATTATTAGCTATCAAACAGCGATTCGGTATCATTGGACAGAACGCGCTCCTCAACCGCGATATAGAAATCGCGGTACAAGTGGCGCGAACCGATCTTAGTGTTCTCATCACCGGTGAATCCGGAGTCGGAAAAGAGCATTTTCCGAAGATCATCCATGCTTTCTCTGCTCGCAAACATGGTGCCTATTTTGCCGTCAACTGCGGCGCCATCCCGGAAGGCACTATCGACAGCGAGTTATTCGGACACGAGAAAGGTGCATTCACCGACGCCAAGAACGAGCACAAAGGTTATTTCGAAATAGCCGATGGAGGTACTCTGTTTTTGGACGAAGTGGGAGAACTTCCCCTCCAGACGCAGGTTCGTCTGCTACGTGTCTTGGAGACCGGTGAGTTCTTGCGCATGGGTTCCAGCCAAGTCCGCAAGACCAATGTCCGCGTCGTGGCGGCAACCAACCTAAACATGCGGCAGGCCATTGATGACGGGCGCTTCCGAGAAGACCTGTATTACCGTCTCAATACCGTAGAGATACGCGTACCCGCTCTGCGCGAGAGAAAAGAGGATATTCCTCTGCTCTTCCGTAAGTTTGCGGTTGATTTCTGTAACAGATACCAGATGCCGCCTCTCTCACTGAATGAAGAGGCTACACGCATGTTGCAAGACTCCTATTGGCGAGGCAACATCCGTCAGCTCAAGAACCTTGCCGAACAGATTGCCGTCATCGAGATGGATCACCAAATCAATGCAGACACGCTCCGTCAATACCTGCCCAAAGAAGAGAACCAACAGAGTATCGTTCTACGCTCGGCGCCCGCTGAGTCTACCGGAAAAGACTACTCCCATGAGATTGGCATCCTTTACAACATGGTCATGCAGAACAAAAAAGAGATAGAGGAACTCAAAGAGTTACTTCATCCCTCTCCGACAAAAGAGCATGAGATATCGCCTGCAGCGACCATCACCATATCTCCGTCACACGACACAACTTCACGCAAACCCATTGAGGCGGAGGATATTGAGGATAGCCTCCGCGTGGATGAGGGAGAGAAAGAACTCATCCGCCGTGCACTGGAGGTGACGGACGGAAATAGAAAAGAAGCCGCTGCAAGACTCGGATTCTCAGAACGAACACTATATCGAAAAATTAAAGAGTATGGACTATAATAGACGAAATCAGACTGGCGAGACACTATCGAGACAGAATCGAATCAGTATTAAGTCAGTATCAAAACAGAGTAAAGTGAGATCAATCTGCTGTACACTTTTATTCCTGTTAGCCTCTTGTTCTATCTCTTACAAGTTCAACGGTGCGAACATCAACTACCAAACCACCCACTCCATCTCCATCGCTGACTTTCCAAACAATGCGCCGCTGGTAAACCCGACCCTCAGCAACAACCTCTCTGAGGGCATCCGAGACCTGTACCAGCGCCAGACGCGCCTGCAGATTCTACGAAAAGGAGGGGATTTGGAGTTGGAAGGCGAGATTGTGGGATATGACATTACGCAAGGCGCCATCTCTACCGATAGTTACGCTTCGGAGAGCAAACTGACCATCCGCGTCACCGTGCATTTTACCAATAACATCAATCCCGAAGATTCGTTTGACAAGACCTATTCCGCGTCGCAGACTTTTGACGCCAGCCGTCTCTTGACAGATGTGCAAGACGAATTATGCGCAATCATCATCACGGAGATTGCGGAAAACATCTACAACGACACGGTTGCTAAATGGTAAAAAAATAGCCTCGAACGAGGCTTTTTTTATAGTAGTACGATTTCAACCCGCCTGTTCATTTGACGGTGTTCCTCAGTGTCATTCGGCACTATCGGATCCCGTTCACCCCTTCCGTCAATCTCAATTCGACCGGAGTGAATACCACGCTTCTCCATCTCGCGACGAACTTCACGACACCTTCCTTCGGAAAGAGACTGATTAGAACGGTCCGAACCGATATTATCGGTATGACCCACGATACGAATACGTTGGTGCGGACGAATCTTCAGAAACTGATATAACTCATTCAAAGCTGGCTCTGACGTCGCCAGAATTCGCGTCTTCCCGGTTGCAAAATAGATATTATGCAACAGAAATGATCTCACCTCTTTCGGTGACATCACCACACCTTTGAACAAGTTCGGATCCGTGATTGTATCATGGAACGGGAAATAGTCCACCGCAGTAGCCTCTATCGTATAATAAGGGATTCGGTCGTCTAACAACACTGCCAGTACGGAATGCACACTATCCGACGTGGTCTGCATGATTCGTTTCCGCTCATGATTGCGAACAATCACATTTGCCGCCACAGGACGGGAGGTCAAGGAATCCGTTACAGTAAAAGTGAGGCGGGTCTCCGGATACAGATAAACCTTCACGGTGTCCTCATCTTCGCGATGGGTAAAACGAACTGTATCAGATGGGAAGAAACCGGTCTTTGCTGCCGCCGCCCAATACTGGCCATTCGGCAAACCGCGAGATACACGTGCACGCTTATTGTCGGTAGGCTTGCTAATCTTCGGCTTCTTGTTCGGACGTGCGTTCTGTTCTTGCACCGTGATATGCGTTGCAGGAAGCAACTCTCCTGACTTCAAATCATATGAATAAATATATAGTAACGGCTTCCCCTCTTTGATCCTCTTCTTCTTGTCTGCTTTCTGCTTAGCCGCCCTTTTCTTCTCAGCTTTGCGCTTCTCTGCCGCCCTTTTCTGTTCTATTTTTGCACGCTTCTTGGCACGCTTCTGCGCATTCGATGCCGCGTACAAATCGCCGCCTCCGATCATCAGAGCCAGCGCGCACATCCATATCATGAATCGAAGACGCATTAGTAATTATACGTTATTTTTATTCCTTATATATCAACAGGAGGATAGTCACGGGACTACCCTCCTGTCGTGGTCCCACTTGGGCTTGAACCAAGGACCCCCTGATTATGAGTCAGGTGCTACTAACCAACTGAGCTATGGGACCGTAGTCAGTATTATTTTTGCTGACGAGCGTTGCTGTAGAGTACAAGGCTCTCGTCTTTCGTAATCTGCATCTCCTTCTCCGTCAACTCCGGAATAATCAACTTAGTTCCCGGAACTAATGCATTCGGATTGGATATCTTCTCCTTGTTGGCGATGTAGATATAAACCCAGCAATAGGTGTTGTTATAGTATTGACGTGCTAACTTTGAAAGGGTAGTACTCTTCTCAGTCTTTACCTCGTCACTATCGCGTTGCTTATAAACATTCACCTTCTCAGGGCGAGCGCTCTCGGACAACGGTACTGTCTTCTCTTCCTTCTCAGGACGGTTAGCCTTCTGGTCATCCAGATTATACTTCATGCGTTCGAACGTCTCTTTGTCCACAAGACGAATAGCTGCGCGACGGTTCGGTCCATACGATGCAGTACTACGACGACCGATCACCTTACCCACGCCACCGGCATGCATACGCTCCATTTCGATTCCGTGCTCCTGAGCCAACTCATCCACTACATTGTCTGCACGTCTGTCACCCAATGCATAGTTGAGGCTGTTAGATCCGGTATTGTCGCAATATCCCGTTACAACAGCATACAAGCTCGTATCTTCTTGCAGACGCTCTGCTACCTGCTGGATGGTAATCAGACCCTTATCGTCAATATCTGCTTTGTTATTAGCAAAATATACATAGTAGTATTGCTCCAACTCTTTCTCTTTCTCCTGGAAGGTCTCGCGAACGATAATCGAGTCGTGACGGATGATAACCGTGTCATGACATGGCTTCTGTTCTGCCTTCTTCTCCCATGTATCGAATGCGCTGATGTTACGTACGTGGTTCTTGGATTGCGGCTCAAACTTAATACGCAAATTCAACGTCACGTCAAAGATACCATCGTTGTTCTTCGACGCAAACGAAGATGGGCTATACTTGTGATATCCGCGTCCGTCCACGTAGTCACGGGTAAAATAGGAATAGTTTGCACGCACACCGAGCGCGAGGGTTCGGTTCAAGTTAAACTCCACATTCACACCTGCTTGCAGGTATCCGATAGACCTATAGCCATTGTCATGCTCCGGACCTACTTCTCCGTCTGCATTGATATACGATGCCGTATTACCTCTTGCGTGCGTCGGGTTAACATTTTGTCCCGTTCTTGGATCTATATAGAAATCATCCATATGGTATTTTGCCCTTTTATAGAACGCCACACCACCTCCAATAGCAGGAATAACGGATAATATCTTCTTTTTCGCACGCGGGAAAATTATACTGATAAGGTCCATTCCCAAGTACGCACCCGCTTTGTGCATGTGACCGGTCAACAAGGTATCGGCATGTCCGGTATTACCCGTTACGGTGTACATATCATACATATACTCGATACCCAAGTTCCACACCGGAGTGAAGTTATACTCCAACGCCAAACCCGCTGCTGGTACTGCAACGGAATGCTTTGCCTCAGAGGTAAAATCACCATCAAAAGAGCTAAATCCCACATGAGGAATAATTGACCAGTGTGCAAACTCTGGAGGAATATCCTCATTCTCTTCCACTTTGTAAGGGTGAGCACCCTTCAACTCCTCCTCGCTCTCTTGCGCCATTAACGGCAGGGAGAGGATTAACAGAGACAAGATGTATATGCCTTTTTTCATGATAAAAAAGAGATTATTTTCGTTATATTCACAATTCAGGGCGCAAAGGTACTACTTTTTTTTGACATATGCAAACTTTTTGGCAAAAAAATTTTTTTTTGTTACTCAGTATTGCATATATGGGATTTATTTTGTATCTTTGCACTCGATTTAGTTATATCGTATTTCAAATACTAAAACGCTATATATTATGGACATTTTAAATCAAATGATTGCGCGCGCGAAGGCTAATCCGCAGCGCATTGTGTTGCCGGAAGGTGACGAACCACGTACGTTAGAGGCTGCAAACATCTTATTAAGGGATAAGATTGCGCAGCTTATTTTAATTGGTGACCCTGAGAAAATTAAAGCCATGGCGGCTGAAAAGGGCTATGAGCACATCCACGAGGCGAAGATTGTGGACCCGATTCACGACCCAAAAATGCCTGAGTATGCGAATCTCCTCTTTGAACTCCGCAAAGCAAAAGGCATGACGGAGGAAGAGGCAGCGAAAAAAGCACAGGATCCTTTGTACCTCGGCTGTCTGATGATCAAGGCAGGTGATGCAGATGGCGAGTTAGCTGGTGCGCGCGGCACAACGGCAGATACCATCCGCCCCGCATTCCAGATTCTCAAGACCAAACCCGGCTGCTCCATCGTCAGCGGTGCATTCCTGATGTTCACCCCGGCTAAACACCTGGGAGAGAACGGATTCCTGCTCTTTGCCGACTGCGCCGTAAACCCGAATCCGGACGCTAAACAGCTTGCAGAGATAGCGATCTCGACCGCAGAGACCGCACGCGCTATCGCAGGCATCGAGCCACGCGTAGCTATGCTTTCCTTCTCTACCAAGGGTAGCGCTAAGCACGAACTCGTGGACAAAGTAGCAGAGGCAACCAAGCTTGCAAAAGAGATGGCGCCGGAGCTGGCACTCGACGGTGAGCTGCAAGCCGACGCAGCGCTGATTGAGTCCGTCGCTGCTACCAAAGCGCCGGGTAGCCCTGTAGCCGGAAAAGCAAACGTACTCGTCTTCCCGGATCTCCAGGCAGGAAACATCGGCTATAAACTCGTGGAGCGTTTCAGCGGTGCTGACGCCGTGGGACCGATCCTCCAAGGTATCGCTGCGCCGGTCAATGACCTCAGCCGCGGATGTAAAGTGCAAGACATTGTTCAAATGGTAGTTATCACTGCCAACCAAGCTATTAAGTAATATATGAAGGTTCGTGCAAGTCGAGTGTAAGCTCGCTTACGCTACTCGACGTAGCCGAAGCTCCAAAATTTTAATTCATTAAAATTATGAAGATTTTAGTTCTGAACTGCGGTAGCAGCAGTATTAAATATAAGCTCTTTGAGATGGAGAGCAAAACCGTAATGGCGCAGGGTGGCATCGAGAAGATCGGTCTGCCGGACTCCTTCCTCCTGGTCAAACTGCCGAACGGCGAGAAAGTAAAATTTGAGAAACC
>JAEEGL010336907.1_pt1 | contig 11694 bp, 13 predicted proteins | sample 9134231 | NCBI WGS metagenome assembly JAEEGL01 (sample SAMN16246548, study PRJNA631951) | gut metagenome | biome: gut microbiome; feature: rumen; material: fiber-attached | host: Bos | place: Iran: Karaj | collected 2018-10
AGCTAAGAGTGCGTTGGTCGCAGCTATTCTTGCGGGAGTTGCCGCTCCGGTATGTAATACAGGTATATTCCTGATAGGATGCCGCCTGTTCTTCTATGACACGATCAAAGAGTGGGCAGCCGCTGCAGGATTCCAGAGCGCCGGAGCATATCTGATAATGGGACTTGCAGGCGTTAACTTCTTAGTAGAGCTGGCTATCAACCTGGTTCTCAGTACCGTGATAGTACGTATCGTTGGACTTGGCAGAAAAACCGTAATGACAGAGGAATAAAACATGATACTTGCTATAGATCTGGGTAACACTAATGTCACGTTCGGATGTCTCGATGAGAAAACCGGCGAGATATTTTTTGAAGAACGCATTCATACTGACTTTAAAAATACATCTGTCGAGTACGCTGTACAGATCAGGATAATCATGGATATCAGAAAGATCAATCCCGCCGATATCACGGGATGTATCCTGTCATCCTCCGTTCCGCCTGTAACCAGACAGGTTAGAAACGCCTGTGAAATGATACTGCACATGCCGGTGATCGAAGTAGGCCCCGGCATAAAAACAGGCGTGGATATCAAGATAGATGATCCTGCGGCGTTAGGTCCGGATCTGCTGACCGGAGCTGTGGCAGGACTTGATGAATACGGCGCACCCCTTATTCTGGTAGATATGGGAACGGCAACCACCATATCCGTAATAGATAACATGCGCAGATTCATGGGCGGTATGATCATTCCCGGAGTGAAGGTGTCGGTGAACGGCTTAACGTCCAATGCGGCGCACCTTCCCGACATAGCGATCGAACTTCCCGACAAACTCATAAACGGAACTACCGTCGGAGCAATGCAGAGCGGAAGCGTATACGGTCATGCGGCGTGTATCGACGGTATGATCGACAGAATATATGAAGACCTCGGATATGAGACAAAGGTTGTCGCTACCGGAGGATTCGCGAGAACCGTCATTCCATGCTGTAAGAAAGATATCACGATCGATTCGGAGCTGCTCATCAAAGGCTTGAGGATCTTATATAACAAAAACAAATAATGTCATGCGTCTGATGATTCGGAGTTTTCATCATTGATATATCCGTTAAGGGAGGCGATGATAGAATCCTTGAGGGGAGTAGACAGCGCCTGAACTTTCGGAATGAGAGCTTTGATGGAATCGTAATCCGCATCGGATGCATAGATGAAAGCCAGAAGCTTATATGTGCTGCTCACATCGGTTCCTATGCTTACCGCATATTCGAGAATCCTGCGGGCAGCATTTGTGTCTTCGTGAACTACAAGAGCATCTGCAATACGCTGCAGGGTGGATACGAGCAGGGTATATCGTTGGTCATATACTGATAAAGAAGTTATGTTGGCGGTACCGTATTTCAGTTTCAGATCGGTGTTGCTGATGCCTGTGAGATTTACGATCTGGGTACCGGATAGTTCATTTAGAGTGTCAGCATATTCCGACATCTCAGGATATGCCGACAGAAGTTCTTCAGATATAAGATCCTGCGGAACTTCAATATAAACCAGATCATCGATCGATTTTTTCCTGGTGGAATTGGCTCTGCGTTCCCTGTCCCAGAAAGAAGCCTCTTCACGGGCATAAGAATCCTTACCTCTTCTGACGGAAAAAGCGATCAGGACGATCAATATAAAAACACATGTTAATACGGGCATTCTCATGTTATATCCTCGAAAATGTGGTATACTTAAACGATGAGAAAAAACAGTAAATAATATCGGAGCAATCACATGAACAAGAAAAAAAGACAGATAATAGTATCTATTGTGGCGATCATTATGCTGCTAATGATGGTAGTCCCCACTATCTTAACTCTGCTCATGTAATCAGTTTATCATAACGGAGCTTATTATGCGCCAGTTTTTTAAATCAAGTATTTTTATTTCAGTACTTCTTTTCGTGCCGGTACTTTTGTTTGTGCTGACAGGCAGGGAAGTATTTGCTGCACCCGGAGATACTATTGAAACCGGGATTTTTGCAGATGAGATAGACCTGTCCGGCATGAGTTATGATGAGGCGTGTTCTACCATACGCAATATGACTAAAACCAGAGGCACGGCGCAGATCACTCTTACTGACGGCGCGGATTATTCCAAAACCTTCAAGGTTGGCGATATAGGTTATAAGTGGATCAATGAATCCGTGATCAAAGAAGCTGCTTCTTACGGGAAGACCGGTGACATAGTATCCAGATATATGCAGCTTAAGGACCTGACCCGCTCACCGCAGGTATATAATCTTGAATATACGGTTGATACCGCTGCTCTTGGGAATATTGTATCCGGCTGTGCGGCTGAATTTGACAAAGAGGCGGTCAATGCTTCGCTTACCAGGGACGATGGCGGATTCGTCATTACTGATGGACACAGCGGAAGATCCATCGACCAGTCTTCGGTGGTTGACGGAGTGATAGACTGTCTGTTAAGCGGCTGGGACGGATCTGACATAACATATCCTATTGACGTCAAGGAAGTGGCCCCTCTCGGAAGTTATGAGGATCTGTCGCTTGTCAAAGATGTGCTTGGGACCTTTACCACTAGCTATTCAACTTCGGGATCATCCCGGTCTGCCAATATCGCAAACGCCTGCAAACTGATTAACGGGACGACACTGTATCCCGGTGAAGAGTTCTCAACACTTGATACGATCACGCCATTCTCCGAAGCAAACGGATACTTCATGGCCGGGTCATATCTTAACGGCAAGGTGGTCGATTCCCTGGGAGGAGGCATATGCCAGGTATCTACCACGCTGTATAATGCCGTTCTTCTGTCTGAACTCGAGGTTACGGAAAGACACAATCACTCGATGATAATCGGTTATGTGAAGCCGAGTATGGACGCTGCCATAGCCGAGTCTTCCGGTAAAAACTTCAGGTTTGTGAACAGCACGGATTATCCCATATACATTGACGGATATACAACATCAGAGAAGAAAATAACATTTACGATATACGGAGTTGAATACAGACCTTCGACACACAGCGTAACCTATGAAAGCGAAGTGCTCGAGACGGATGCTCCGGAGACTGATGCCATATATACGGACGCCGGCGCTCCTGCGGGATACAGTTCGGGCATACAGTCCGCGCATATAGGGTATAAGGCTAAGCTTTGGAAAAACACATATGAGAACGGAACGCTTGAGAGCAGGACTGAAGTCAATTCAAGCAAATATAACAAGTCGCCGAGAAGCATAACCATAGGAGTGGCTACCGATAATCCCGATGTATATAATATGCTTATGGAAGCGGCGGCTACCGGAAGCGCTGATGCGGCAGCAGGCGCGGCAGCGCAGGCTGCGGCGATCCTTGCTCCTCCCCCGGAGGCAACAGCGCCCGCAGAGGTTGAAGCGGCAGAGGTTGCTCAGTAACATATGAAGAGATCATATATAGTTATGACGGGATATGCTGCAGAGAATGCAGCAGCCCGGCTGGCAGCAGATAACAGGGCAAGCCTGGAAAAGTATTACAGCTCTGCATACATAGACAGAATGATCCGCACGGGGAGCGGCGATACTACCGAAAACATATCGTTGCCGGCAGTATATCCCTCTATAGGAGGCGGAGTATACAGGGCTCTTTGGAATATATGTGAAGACTTTGGCTGCGGGATAAGGGTTGATATAAGGGATATACCCATTAAGCAGGAAACCATAGAGATATGTAATCATCTTGATATAGATCCGTACACGTTGGATGATGAAAGTATAAATCTGGTAGTCACATCCGAACCTCAGCCGGTGACCGGTCTTCTGACAGCGAAGGGATTAAATGCAGCGCCGATAGGATATCTGACCGAAGAACGTACACGTATGATCGTGATCGGAGATAATGTACGGTATCTGAACAGGCCCCAAATACAGGAGGAGAACACATGAACCTAAACGAAAGCATACTGAAAGCAATAGAAAAAGACGCACGGGTTGACATCGCTGAACTGGCGGTAAGACTTGACGTGAAGGAAACCGATATTGTAAACGCCATGTCAGACATGGAGAAGGAAGGCATTATCTGCGGATATCATACAATGATAGACTGGGATAAGACTTCGGTGGATAAAGTCAATGCGCTTATCGAGGTTCGGGTTACTCCCCAGAGAGGTCAGGGATTTGATTCTATCGCAGAGCGTATCTATTCTTATCCTGAGGTAAGCAGTCTGTATCTGCTGTCCGGCGGATATGATCTGTTAGTCACCATAGAAGGCAAGACGTTAAAAGAAATATCATCTTTTGTATATGAGAAGCTTGCAACTCAGGAAACCGTGCTTTCAACTGCGACACATTTCATACTCAAGAGATATAAGGATCACGGCATTGTTATGGAATCAAAGCATGAGGACATACGAGTAGAGGGATATTGATGCAGGTTTCCTGTGTCATCCTGAGAAGCTAAGCGACGAAGGATCCCCTTGCATGATACAATCGGAGGCACCCATTGAGAAATCCATTATCAGATACAATAGTTAATATACCGCCCTCAGGCATACGTAAGTTCTTCGACATAGTTGTTGAGATGAACGATCCGGAGGTTATATCCTTAGGCGTTGGCGAGCCTGATTTCGACACCCCCTGGCATATCAGGGATGAGGGTATATATTCTCTGGAAAAAGGACGGACATTCTATACTTCAAATTCCGGTCTTATCGAGCTGAGAAACGAGATATGTAACTATCTTAAAAGGCGGATAGGCGTAGAATACGATCCTGTTCATGAGACGCTTATAACAGTCGGCGGATCGGAAGCTATAGATATAGGACTGCGCGCCATGGTCAATCCGGGGGATGAAGTGATCATACCCCAGCCATGCTATGTGTCCTATGAACCATGCGCGATACTTGCAGGTGCGAAACCCGTGATCATAGACTTAAAAGCGGAGAATGAATTCAGGCTTACCGCAGCCGAACTTGAAGAAGCGATCACAGAGAAGACCAAGCTTCTCATTCTTCCTTTTCCCAATAATCCTACAGGCGCGATCATGGAAAAGAGCGATCTGGAGGCAATAGCCGAGGTTATAAGGAAGCATGACATATATGTCATGTCTGACGAGATATATGCGGAACTCACATATAAGGGAGAGCATGTATCCATTGCGTCGCTTCCCGGAATGAAGGAAAGAACCCTTCTGATAAACGGATTCTCCAAGGCGTACGCCATGACAGGATGGCGTATGGGATATGTGTGCGGTTCTGCCCGGATACTGGCGCAGATGACCAAGATCCATCAGTTCGCCATCATGTGCGCACCGACAACAAGCCAGTATGCAGCGGTAGAGGCGCTCAAAAACGGTGATGCGGATGTTGCTGAGATGAGGGATGCATATAATCAGAGACGCAGGTTCCTGATGCATGAGTTTAAGGACATAGGAATGGAATGCTTTGAACCTTATGGGGCGTTTTATGTTTTTCCCTCCATACAGAAATTCGGCATGACGTCGGATGAGTTTGCTGAGAGACTGCTCAGGGAGAAGAAGCTTGCCGTGGTTCCCGGAACTGCCTTCGGCAGAAGCGGCGAAGGGTTTCTCAGGATATCCTATGCATATTCAATTGATAACTTAAAGCGCGCCATGGGAAGAATACGGGAGTTTGTGGGTACGTTATGAAACAACTTGATCTAAAAGACTATATAAGAACATCAGATGAGATATCAGCGCTCCTTCAGGCTGCTAATGTAGGAAATGTCTGCGCCGAGAAGATGACACTTAAGGAGCTTCTTCATTTTGAACTGCTGAAGTTCGCGGTTTATCTTGCGGATGCCGACGGCGATATGGACGAGAGGGAAGTGGCTGTCATTCAGGAGTCTCTCGGAATAGATTCTTCGATCGAAGAGTTGGAAGCCATGAAAAAGAAAGAGATCGTGGTCGCCAGATTCGGAGAGAAGATCCCGTCCGTACTTAAGTATCCCGTACTTGCGGATGCGGCCCATAAGATAAGTCCTGATCCGTACCGCGGCCAGAAGGCAATGGTATTTTATGATACGTTTAAACTGTTCGGCCAGACGATGCTTGCTGTACATACCAACGAAGCGGATGAAATGGAAGTCTCCCGGTATACAGAGTATGTCGAGCGCATGGAGAAATTCATCAAGAGTTACGGCATATGGTATGCAGGCGATCAGAAGATATACAGACCCATTGAACCTGCCATGGAAGAGACCGTTGAGTCCCAGGAAGAGAAGGCAGCCAAGCTTGAGGAACTGTTGTCTGAATTCAACGGACTGACAGGTTTAACCGGCGTGAAGCACCAGGTTAATTCTTTGGTCAACCTCATGCGTGTACAGAAGATGAGGCAGGAGCAGGGACTTAAGGTTTCCGATGTGTCGAAGCATATGGTATTCTCCGGTAATCCCGGAACAGGCAAGACCACAGTCGCCCGAATGCTTGCTGAGATATATAAATATCTGGGAGTGCTGTCCAAAGGCCAGCTGGTGGAAGTTGACAGAGGAGGACTTGTTAAAGGATTCATCGGACAGACTGCCACCAGAGTTCAGGAAGTAGTGGACGAAGCCTTGGGAGGCATATTGTTCATAGATGAAGCATATACTCTTACTGTCGGCAAGGGCGACGGAGATTTCGGACAGGAAGCGGTAGATACGCTTCTTAAATCAATGGAAGACCATCGTGATGAACTTATCGTGATAGTTGCCGGATACACTGACCTGATGGAACAGTTCCTTAATTCCAATCCGGGACTTAAGTCGAGATTTTCCAATTTCATTTTCTTCGAAGATTATACCGCAGATGAACTGATGGAGATCCTTCATAAGAATCTGGAGAAGCAGGAATATACATTATCCAAGAAGGCGGAGAAGAAGGCGTACCAGATGATCAAAGACCGTGTGGCCAGTAAGCCGGATAACTTCGCTAACGCAAGAGACGTCCGTAACTTCATGGAGCATGCAATCTCCGCCCATGCCAGCCGTGTGGTATCCATCGAGAACGCTGATAAGAGCATACTATCCACGCTGGAGGTCGAGGACCTGCAGCCCTTTGAGGATTGAGCAGATAACGGTTTTGGACATTGAACATAGTATATGATACAAAACTAGAATCATACATGAGAATGCACAATAAAGAGTGTATCCTCGTCGATATAGCCTCCAGTAATACAAGCGATTTCGATGTGACGGAACTGTATCTGAGATTCATATCAGATAAGCACGCGGACAGGCTGCTCGGTGAAGGAAAAGGATACCGGGCTGAGAATGCGCCGGTGGGAAGAGTGATATTTCCGCCGTATCACATGCATATCGCTGAGACCGTAAGATTAAGTCTTGGATCCTTCCTGTTCATAAAATGGATCAGACAGGAAGGGTTGAAACTATAAAGCAAACACCTTATAACCCTCTGCTTGAGGAGATTGTTATAAGGTGTTTTTTTGCTATTAAGATTTACATACATTATGCCGATATAACATATGAAGTGTCACATGGAGGTGACTTATGAGTTATATCAACGGATTGGCCAACTACTCAAATCCATATGGAAAAACATCGGCATATGATAATTCACATGCAGATGCCCGTGCCCATACCCTCGAACAGAAGCGTATCGCTAACGGAACGTCAACGGGTGAGCGACAGGTCGGGGCAGCAGGCATTTTAAGTTCATCGAGCGCATATGCCCAGTCACTTAAGAACTCCCGTCTTAAATCAAAAGAAACTTCCAACGAAGTTAAGAAACTCAGATATAATTTCAAAGATATATCTTCGCAGATAATGCGGAGTAAAACCTCCGTGTCCGCAAAACAGGTTGTGAGTAAAGCTAAGCGCGAGGTGCTGCGTCTAAAGCGCGCAAAGGCCAGCGGCCAGTATGAGACAGACGAAGTGGATGCAGCGATCGAACACGCCAAGTCCATGGAACGCATCGCCAAGAAAAAGGCAGCGCACCTGCAGCAGGAAGAGCTGGTTCATGTCACGGACGAAGCCGGGACGAGTGCTATCGCAGAAGAGTTAAAAGAGCATCCTGAAAAACTCGGTGACAAAGAAGATGTCCTTGATGAACTTACAGCTCATCCATCTGAAAACGGTGAAGGATCAGGGACTGGAGGAAACGGAGTCAGCGATGGAACTGACAGAAATAAAGCAGCTGAGAATATGACCGCTGAACTTCGCGCACAGATGGAAGCGATGCAGGAGATGGCGAGAGAACAGATGAAGGCCATGTCCGAAGAGATGGCAGCCGAAACCGCCGAGCAGATGGATGAGTTCATGTCAGAAATGTCAGAGCAGATGAGTGCGATGATGGAGCAGATGAGCGAAGCGCTTGAAAATATGGATCTGATGGAACAACTGACAGCGCCTCCGCGGGAGATGAACGAAACCGATTTCAAAATGTTCGTCACCAAACACAGAACGGATGAGATGAAAGAGATCGCTGAAGCGGACAAGGAATATCTGAAAGTGATCTTCGATAAATATAATAAGATGAAACAGGCCGCAACTTCGGGGGCGGCAGCGATATCCGGATCATCGGCTCCGGTATCGTCAGTCACTTATTCACCGAAAGATTTTTTTAAAGGCTTCGATCAGATATCTTCCGATAATACAAAGATCAACGGCGTGAGAATAGCTGATACGGGATCGGTAGCTTCGGGTATATTTAGCGGAGGGTCATTTAGTTTTGGAGGAATATCAACGGGAGGATTTGATATTTCCGTATGACTGTGATCAGGTATAGATTTTCATCTGCAGTTTGCTTTATGATCACACATGTATTATCATTGTGTGGACATGTATGATTATGAAGTGATCCGCTCGAGACGGAGAAGTATATCCATAGAGATCAACCTTGAGGGGCGCATACTTGTACGCGCCCCTTATAATATTGGAAATCGGGAGATCGTCAGGTTCGTCGAATCCAAGTCAGACTGGATAGACAAGACTCTTAATAAGGTAGAAACCAAGAGAGAACATCTTAAGAATCTGCCTGAACCACAAACGGTGTCACGTGAGATGATCGAAGCACTGGCAGATGAGGCAATGAAAGTGATCCCGACCAAGGTAAAATATTATGCCGAAATTGCGGGAGTCAGTTACGGGCGCATCACGATCCGCAATCAGAAGTCCAGATGGGGAAGCTGTTCTTCAAAAGGGAATCTTAACTTCAACTGTATGCTGATGAAGGCTCCCGAAGAAGTGCTTGATTATGTTATAATACATGAGTTGTGCCACAGGAAAGAGATGAATCATTCCAAGGCTTTTTGGGAAGAGGTAGGTAAGCTGTGTCCCGATTACAAGGCGCATCGAAAGTGGTTAAAAGAACACGGCGATGAACTGATGAGAGGAGAAGGATAATGGTATCAGAAGATTTTAAAGCAATGCTTGGAGGCAAAAGCGTAATAAGAGTGCTTGCTGAATACGCGACGGCGAGAGGCGCCGAGATCGGGTATGAGAATGTATTTGATTACAGTCTCGGTAATCCGAGCGTTCCGGCTCCGAAAGAATTCACCGATGCAATGATAAGATTGTTAACGGAAGAAGATCCCATGACTCTCCACGGGTATTCCCAGAGTCAGGGTATTCCTGCGGTCAGACAGAAGCATGCGGATTATCTAAATAAGAGATTCAATATGAACTATACGGCAGAGCATCTGTTCATGACAACGGGAGCGGCGGGTGCGATCGCACATGCTGCCAGAGCCGTTACCAAACCCGGAGATGAAGTGATCACCATTGCACCTTTTTTCCCGGAATATGTGCAGTATATCAACAGGACCGGCGCAGTACTTAAGATCGTGCCGGCTGACACTAAGACCTTCCAGATAGATTTTAATGAACTGGAAAATGCGATTAACGAAAAGACTGCCGCCGTTCTTATCAATACACCCAATAATCCTTCGGGCGCTATGTATACTGAAGAGACTCTTAAAACTCTGGCCGATATGATGAGAAGCATGCAGTCAAAATACGGTCACGATATTTTCCTTATATCTGACGAGCCTTACAGGGAGATCGTATTTGACGGGAAGACTGCGCCTTATCCCGCGCACTTCTATGACAATACTCTTACGTGTTATTCGTATTCGAAATCTCTGTCTGTTCCCGGAGAAAGGATCGGGTACGTAGCTGTTAACCCCAAAGCAACGGATGCTGATATCATATCCGTAATGTGCGGCCAGATATCACGAGGTATAGGTCATAACTGCCCGCCGTCCATCATCCAGCTTGCGGTGAGCGAGGTGCTTGGCGTTACTTCGGATCTGTCAGTTTATGAGACCAATATGAATCTTCTTTATGATGAACTTACATCTCTCGGGTTTGAGGTCACCAGGCCCGGCGGAACGTTTTATATCATGCCTAAGGCACTTGAAGAAGATTCGGTCGCATTTTGCAATAAGGCAAAAGATCATGATCTGATACTTGTGCCGGCAGACAATTTCGGTGCGCCCGGGTTCTTCAGAATGGCGTACTGCATCGACACGGAAAAGGTTGAAAGATCGCTTGAAACCATTCGCAGTTTTGTGAAGGAATGTTATTAGAAAGAGAGCAGAAAATGTTAGACATAATCAAGGCAATAATCTACGGGATCGTGGAAGGAATTACAGAGTGGTTACCGGTCAGTTCAACCGGTCATATGATACTCTTAAATGAGTTCGTAAAACTTGATGTTTCGGAAGATTTTTTTTCGATGTTTCTGGTGGTGATCCAGCTCGGCGCGATACTCGCCGTGATCATTTTATTCTGGAATAAATTATGGCCGTTTGCGATGCCGAAAAACAATCCCGATCCGGTGAAAAAAAACGGAGTGCTTTCAGTATGTATTGCATCAAGATGGAAGCTCTGGATCAGGATACTTATCGCGTGTATTCCGGCGGCAATTATAGGGATATTATTTGATGATGTTTTGGACGAACTTTTTTACAATCCGACATGCGTTGCAATCATGCTGATATTATTCGGTATTGCTTTCATCGTTATCGAGTCGATTAATATTCCGGTAAAAAATGATATTCAAAATGTTGAGGACATTACTATAAAGCAGTCGCTCATCATCGGCATATGGCAGGTTATCGCTGCAGTATTTCCGGGCACTTCAAGATCCGGCGCGACTATTACGGGATCACTTCTCATGGGCATTCCCAGAGCGGTTGCTGCTGAGTTTACTTTTCTTCTTGCAGTACCGGTCATGCTTGGAGCAAGTCTTCTTAAGATTTTAAAGTTTGGTTTTCATTTTACCGGAATGGAAATTGCGATCCTTTTTACGGGAATGATAACCGCGTTTGTGATAAGCATTTTTGTGATAAGATTTTTCCTCGGATACATACGCAAACATGACTTCAAAATCTTTGGTTACTATCGCATCATTTTGGGCCTGATCGTGTTCGGATTTTTGGTTGTGTTCAGGTGAGAGATCCGGCGTCATTTTTTTGATAAATGACGTGATGTTTTTTGATCATGAATTTATATTTTTTTGATCGATTTTTTTGATGATTTTTTGAGTAAGATTTTTTCGATTTTTTTTGATAAAAATTTGCATTTACAATTGAATCGTTTTATAATTTGTTCAAACCTCACAATTAGGCTATTAAGTTTTAAAAATTTTTATTACATATTTCGTTTGACACCATAATTTCTTATTAATAAAATTTAATTATCCTAAGTTGTTAGGGAGAGGTGAGGATTGACGTCCGATCGGATGTCAAGTTTTTTATGAAAGGAGCCACTAGAAATGGCAG
>JAEEGL010471371.1_pt1 | contig 11694 bp, 6 predicted proteins | sample 9134231 | NCBI WGS metagenome assembly JAEEGL01 (sample SAMN16246548, study PRJNA631951) | gut metagenome | biome: gut microbiome; feature: rumen; material: fiber-attached | host: Bos | place: Iran: Karaj | collected 2018-10
GGCGTCGCTCCAAGCCGTGTGGGCAAGGTGATGGGCATCTTCAAGGCCTACTGCACCCGCGTGGGCAGCGGTCCCTTCCCCACCGAACTGTTCGATGCCGACGGCGAACGGCTCCGCCAGATCGGACGCGAGTACGGTGCCACCACGGGCCGTCCACGCCGCTGCGGCTGGCTGGACCTCGTGGCCCTGAAATACGCCGTGATGATGAACGGCGTGAGCGAACTCATCATGATGAAGGCCGACGTGATGAACGGATTCGACACCATCCGCGTCGCCACCGCCTACGAGATCGGCGGGCAGGTTACCGAGGACTTCCCGTTCGAATGCCCCGACGACGTGAAGCCGGTCTACCGGGAATTCCCGGGTTGGAAGGAAGACATCACCGGCGTCCGCCGGTACGAGGACTTCCCAGCCGCCTTCAAGGAGTACGTCTCCTTCATCGAAAAGGAGACGGGGTGCCCGGTCAAGATCATTTCCGTCGGCCCCGACCGCAGCGAAATCGTCATCCGATAACAGGACAAGCCCATGAAACGTCTTCTCTTCCCGGCCATCGCGCTGATGCTCTCCATCCTTCCGCTCGGCGGGCAGGAAACCCCTTCCTGGCTGCGCAAGAGCGCCGTCTCCCCGGACGGGAAGACCGTCGCCTTCAGTTACAAGGGCGACATCTTCACCGTTCCCGTGGGCGGCGGGCAGGCCGTCCAACTCACCTCGCACCGGGCCTATGAGTCCGATCCGTTCTGGACCCCGGACGGAAGCAGGATCGTATTTACGTCCTATCGGGAAGACAGCAAGGACGTGTACGTCATCCCCCGGGAAGGCGGCTATCCCAAGCGGCTGACCGACCTCCCGGGCAACGAGACGCCCCTCGCCGTCCTGCCGGACGGGACCGTGCTGTTCACCTGGTTCCACGCCGACCTGCAGGGAGCCGGCTTCGACGGTTTCCCCGGCGACCCCGCCCTTTACGAGACCAACCTGGAAGGGAAGGCGCCGCGCCTGGTCACCTCCCTCACGCTCTCCGCAATGAGCGTGAATGCGAAAGGCGACATCCTGTATGAAGACTACAAGGGCTACGAGGACCCCCTCCGCAAGCACCACACCTCGTCAGTGACCCGGGACATCTGGCTTTGCCGCCCCGCAAGCGGCCACGCCATCGACGGATCCGCCGTCTTCACCAAACTCAGCGCCTACAAGGGCGAGGACCGCAACCCCGTCTTCGCCGCCGACGGCGACACCTTCTACTATCTCAGCGAACAGGACGGAAAGAACTTCAACGTGTACCGCAGTTCCGTGAGCAAGCCTGCCGAAAGCGTACAGGTGACCCGCTTCGAGAAGGACCCCGTCCGGTTCCTGTCCGTCGCCGGTGACGGTACCCTCGTCTTCTCCCAGAACGGCGACCTGTATTCCATGAAGGAAGGCGGCGAGCCCAGGAAACTGGAAATCACCCTGTTCCGCGACGAGGACGAGAAGGAGATGAACAAACTCTCCCTCCGCAACGCCACGGACATGGCCGTCTCCCCGAACGGGAAGGAAGTGGCCGTGGTCATCCGGGGCGACGTGTTCGTCACCTCCGTCGATTTCGCGACCACCCGCCGCATCACCAACACGGCGGAGCAGGAGCGCGGCGTTTCCTTCTCCAAGGACGGCCGCGAACTCTTCTACGCCGCCGAACGGGAAGGCTGCTGGAGCATCTTCAAGACGTCCCTGACGGAAAAGAACGACAAACTCTTCACCTATGCCGTGAAGATGAAGGAGGAGCGGGTGAGCACGCCCGGCGAAACCTGCTTCCAGATGGAGGTGTCCCCGGACGGCAAGTCCGTCGCCTACCTCCGCGACCGCACCGAACTGGTGGTCAAGGACCTCAAATCCGGCAAGGAGAAGTCCCTCCACAAGGGGATCAACTACTCCTACTCCGACGGCGACCAGTCCTTCGCCTGGAGTCCGGACAGCCGCTACATCCTGTGCAACTGGCAGGCCAATGGAGGCTGGAACAACGAAGACGTCGCCCTCGTCGAGGTCGGGACCGGAAAAGTCACGGACCTGACCGAGAGCGGCTATTCCGACGGCAACTTCAAATGGGCCCTTGACGGCAAGGCGATGACCTGGGAGTCCGACAAGAACGGCTACCGCAGCCACGGCAGTTGGGGCGCCGAGAGCGACATCTACATCATGTTCTTCGACGGCAAGGCCTACACCGAATTCGGCCGCAGCAAGGAGCAGCAGGAGATCGACAAGATGCTCCTGGGCGAGAAGGCCGTGGAAAAGGCCGAGAAGAAGGAGAAGAAGGACAGCCTCGCCGGCAAGGTGGAGAAGGTCGATCCCGACCTGGAGCATCGGGAGAACCGCATCCGCAGGCTCACCCGCTTCTCCAACAGCATGGGCGACCATTATCTCACCACCGACGGCAGCAAACTCTACTTCACCCAGCGGCTCGAGAAAGGCTTCGACCTGTGCTGCCTGGACATCGAGAAGGGCGACGTGACCGTCGTCAAGAAGGGCGTTTCCGGACGGATCCATCCTTCCGCCGACGGAAAGTACATCTTCCTCTTCTCCGGGAGCACCATCTCCCGGATCGCCCTCGCCGGGCACAAGACCGACGCGGTCGCCTTCACCGGCGACTTCGAGTTCAAGCCCCGCGCCGAGCGCGAATACATCTTCTCCCACATCTGGAAACAGGTCAAGGAGAAGTTCTACGTCACCGACCTGCACGGGACGGACTGGGACTACTGCCGTTCCAACTACGGACGGTTCCTCCCCTACATCAACAACTACTTCGACTTCCAGGACCTCCTGTCCGAAATGCTGGGCGAACTGAACGGCTCGCACACCGGTGCCCGGTACCGTCCGGCCAGTTCCCGCAACATCGGCTGTCTCGGCGTCCTGTATGATCCCGCCTGGAACGGGGACGGCCTCCGGATCGCCGAGGTCCTTCCCGGCGGCGTCCTGAACAATGCCGATGCGGAAATCAAGGCCGGCGACGTGATCACCGCCATCGAAGGTCACGGGATCAAGGCCGGCGAGAACGCCCTGGCCTGCCTGTACGACCGGGCCGGGAAGAAAACCGTCCTCACCCTGAAGAAGGGCGGCAAGGAGACCGAACTCATCGTCACGCCCTCCGCCAGCGACGCCACGCTCCTGTACCGCCGCTGGGTCCGCCAGCGCGAGGAGATGGTCAGGAAACTCTCCGGCGGCAGGGTCGGCTATGTCCATGTCCAAGGGATGGACTCTCCCAGTTACCGGGAACTCTATTCCAAGGCTCTCGGCAAGTACCGGGGCTGCGAGGCCCTCATCGTGGACACGAGGCACAACGGCGGCGGCTGGCTGCACGACGACCTGGTCACCTTCCTGGGCGGACGGGAATACTGCCTGTTCACCCCCCGCGGCCAGTACATCGGCCATGAGCCGTTCAACAAGTGGACGAAACCTTCCTGCGTGCTGGTCGGCGAGGACAACTACTCCGACGCCTCGGGATTCCCGTACGAATACCGCCTCCTGGGGCTCGGCAAACTGGTCGGCGCCCCCGTTCCCGGAACGATGACGGCCGTCTGGTGGGAAACCCAGATCCACCCGAACATCGTGTTCGGCATTCCCCAGGTGGGCAACTGGAGCCTGCAGGACGGCCGGTACATGGAGAATCTGCCCATCGAACCGGACATCCTGGTATACAACGACCCCGCATCCGTCCTGTCCGGACGGGACCCGCAACTGGAAGCAGCAGTCAAAGAAATGTTAAAGGAGATCGAGTAATGGACCGCAAGATCGTCATCATCCCCACCTACAACGAGAAAGAGAACATCGAGGCCATCATCCGGAAGGTTTTCTCCCTACCGGGAGAGTTCAACGTCCTCATCATCGACGACGGCTCCCCTGACGGGACGGCCAGCATCGTCAAGACGCTGCAGGAAGAGTTCCCCGAAAGGCTCCATCTCATCGAGCGGGCCGGCAAGCAGGGCCTCGGCACCGCATATCTGACGGGTTTCCGCTGGTCGCTGGACCACGGATTCGACTATGTCTTCGAGATGGACGCCGACTTCTCCCACAACCCCGACGACCTCGTCCGGCTGTACCGGGCCTGCAGCGAGGAGGGCGGCGATCTTGCCGTCGGCTCCCGCTACTGCCACGGGGTCAGCGTCGTGGACTGGCCCATGAGCCGCATCATCATGTCCTACTATGCGTCGGCCTACGTCCGTACCGTGCTGAACATGAAGGTGTTCGACACGACCGCCGGATTCGTCTGCTACACCCGGAAGGTGCTGGAGACCATCGACCTGGACGCCGTCCAGATGAAGGGATACGGCTTCCAGATCGAGATGAAGTACACGGCCCACAAGTTGGGATTCAAGATCAAGGAGGTACCCATCATCTTCGTGAACCGGCAACTGGGCACGTCCAAGATGTCCAGCGGCATCTTCGGAGAAGCCTTCTGGGGCGTAATCAAACTCCGCTTCCGGAAGATCAGGGGAAAATGACCATGAAAAAACGAAGGGCCTCACGGTCCTTCGTTTTTTTTACCTTCAAGCGGCTTAGAGCACGAGCACGGCTCCACCGCCGGGTGCCAGATGGACGTTCCAGGTCTTGTTCACGGAGACGTCCTTCTTCCGCCAGTCCCTGGCGGCGCGGTGCGCATTGGCCCCGTCCACGAAGGAAACGCCCTCCGCGTGCTGGATGCCGAGCGGGCTCAGGTCGATTTCCAGGTCGCGGGCTTCCCAGTTCCCCAGGGCTCCGACATACCAGGTGGACCCGCTGCGGCGGGCGATGACCACGTATTCGGCGATCTTGCCGTCCAGGGCCACGGTCTCGTCCCAGACCGTCGGGATGGAGGCGATGAAATCCGTGCATTCCGGTTCCTGCCGGTAGTTGGAAGGAGAGTCGCAGAGCATCGTGATCGGCGCGTCGAAGACTACATACTCTGCCAACTGATGGCAGCGCGTGCCCTGGGACATCGGCTCGGAGTTGGAAGGATAATAATTGCGCCGGCCGGCGTTGCGCATCGCGCCCTGCGTGTAGTCCGCAGGACCGGCGACATACCGGGTGAACGGGACCGTCACGTCGTAGGTCACCTGGTCGACCGCGGCGGTCGACCACTTCATGTTCTCCAGGCCGTGGATTCCCTCGAAGTTCAGCACGTTCGGCCAGGTGCGCTGGAGACCGGCGGGCTTGAACGCTCCGTGGAAGTCCGCCAGCATGTTGTATTTGGCCGTCACTTCCGCCGCCTTCGCGTAGAACTGCACCATCGGCTGGTCGTCCCGGTCCATGAAGTCGATCTTCCAACCCTTGATCCCCATCGCGGAATAGTGGCGGCATACGCCCTCCATGTCCCGGTTGAAGGCCCAATAGCCGGCCCAAAGGATCAAGCCCACGTTCTTTGTTGCCGCATAACGGCACAGCATGGGAATGTCGATTTCGGGAATCACCTGCATCAGGTCCGCCTGTCCGTTCACCGACCAGCCTTCGTCCAGGATGACATACTCGATCCCGTGCTCGGAGGCGAAGTCGATGTAATGCTTGTACGTGTCGTTGTTGATGCCGGCCTCGAAACTGACGCCATACAGGTTCCAGTCGTTCCACCAGTCCCAGGCCACCTTGCCGGGATTCACCCAGGACCAGTCCCGGTCGGCGGCCGGACGTCCCAGACGCCAGGTCATGTCGCTTTCGGCCAACTGCCGGTCCTCGGTGGCGATGATGACGGTGCGCCACGGGAAAGCCCACTCAGCGGGACCCTTCGCGATGAAATCCTTGCGGGAGCGGACCAGGCCCTGAAGCATGTTGTGGCCGCCCTGCTCCACCACGTCTGGATACGCGGCGAAAACGCCCGTCAGCGTCGTGGACGCATCCCCGGTGGACAGGTACATGCCGGGATAGTCCAGCAGGTCGGACTCCGTCACGCACAACTTGATCCCGTCAGCAGCCTCGACGGTCAGCGGCAGGAAGGCCAGGCGGCCCTTTTCCCACTGGGAAAGGGCGTGATGGGAATAAGTGCTCTCGAAGGAGGAGAAGAACTGGGGTTCGAAGGAGGAACGGTCCCGCCCCACATAAGGCACGTACAGGTTCCAGTCGCCGGCGAAGGCGAACTCCGCCTGCTCCGCGGTGACCACGGTCTCCCCTTTCTTTCCCTTGGCGACGAACCGCCAGGCGATGCCGTCGTCATAGGCACGGAACACGATGTCATAGCGCTTGGCGCTGAGCGTCAGTTCGTTGTAATGGTCACGGACGGACGCGCGCTTGAAGTTCTGCGCGGGAACGGTCACGTCCACGCTGCGCCGGGAGACGCGGAACTTGTCGTTCCTGCCGAACACCGTCCCGTCCTGCAGGGTCATCGACACCCGGGAAGGGTCCAGCAGCCGGACACCGGCACGGTCCACGGAATAGGTGACGTTTTCAGCGGCGGACACCGTCACGACGACGGCTCCGTCCGGAGAGGTGACGACATGGTCCTTGGCCTGTGCGGCCACGGCGAGCGCGAGGGCCGCCGCCATCAATGCAATCTGTTTCATTTATCGCTGTTCTTTGGTGATCAATCTCAATCCGATGCGGTTCCGCTCCAGGTCCACGGAAACCACCTCCACCTTCACGTGCTGGTGCAGTTTGAGGACCTTGGAGGGGTCCGCCATCCCGCGAACGCCCATCCGGGAAGCGTGGATCAGGCCATTGTCGTGCAGGCCGATGTCCACGAAGGCGCCGAAGGCCGTCAGGTTCGTCACGATTCCCGGAAGTTCCATCCCGACCTTGAGGTCGTCGATCTCGCGGATGTCGTCGGCGAAGGAGAACTCCTCCACCTCCTGCCTCGGATCGCGGCCCGGCTTGGCCAGTTCCTGGAGGATGTCGTGGACCGTCGGAAGGCCGAAATCGCCCTCCACGTAGTCCTGGGCCTTGATTCTGGAGCACAGTTCCGCGTTCCCGACCAGTTCGCGGGTGGAGACACCAAGGTCCGCCGCCATCCGGTCTACGATGTGGTACGCCTCGGGATGCACGGCGCTGCCGTCCAAGGGGTTCGCCGCGTCTGGAATGCGCAGGAAGCCCGCGCATTGCTGGAAGGCCTTCCCGCCGAGACGGGGCACCTTCATCAGGTCGCCGCGGGACTTGTATTCCCCGGCCTCCGAACGGTACGCCACGAGGTTCCGGGCGAGGACCGGCCCGATGCCGGAGACATACTGAAGCAGCCAGGGGCTTGCCGTGTTCAGGTTCACGCCCACGCTGTTCACGCAACTCTCCACCGTATTGTCCAACTGCTCCCGCAGGAGGTTCTGGTCCACGTCGTGCTGGTACTGGCCGATGCCCAGGGACTTCGGATCGATCTTCACGAGTTCCGCGAGCGGGTCCATCAGGCGGCGGCCGATGGAGACAGCGCCGCGCACCGTCACGTCGTAGTCCGGGAACTCTTCCCGGGCCACCTCGGAGGCCGAATAGACGGACGCGCCGTCCTCGCTGACGGAGAAGATCCGGACGCTTTCGTCCAGTCCCACCTTCCGGATGAAATCCTCGGTCTCCCGGCCGGCCGTGCCGTTGCCGATGGCGATGACCTCGATGCCGTATTTCTCCACCAGGTCTGCCACCGTAGTGATGGCCTGGATCTTCTTCGCGGCGGGAGGGTGCGGAAAGATGACCGTATGGTCCAGGAGATTGCCGTGGGCATCCAGGCACACGACCTTGCAGCCCGTCCGGAAACCCGGATCGATGGCCATCGTACGCTTCTGCCCCACGGGGGCCGCCAGCAGCAGTTGGCGAAGGTTCTCGCCGAACACCCGGACGGAGTCGGCGTCGGCCTTCTGCTTGGCTTCCTTGAGCACCTCGTTGGTGATCGAGGGCTCCAGCAGGCGCTTGTAGGCGTCGTCCACCGCGGCGCGGATCTCCGCGCCCGTCTCCGGAGAAGGATAGCCCTTCTCCTGGCAGTAGTCGTAATACATCTTGTTGCCGCACTTCTCCGCATCGGCGTCGACCGACAGGTTCAGGAAACCCTCGTTCTCCGCCCGCAGCAGGGCCAGGAGATTGTAGGAAGGAATCTTCTGAAGCGGCTGGGAGTAACTGAAATAGGCCCGGTACTTGGCGGCGGCGGGATCCGTCTGCGCGGCCTTCGTCGCCTTGGACAGCACGCGGCGGGTACGGAAGATGCCGCGGAGGTTCTCCCGCACGCGGGCCGTCTCCGACAGGCGCTCCGCGATGATGTCGCGGGCTCCGGCGAGCGCATCGTCCACGGACGCGACCTCGCCCTTCACGAACTTGGCGGCATCGGCCTTCGGACTCCGGCACTTGCCGCTCCAGAGCAGGTCGGCAAGAGGCTCAAGGCCCTTGGCGACCGCCACGGTCGCCCGGGTCTTCCGCTTGGGGCGGAACGGCAGGTACAGGTCCTCCAGGACGCTGGAACTCACGCAGTTCTCGATCTCGGCCCGGAGTTCGGGCGTCAGTTTCCCCTGCTCTTCAATGGTGGAAAGGATGGACGCCTTCCGCTTCTCCATCTCGGTGAAGACCTCGGTCCAATGCTTGATTTCCGCGACCTCGATGTCGGTCAGGCCGCCCGTCCGCTCCTTGCGGTAGCGGCTGATGAACGGAACCGTGCAGCCCTCGGCGAAGAGTTCCGCGCAGTTCTCCACCTGCCAGGCCTTCACCTGCAGCAAGGCGGCTATGTGCTTGACGTAGATTTCTTTCATCTGCGTTTCGGTGTTTTGCCCGTCAATCCTGGGAGAAATCCCTGAGTTCTTCCCGGTAGGCGTTGAAAATCTTGGACTTGGAGACGAAACCGACGTACTGCCGGTCCCGGCTCACCACCGGGAGGTTCCAGGCCCCGGTCGCCTCGAACTTGCGCATCACGCTGTCCATGGGTTCGTCCTCGAACACGTATTCCGGCGCGGAGCGCATGTAGTTGTATACGTGCTTTTCGGCATACAGGTCCGTCCGGAACATGTCCTGCCGGATGTCGGACAGGTCCACATAGCCTTGGAACCTTCCGCGCGCGTCCACGACCGGGAAGATGTTCCTGCTGGAGCGGGACACGGCGTCCACCAGCGTCTGTAGGGTGTCGTCGATGCGGACCGGGCGGAAGCCCGTCTCCACCAGGGAGCCGGTCCTCAGGAGGGTGAGGACGGCCTGGTCCGAGTCGTGGGTGAGGAGTTCGCCCGTCTGGGCGATGCGCTTCGTATAGATGGAGTATTTCTCGAACAGGCGCATGGTCCCATAGGAGATGGAGGCCGTGAAGATGAGCGGGAGCAGGAGGTCGTATCCGCCGGCGATCTCCGCGATCAGGAAGATGGCCGTCATCGGAGCCTGCATCACGCCCGCCATCAGGCCTGCCATGCCCACCAGCACGAAATTCGGTACTGGAACGTGCTGGGGAATCACCAGGTTCAGGGTAGTCGCCAGTACATAGCCGGCGATGGCGCCGACGAACAGGGTGGGACCGAAGGTGCCGCCCACGCCGCCGCCCGCATTGGTGAAAGTCATCGCGAACACCTTGAGCAGGAGGATCAGGACGAAGAACCTGAGCGCACCGTTCTCCTGTCCGTTCAGGAGCAGGCCCACGTCGTCATAGCCCTCGCCGTACAGCGGAGGGAACAGGTAGATGACAAGGCCCAGGCCCGCGGCGCACAGCGCCCAGCGGACCCAGGGATTCTTCAGCCGGGCCAGGCAGTCCTCCATGAAAAGCGTCGTGCGGAGGAAATAGAGCGAGCAGAATCCGCAGAACAGGCCGAGGACGGCGTAGAAAGGGAGGTTCCGCATCGAGAAGTCCACGAGCGTACAGGTGAACTGCGTCTGCTGCCCCAGCAGAAGGTAGGACACGAGCGTCGCCGACACCGCCGACAGCAGCAGCGGCAGGATGGAACTCATGGACAGGTTGAACAGGAGGATCTCCAGGGTGAAGAGGATGCCAGCAAGCGGGGCGTTGAAGATGCCCGCCACCGCGCCCGCCGCGCCGCAGCCCAGCAGGATGGTCATCCCCCGGTAGGAAAGGCCCATGTACCGTCCCAGGTTCGAACCGATGGCCGCCCCGGTGTAGACGATGGGCGCCTCGGCACCCACCGATCCGCCGAAGCCGATCGTCAGGGCGCTCGTCACGAGGGAGGTGAAGGTATTGTGCCCCTTGATCTTGGACTCGTTCTTGGACACCGCCACCAGCACCTTCGTGACGCCGTGGCCGATGTTGTCCCGGACGAGATACCGGACGATCAGGAAACTCAGGAGCATTCCGACGCCCGGAAGGAGGAGATAGGGCCAGGAGGCGTCGCCGGCCAGTCGGGCCAGACCGTCCTTGAGGGCGTGGATCGTGACTTTCAGCAGGACGGCGGCACCTCCGCACAGGAGGCCCGTCACCACCGAAAGGACGAGCAGGCGCGGCCGCTCCGGCAGTTTACGCAAAAGGGCCCGCAGGGGGCCCCAGATGTATTTAACGCCGTTATTCTCCATCATTCGTCGTCGGACCCGCCGGCGTACTGGGAGATGTTGTCGTCGGGGAGCGTCTCTCCGCTGGCGTCGGACGCGTCGGCGCTGTTTCCGGCCACGGCCTCGTTCTCGGCATCTTCCTCGCCTTCGAGCCAGCGCTCGACATCTTCCAGGTCGTCGGTCTTGACGTTGATCTTCACCAGATAGATGGCGTCCGGGATTTCCACGGTGACGGCATAGAAGGATGTTCCGTCCGGCTTCGGGTATTTCACCAGGTCCGTCAGGTAATCGCTGAATCCGCGGGGGTATTTTTCCGCGAAGGCGGCCGCCAGGGCGGGATTCAACGGCATCTTCTCATAACTCACCACGTGTCTCTTCTTGTTGTCTGCCATCTCGTGTAGGTTTAAAGGTTTCGTGGTGCAATATTAATGTCTATTTTTGGATTTTGAAATACCCTGATTGTTTTTTTTCGAGGAATTCTTGAAGAAAAAGGATTTCTGTTCCTGTTTGCGGCGCATGTCGCGTTCGCAGAACACCGGCTTCATGTCGCGCGGGTCGTAACCGGAATAGAACATCACCGACGAGGTGGTCATCGGCGTGGGGGTAAAATCCTGCACCTGGTCCATCCAGATGCCCTTCAGGGCCGGATGGTTCGCCAGCCGCTCCATGTCCTTGAGTGTGCAGCCGGGATGGGACGAGATGAAATAAGGCACCAGGCCCACGTGCGTCCCCGCCTCCCGGTTCACCCGGTCGAATTCCTTGCGAAGCCTTTCGAACAGCCGGAAGGAAGGCTTGCCCATCCGCTGCAGGACGTGGTCTTCGGTATGCTCCGGGGCCACCTTCAGTCGGCCTGAAGTGTGGTCCAGGACCAGTTCCTTCAGATAGGACTTCGAACTCCCGTCCACGAAACCGTCCTCCGTGAGGAAAAGGTCATAGCGGATGCCGCTGCCGATGTACGAGTGCCGGATCCCTTTCGTCGCGTCGATCCTGTGATACAGGTCCATCAGGCGCGTATGGTCGCAGTCCAGATTCGGGCAGCGGGCCGGGAACAGGCATGACCGCCGTTTGCACTTCGCGCAGATGTCCTGGTTCTTCCCGTGCATCCCGTACATGTTCGCCGTGGGCGCACCCACGTCGGAGATGTTCCCGGCGAAACCGGGCAGGTTGTTCAGCGCCCGGACTTCCTTGAGAATGGACGCCTCGCTCCGGGAGGAGATGAATTTCCCCTGGTGCGCGGCGATCGTGCAGAAATTGCACCCGCCGAAGCACCCCCGGTGCGAGCACACCGAGAACTTGAGCATGTCATACGCCGGACCCCGCCTCCCC
>JAEEGL010742587.1_pt1 | contig 11694 bp, 8 predicted proteins | sample 9134231 | NCBI WGS metagenome assembly JAEEGL01 (sample SAMN16246548, study PRJNA631951) | gut metagenome | biome: gut microbiome; feature: rumen; material: fiber-attached | host: Bos | place: Iran: Karaj | collected 2018-10
ACGCAGCGACAGCCGCCGATCGGCCGGTCTCGGCGGATAACGCCTCCACGGCCAGGGCGATCCGGCGAAGCTCGGCTTCGTCCGAACAGCATACTGCAATCTGCATTTCCGCTCCTTTGCAGCCTTCCCGGCCGCGTCCGTTTTGATCGTCTGTATTATAACGACTATTCTTCGATCGTGTCGAAAAGCGTCAAAAACAGGGAGAAATTGGCACGAACTACGTTCCCATTCGCTTTTCTGCGGTGGTAAAATACAAAAAAGATCATCAACAGATGATGAAATAATATCCAAATCGACCAAATCAGGAAAGGAACAGCGCTCATGGTCAACGTTTCCTTCTGCCGTCTCGGCAGGCTGCTCCCGGAGTCCTTCGCCGGATACGTGCTGCCCTACGTGCGCAGGGAGCTGGCCGCTGCGGACGACATTTCCGCGTTTACGGTCCTCGGCGCGATGTGGAACGGGTTTGCCTGCGGAGCCGCTGTGGCGGAATGGGGCGGGGACGGCGGCACGCTGCACAGCCTCTTCGTGGACCCGAAGGCCCGCTCCTGCGGTATCGCGGGCCGCATGCTCGGCCTGATCCTGGAGGAGGGCGCGCGCCGGGGAAAGCGCAGCCTGTATCTGAATTATGTCCTGAAAGATGATGATCTGGCCTCCGTGGACGCGCTGGTGCGGTCCTTCGGCGGGACCCCGGAGACCGGAGCGCCCGTGTGCGGGATGCGGAGCAACGATTTTCTGGACTCTCCGCTGATCGGCCCGGCGCTGCGCCCCGGCTGGCAGAGGCCGAAGCAGGTCGCGCTGTTCTCGGAGCTGACGCAGCCCCAGCTCGCCCTCCTGGAGGAGGAGCGGACGCTGCCTGACTTCCTGCGCCCCTCGCGGCTCGGAGAACGGGTGGACGGCGCGCTCTCCTGCGTCTGGCTGGAAAACGGCGTGCCGGCGGCCTTCGCGCTGGGCTTCCAAAGCGGCGAGCGCATGTTCTGCCTGAGCTCCAGCTGGCGCGGCCCGGCTGCCCCGGAGGGCAGCTTCCGCGCCCTGGTCGGCACGCAGGTCAACCAGTGCTGGTACCGCTGCGGCGGGGACTTTTCGTTTTTCATCTCCCCCATCAATCCCCGCTCCGCCGCCATGGCGGAGTGGTTCACCGGGGGCAATTACGAGCCGTATACCCAGAGGGAGGCCATCATTCCCATTATGGTCGAAAGGACGGGAACTGAGCTATGAGCTATGCCTATGCAGATAAAAAACGGCAAAACACCCCACCCGGAAAGGACACAGCACCTGCCCAGCCCTCCCTGGACGCCCTGCGTACCGGCGCGGCAGCGCCCACGGCGGAGCAGAAGGGCCGCCGGGTGGACCTGCCGGACGCCATGCGGGAGAAGATGGAAACCGCCTTCGGGGCTGACCTCTCGGCGGTGAAGCTCTATGAGAGCGAAGCCGTGTCGGAGGCCGGGGCCGGCGCCATCACCCAGGGCAGCGAGATCGCCTTTGCGCCGGGGATGCTGGACTTCTCCAGCTTCGGGGGCCAGTCCCTGCTGGGCCATGAAATCAGCCACGTGGTCTCCCAGGCCAGGGGCGAAGTCACCGGGGGCGGTTTCCTGAATGACCGCAGCCTGGAGGCCAGGGCGGACCGGGAGGGTGCAATGGCCGCCGCGGGGCAGCAAGTCGCCACGGTCTCCGCTCCCCTGTCCGGCGTTTCCGCCGCCGCTGCCGCGGGCCCCATGCAGGCGGGGCGCAAGGACAAGAGCAAGAAGGGCAGCGCCCCGGAGGCCCCGGCCTCCGTGCCGGACAATCTTTCCTTCGACAACATCACTTCGCTGAAGCCCGGAAACGGCGATAATTCGGCCTCGGTGGCAAAGGTCGGCAGCGCCGGGGGACAGGACGCGGTGGTGAAGACCGGCGTGGACGCGGAGGCGGAAACCGCTCTCGCGGCCTTCCACAATGTCGCCGGTCAAACCTTCAGCGCCAATCAGACCAACATGTGGAGCTTCAACGCCTCGGACGCCCGCGCACTGACGGCGCAGGAAAGAGCTGCCGCGGCGAGCAAGGTGGGAGAGGGCGTGGAGGGACAGCCGACTACCCTGAACAGCGTGAGGAACAAGGAGGCCAGGGCCGCGAGCAGACACGCTGCCGGCGATGTGGACGAAGTAACGGACGAGCTCAACCACATGGTCGCTTACTCCTTGGTAGGCGGCAAGTCCCGCCTTCCCGCGTGGGATCAAGCCAGCCCTGTCGAGCGAGAAAAGCTCCAAAAGCAGGGAGACAGCGCCATAACGGCCAACCCCACCGATAAGAAGGAAAACGCGGATTACCAGCGGATGATGGGGTATATCGGCCTGACGGACATGATTACCGGCAACACGGACCGTATCACCGACGTCAATTATGACAACTGGATGGAGGAGCGGGACAAGCATCAGGTCCATCTCATCGACAACGATTTTGCTCAGGCGCAGTACGGCATGCATTATGGGATGGAAGGCAGATCCAACTGGCTGAAGGAAATGAAGAAATATATCGGCCGGGGAGCCGCCGAGGAGGGATCTGTTGGCCAGAGATTCGTCCAGAGCATCGTCAAGAGGGACCAAGACAGAACAAGCGGATGGCTCACTCCCCTGCTCGGAGAGCACGGCGGCGAAGGGGCGCAGCAGGCCATCTCGGACCTGCCCGCAATGCGGGAAAGCCTGAAGGAGCAATACAGCAAGTCCAGCCCGGACGGAACGCTCAACGAGTATCAGAACGAGATACTGGAGCGCATGCAGATGGCCCACGAGTATATGGCCAAGCCGGAAATGGCGGCCGTATACGATAAGCTGGCCGATGTGGGGCTCACCGCGCAGGAGGGCGAGGACGAACAAACAACGAAGGACCGGACAGCCCTGATGCAGATACTCAGCGCCATGCGCAAGCAGGAGGAGCTGGCCAAATCCGGCAGGAAGTAGATCTCCGCTCAGACCTTCGCCTGCTGCTCCACACAGGCGCCGCAGGATATCTCCGCCCGCAAGCGCTTCTTCACGAAGCAGCGCGCCAGGCAGACGCAACCCGACATGGAGGTCAGCGCATATGGAATACAAATACGCGAACCGCGCTCGGGCGAAAAACGCCGCTCCCCGGACCGATACCGGGGCCCTGCAGCCCTCCCTGGAGGCCCTGCGCGCCGGGATCGCGGCTCCCACGGCGGAGCAGAAGGGCCATCGGATGGACCTGCCGGATGCCATGCGGGAAAAGATGGAGTCTGCCTTCGGGGCGGACCTCTCCGCCGTGAAGCTCTATGAGAGCGAGGCGGTGGCGGAGGCCGGGGCCGACGCCATGGCCCGGGGCCCGGAGATCGCTTTTGCGCCGGGGATGCTGGACTTCACCAGTTTCGGGGGCCAGGCCCTTCTCGGGCACGAGATCAGCCACGTGGTCTCCCAGGCCAGGAGCGAGGTGACCGGGGGCGGCTTCCTGAACGATCACGCCCTGGAGACCAGGGCGGACCGGGAGGGGGCTATGGCCGCCGCCGGGCAGACCATCGCCGCCCCCACGGCCTCCCTCTCCCCCGTTTCCGCAGCCTCCGCCTCCGGCCCCATGCAGGCCGGGGGAAAAGAGGAAAAATACACGAAGCAGGCGGAGGCGTACCGCCAGGGGGAGATCACCGCCTATGACGAGTTCATCACGGCGGGGGACCAGGAGGCGCAGGACGCAGCCAGGGAGAGATATCTGAAAAACAAGGGGTTGAAGGCGGAAAGGCTCCAGAAGCTGGGGAAAACCGAAGAGGAGATCGCCGCGGACGACGCCCGGACCACAAACCCCATGAACCAGCTGATGCGCGCCCATACCCGGAACATCGGCTCCAACTTTGTGGACCCGCAAAGCGAAGACGCCGCCCAGGAAAAGGCCAGGCGCTACGGCGGCTATCTGGGAGACCTGGGGAAGATCATGAATCACATGTCCGACCAGGAACTGCGGGACAACCCCCAGTTTCAAAAGGCCCTGGTGGACTCCTACGCCGGCGCTCATAAAAGCGGTCTGGGAGCCAACGCCAAGGGAGCCTTTCTCCCCGGAGAGGGGCCGGACCTGCTGGGCACCATGTACTCCCGCCTGATGGGGGCGGACAAGACGGCGGAGATCCTGTCCCAGGGTCCCGGCGACGCTGCCATGACCGGCCTCACAAAGCACATGCAGGACACGGGGGTCCACGGCCTCCTGCAGCGGCAGTATGAGCGAACCTACCTCCGGGATCCCAACACCTATATTTCGTCGGATATCGACAAGGCCACCTCCACCATGCGGGATTTCTGGGACAAGGCCGTCACCCCCTCCGTCTCCCGTTCCCCGGAGGCCGCCGGGAACGCCGCGGAAATGGGCCGGACCCTCACCGGGATCACCGACGAGCAGGTGCGGGCCCGCAGCAGCCATCAGTATATTCCCCGGACCGGAAAGGCCCTCTCCGCTGAGTCCGGCGGGGACTTCCTGCTGAACATCACGCCCAACCTTTCCGGAGTCCCCTACCCCGGACCAATGCCGGATTATACCCCCAAGGCGCCCATCCATAAGACCCTGGACCTGACTGCGGAGGAACAGGCGGACCTGTATGAACAGGTCAAGACGGATCAGGCCGCCTTCAACAAGTCCATGCTGGCAGAGGAAAAAGAGGCCAGGAAGCGCCACAAGGCGGAGCAAAAGCGGAAGCAGGCGGAAGAAAAGGCCCGGAAGAAGGCAGAGAAGCAGCGGCAAAAGGCGCAGGAAGCGGAACGGAAGCGCCAGGCCAGGGAAGCCAGGAAGAAAAAATAGCAGGACGGCAGCGCCGAAGGCAAAAAAGTCGTGCCTGGGGATAAGTCCCCGGCACGGATGATAGATAAACCCAGACGCCTGTCGTTTCGAGCGGAGCGAAGCGGCGTCGAAAGCTCCGGAATTGCTGCGCTTTGCGGAAGGGAACAGATCCCCCGGCTTCGCTTTGGATGACACGGCCGGAAAGGGGCGTTCCGTCTGAGAAGATCCAGATTTTTTACCGCGTCCCGGTCTTCCAGGCCAGGAGCGCGGACTTGCTCTCGGTGAGCCGCGCGGCGCTGATGGGCACGCTGCCGCCGCCGGTCAGCAGGAAGCGGTTCTTTTCGATCCCCGCGGCATGGGCCAGGTTCAGCAGGAAGCTCTTGTGGCAGCGGAAGAAGGCGGCGTCCACTCCCTCAGACAGCTCGTCGATGCTCCGCCGGACGCTGACGGTCCGGGCCAGGGTGTGGATATCGCAGGTGTGGCCGCGGCTTTCGATCCAGAGGATCTCCTGTAGGCGGATGCGCTCCTCCCCCTCGCTGGTCCTGACCGTCAGCTCGCGGCGCTTCTCCGCCCGTTTTTGGAGGAACCAGTCCAGCACGGCGTCCACGTCCGCCTGGGAATAGGGCTTGGTCAGATAGTCCAGCGCGTGCAGCTCGTAGCCCTCCATCCCGTGGTCCCGGCTGGTGGTGATGAACACGATCTCGCAGCGGTCGTCCACCTCTCTCAGCCTTCGCGCCGCCGAGACGCCGTCGAGCTGCGCCATGTAGATGTCCAGAAAGATCAGCTCCCAGCGTTCCGGCCTCCACATGGAAAGGAGCTCCCCGCCGTCCGACGCGGTCTCCACGGCCAGCTCGACGCCGCGGGCGCCCTCGCTGCTGCGGAGCATCCCGATCAGCCTTCCCCGCTCCTTCTGCAGATCGTCACATACGAGGACCGGGATCGTCATTTTGCGTCTCTCCTCTCTGCCATGCCTGCAGGGCCGTCCGCAGCGAGCGGACGTAGCTCCTGCCCAGCGGAAGCTCGATGCCTCCGCGCAGGAAAACGGTGGTATAGCTCATGCCCTCCACGGCCCCGAGATGCACCAGATAGCTCCGGTGGCAGCGCGCGAAGGGCGGGCCGGGCAGCAGCTTCTCCAGCTCGTCGATGGAGAAGCGGAGCCGGACGGCCTCTCTGCCCTGGTCGAAGAGGCAGTAGTGCGCGGCGGCCTCCACGCGGCGGAGCTTCCCCAGGGGCAGGAAGAAGGAGCGGCGCCGATAGGGGGACTCCAGGACGAGCCGCCCGCTGAGCCAGCTTTTCTCGCAGGCGTTCATCGCCTCCGTCAGCCGCCGCAGATCCAGATCCGGCTTCAGGAAGGCGGCAGGGTGCCAGCGGTAGGAGCGGATCGCGCGGCCCGCATCCCTGGAGATGACGATCAGGCCGGTCTTCCCCTTCTGCATCGGCGGAACGGAAGGCAGCGGCACCGTGTCCATATCCAGAAACAGCAGCTGCGCGCCGCCGTTCGCCGGCTGGGCCGGGTCCTTCGTCTGCCGGACCGAAAGCGCGACGCACTCGCCGCAGGCCCAGCGCGCAAGCAGCGCCCGCAGGCGCTCCGCCAGGGCCTCCGATTCCGTGCAGATCTCGGTGCGGGCCGCATCCCCGTATACCACTCCCATCAGAAGACCCCTTCCCCGCTTCGGCGTCGCCGTCCCGGCGGTCCCCGGCTGCGTCCGTGCCGGTCGCGGCGGCAGGGCCGCCGCTCTGCAGCATCATATAACGGATCACCGAATCAAATCAAGCTTTTTTGCAAATGAGAGGGAACTGATTCCAATGGACCTGCCCTTTTCCGTCCGGGAGATCGTCTTTTACGCGTTTCTGAACGTCTTTCCCTACGTGCTGCCGGTGCTCCTGGCCTTCCGGGGGCGCTGGCGCTTCGGCAGGGCTGCGACGGGGCTCCTGATCGGCTTCATCACCCTGTTCCAGATCGGGGTGACGGTCTTCCGCTTCTATACCCCGTTCCCGCAGAATCCCCTGTTTGACGTGGCGATCATGCTGCTTTACGTCGCGTTCATCTTCCTTGCCGTCCGCGATCACATCGGCAAGCTGGTGTTCACCGTGCTGGTGCTGATGAACCTGGGCAACCTGGTGAACGTGCTCTCGAAGTGCCTGGAGGGGCAGCTTTTTCCCGCGTACGCGCCGCTGCGCTACCACTTCACCTACCCGCTCATGATGATCCCGATCCAGCTCATCCTGCTTCCGCTGATCTACCTTCTCATCTTCCGGGGCCTGCGTTCCCTGCAGACCGACCGGACGCCGGACGCCGCGTCGGCCCTCCTGTGGCGGTATCTTTGGCTGGTCCCCGGCGTGTTCTATCTCATCTGGATGCAGCATTTTTACGCGTCGGGCCGATCCGCGCTGGAAAACGCGCTGGATCCCGTCAGCACAGGGTGTCTGCTGCTGATCGACGCCGGAAGCGTGCTGATCTACCGCTTCATCATCCAGCTGGCCCACGCCGAGGAAAAGAACCGGCGGCTGCTGGTGGAAAACAACGCGCTCAGCCTGCAGAGCGTGCAGTACGGCGACCTCATCCGGCGCATCGACGAAACGCGGCGGGCGCGGCACGATCTGCGCCACCAGATCGTCCTGCTCCGCAGCATCCGCGACAACCATGACTTTTCCGCCCTGGACGAGCTCCTCGCCGCTTACCCGGACCTGGAGACCTTAGACCGGCCCCTGCTGTACTGCCGCAACGAGATGGTCAACGCGATCCTGGCCCATTTCGGCGACCAGGCGGAGGCGCAGGGCGTTCCATACACGGTCAAGCTGGACGTTCCCGAGGACGTTTTCGTGGAGAAGCCCGACCTGGCGGTGCTGTTCGGCAATCTGCTGGAAAACGCGGTGGAGAGCTGCGCGCGCATGGAGGGAGAGCGCTTCATCGCGGTCTCCGGCGTCACCTCCTGTTCCGACGACGGGAGAAGCACCCTGACGCTGAAGGTGGAAAACAGCTGCGCGCTGGAGCCCAGCCCCGGCGAGGGCGGCGCCTTCCGTTCCACCAAGCACGCCGGAGACGGGATCGGGATCTCCTCGGTGCGGAGCATCGTGGAGCGCTACGGCGGCGTCTGCTCCTTCGCGGCGAAGGACGGCGTTTTCACTGTCTCCCTCATTCTCTGTCAGAGGCCGTAAGGTATCCCCCGGAAAGGAGAGAACTGCATGGGCAATATGTATCTGCATCGCAGACGCTCCGACGCGTCGCAGCGGAAAGAGGCGCCCGCTCCGGTGAAGGGCGCCGCCCGCTCCGACGCGGCGCTGCCGGGCGCATTGACGTCCGGCCGCCGGGTCGATCTGCCGGAACGGATGCGGGAGAAAATGGAAAACGCCTTCGGCGCGGACCTCTCCGCCGTGAAGCTCTACGAGAGCGAGTCGGTCGGGAAGGCCGGCGCGAAAGCGATCACCCAGGGCACGAACATCTCCTTTGCGCCGGGTCTGCTGGACTTTTCCAGCTACGGCGGCCAGGCCCTGCTGGGGCATGAGCTCAGCCACGTGATCTCCCAGGCCCGGGGCGAGGCCCGGGGAAGCGGACTGCTGGAAAACGCCTCGCTGGAGGCCCGGGCCGACCGGGAGGGCGCCATGGCCGCGGCGGGACAGCGGATCGCCATGCCCGCGGCGGCCTTGTCCTCCGTCACCGCAGCCCCGGCAGCGGGCCCGATGCAGGCAAAGCACGACAAGAAGAAGCCGGAGGAGATCGAGCTGGAGGATCTTTCGGACGACGGGGCGTCCGCTGCGCCGGAAGCGGAACCAGCGCCGGAGGAGAAAAAAGTCAGGAGCAACGGCGCCCTCGAGACCATGCTCAAGGGCATCGCCGGATCGAAGGACCCCATTTTGAAAGTGACCGCTCCTCTCTCCGACCTGGACGCGCTGAGCGCGACCGTCGGGCAAAAGCTCGGCTCCGTTCGGGAAAAGGAGCAGACGGTCGGCAGGCTCCTGAATTCTGACAAGCTGAAAAGCGGCGCTCTGAGCAGCATGGCCGCGGAAAAGGCGGAAAAGGGCCTCGGCAAGCTCAGGGAAAAGGGCGTCGATCAGTTCGCCAAAAAGGCCGGCAGCGTCTCGGCGCTGGCTTCCGACGCCGCGGCAGTGCCGCTCAGCCTGATGAGGCTCGGCGGCGCCTATGAAAAGATCGACAAGGCAGAGGAATACGGCACGAAGCAGGACGCCGGGAACGCCAGGCTCGACGCGGCCGGCGCAGGCCTCGGCGCGGCGAAGAAGGGTACGGCCCTGGCTGCCGGGCTTGCCAAGCAGTTCAAGGGTCCGGCGGCAAAGATTGCTGCCAGCGCCGCAAAGAAACTGGGCTCCGGCCTGGGCCTTGCCGGCCAGGGCGTAAGCCTGCTCAAGGACGTCTCGAACGTCCGGGAATCCACCCGGCGAAAGGAGAGCATGGCGAGATCCGCCGAGGCCATGCGGAAGGCAGCTTCCGGCGGTCAGCTCAGCGAGGACGATCAGGAGAAGCTGGCCATTTTCCGGCAGGGCCGCGGAGAGGGCGAGCTGGACCAGAAGCGGGCTGTTCTGAACACGGTCTCCGACACCCTGAGCATGGGCAGCGCCCTTGCGAATACCTTCGGAGGCTTGCCGCTGGGATCGGCCCTCGGCACCGCGCAGAAGGCCGTCGACGCCATCGGCGGCGAGGTCGTGAGCTACGAGACGGACAAGTTTCAGGAAGACACCGTCGAGGACAAGCTGCACACGAAGGAAAAGACGCAGGACTTCCGGAATGAATCTCAGCTCCGGGCCTTCAGCGTCAGCGACGAGGACTACGCGGCGGCGCTCCGCCGCGACGCAGGCTTTGCGTCAGGCAGCGTCGAGGAGGCCTTTGAGGGCATCACCGGCGATCGCGCGGACATGCTGACGGAGGCGGCGGAGAAGGGTGAGGGCTGGGCCCGGGAGTATGCGGGCAACGCGGGGATCGACGCGGACAGGATCGGCAAGAGCGACGACCACAGGAAAGCCGCCCGCGCCTCCTTCCTCAGATCTCTGGGCGGCAGCGGGGACAGGGAATTCCACAGCAGCAACGTTCTGGAATACAACGCTTTCCGGGAGGCCGCCGACACAAAGAAGGCCGAGGACGAGGCGAAGGCCAACGACAAGCGCACCTTCAAGGAGAAGGCGCACGACTTCAAGGAAAGCGCAAAGGCGAAGGTCAGGGATCTCGCGGCAGGCTCCTGGGAGTCCGTCAAGACCGGCGGGAGAAAGGCGCTGACCGGCATTTCCCGCACGGCCGAAAGCGCAGGCGGCTTGGCGAAGCGCGGCTGGGAAGGCGCAAAAAAGGGCTTCACAGGTCTGACGAACGCCGCAAAACGTGGCTGGGAGGGCGCAAAGGAGCTTGCCGCCAGCAAGGAAGCGCGCCGGAATGCCTGGCAGTCCGTCAGGACCGGCGCGGGCAGGGCCGCGGGCAGGGCCGCGGAAGGCATAAGGAGCTTTGCGGCGGACAGCTGGGAGGGCGCGAAAAAAGCGGCGTCGGGCATCCGGGACTTCGCCGCCAATGCCGATACCCGCAAGGCCGCCTGGCAGTCCGTCAAGACCGGCGCGGGCAAGGCCGCCGGGGCAGTCGGGCGGGGCGCCAAGTACGCCTTCGACGTGGGCAGGCACGCCGTCACCTCCCGCGTCGGCAAGCTCAAAAGCTGGTATCAGGAGGGCGTCGATCAGATGAACGTCCACGGGGATACCTACAGGCAGATGGGCCTGCTGGACCGCGCCAAGTGGACCATGAAGAATCTGCCCGCCCGCCTCTTCCACGGGACGCAGAAGAATCAGGAAGCGACGGTCAGCCGCTTCAACAAGGCGCTTACAGCGGACGAGGCCGTGGGTCATATGAAGGAGCTTCGGGAGAAGAAGCGCCGGCAGCCGGAGGAATGATCCCGGCCCCGTTTGCGGGCGGGATACGCGTGAAACAGGAAGGAGCATTCATATGGATCTGAACGCATCCCATCGTTTTTTTCGAAAGCTGGAGGATCTGATCCACGAGCTGGATATCGAAACCACCTACGTAGAGGGGATCCGCGCGCCGCAGATCGGCGACACTCTGCGCATCCTGCTCCCGGTCACAGAGGAGGGACATCCCGTCATTTCGGAGGTCATGCTCACCGGCTTCACCGAGGAGGCCGACCTGCTGCTCCTCTATTCCACCGTCATCGCCGCCCTCAGCGAGAAGGCCGCCGAGCTGCCGCAAAAGCTCAGCGAGTGGAATCTTCTCTGCCCTCTCGGCGCCTTCGGGATCTATGAGGAGGAGGGGCAGCTGTTCCACAAATATACGCTCCCCGTCCCGAAGGACATGGACCCGGAGGAGCTGGCCGAGGAGGCCATGTATCTGCTGGAACTGATCTACGGCGTTCTGTCGGAAAAGTACCCGGAGCTGCTGGAGTACGCCGCGAAGTAATACCGCAAGCGCATAAATGGTTTTCCCGGTGGATCGTATAAAGCCGCTGCCGCCTGTTTTTCACCGGCGGAAAAAAGGCAGGTTTGCAGATAACAGGATCGGGCTGCGGATCGGGAAGGAGTCCTCCCTGATCCGCAGCCCGACCCTGTGTCCTTTGGAGGATCGAAGAAGTGATCCGTATTCAGGAGCCGCCGCGATCGCCGGGGCCGGGAACGGCCGGCCGGCAGCGGGGAACGGAGGGAACGCTGCAGCGGCGCAGGCAGGCGGCGCTCACTTATACCGATAGAAGCCCGCGCCGGCATTGACGCCGGTCTCGCCCTTGTCGATCTTTTCCTTCAGAAGCTTTCCGATCAGGTTGCTGACGGAGCCCTCCACCTGCGCCTCCGGCTTCATCCGATTGATATTGTAGGCCGTCTCCAGGCCCACGATATCCAGGATCTTGAAGGGGCCGGCCGGCGCGCCGGTGGCCAGCTCCCAGGTCCGGTCGATGGTCTCGTGGTCGGATACGCCGGTGGCCAGCAGCGCCTGTGCGGCGGTCAGGATTTTTT
>JAEEGL011075171.1_pt1 | contig 11694 bp, 8 predicted proteins | sample 9134231 | NCBI WGS metagenome assembly JAEEGL01 (sample SAMN16246548, study PRJNA631951) | gut metagenome | biome: gut microbiome; feature: rumen; material: fiber-attached | host: Bos | place: Iran: Karaj | collected 2018-10
CCCGTGTGGTAAAGGGGCGGGATGCAGAGGAACACGTCCTCGTGCGTGGTGCTGTGATGGTTCTGCTCCACGCGGGCGGCGTGCATGAGGGATTCGTGGTTATGCAGAATCGCCTTGGGGAAGCCCGTAGTGCCGGAGGAGTAGTAGATGACCGCGTCGTCCTGATCCGTGAGAGGCAGGGGATCGAAGCGGGAGGAGCAGTTGGCCGTCAGCTCATTGTAGCTCTCCGCAAAAGAAGGGCAGCCGTCCCCCACGTAAAAGAGCAGGCGGTTGCGGCTGATCACGTCGGAAATGCTCTCCACGCGGCTGATGAACTCCCGGCCGAAGACCAGCACCACCGCGTCGGACAGGGAGACGCAGTAATCGATCTCCGAGGCGTCGTAGCGGAAGTTCAGCGGCACGGCGACGGCCCCGGTCTTGAGAATGCCGAAGTAGATGGGCAGCCATTCCAGGCAGTTCATCAGAAGGATGGCGACCTTGTCCCCCTTCTTGATGCCGCGGCTTTTCAGCAGATTGGCAAAGCGGTTGGCCTTCTCATTGAAGACGTTCCAGGTGATCTCCCGCCGGTGATAGGGGGAGGGCGTGGGCTGCATGAGGTCATATTCCCGCCAGGTGATGCGCTGGGAATCCTTCATTTCGGGGTTGATCTCAATGAGACAGGTTTCGTCGCCGTAAAGGCGGCAGTTCTGCTCCAGAATATCGGTAATAGGCATGGGGAGCCTCCCTTTCACTTTAGTGATTTACAGTTTTCCAGTAATAAAGACAGTATAGCGCATTTGGAGAGAATTGTCAACTATAGAAAGGACTCAGGACTCAGTACTTAGTACTCAGTGGAGGAGTGCTGCTGAGTCCTGAGTACTGAGTCCTGAGTACTGATAATCACCCGATCACCTGCATATCCTTGATCTTATCCCCCGCGTAGTGCATGCGGAAGTAGATGATGCAGAGGATCAGGGAAACGAGGCTGGCCGCCGGGGTGCCCAGGCCCACGTGGAAGAGGGTCGCCCCCGGGATGCGGCTCATGAAATACGCGATGGGGATGCGCACGAGGAAGGCCGTCGCCATATTGTGGGCGGCGACGAAGAGCGTTTTCCCGCTGCCGTTGAACAGGCCGTTGAGACAGAACATGAAGCTGACCATGATGCAGTCCCACGAGAAGGGATACATATAGTTCACGCCCTCGGCAATCACGTCCTTGTCCGTGGCCAGAATGCCCAGCAGAGAGCCGGGGAAGAGATCGGCAATGATGACGAAGGGCACTGCGATACAGAGAGAGAAGAGCATGCCGTAGAAGGTGGCCTTTTTCGCCCGTTCGGGCTTGCCTGCCCCTACGTTCTGCGCCGTCACCGTGGACAGGGCGGAGCTGAGGGCCCAGGGGAAGGTGAGGCCGATATCCACCACCTTGCCCACGAGGCTGGCCCCGGCGGCGGCGTTCACACCCATCTGGTTCGTGATCTTCGTGATGATAAGGAAGGAAATACTCACTAAGGTATTCTGCATAGAGATGGGGATGCCCAGGCGGAACATGTTGCGCACGATCCTGAAGTCCACCCGCACGTCGCTCCTGCGGAAGGAGTAGGGCAGGCCGGTGCGCTTGATATAGAGCAGGGCCAGGGCAAAGCTGACGAACTGGCTGATGACCGTCGCCAGTGCGGCGCCGGAGGCACCCATCTGGCAGAGGGCAACGAAAACGTAGTCCAGCGCGATGTTCGTCACGCAGGAGACGCCCACGAAGACCATGGGAGCCGCCGAATTGCCAAGGCCGCGCAGCGTCGCCCCCGTGATGTTGTAGCCCATGATGGCGATGTTGCCGAAGGCGCAGATGCGCAGATAGTTCCAGCACTCCTCCGTCGCCTCCGGGGGCACGCTGAGCGCCTGGATCAGCAGCCGCCCGAAGGAGAGCTGCAGGATCATCACGGCCAGGGAGATCAGGATGCACATGAAGGCCGTGCTGGTGATGGCGGCTGTGGTGTCCTTATCCCGCTTCGCCCCGAAATACTGGCCGATCAGCACCGTGCCGCCGCCGGTGATGCCCATGAAGAGGTTGGTGATAAGGTTCATGATGCTGCCGCCGGAGGAGACGCCCGCGATGGCCCCCGCCGTGGAGAAGCGGCCCATGAAGGCCACGTCCGCCGCCCCGTACAGCACCTGAAAGACGCTGGAAATGAAGAAGGGCAGAGCAAAGCGGATCAGCATTTTGGGCACGCTGCCCTCCGTCAGCGACAGAGGACGGCGTACCCGTTTCTGGAGGATGGACATGAGAGAAATTCCTTTCTGCAGGCCCCGGCAGGGCCGCAGCCCTGCCGGGGAAGATCGTTTTATGACGCCGCCTCAGCGGCCGAGGAGCATCCGGCGCAGGATATACCGCCGCACGCCGAGCTTGCGGCGCAGCTCACGCTCCAGGAAGATATAGAAGTCGCACATGCGGCGCAGGTCCTCGTCCGAGGGCTCCCGGGCCGCAAAGCGGTAAAGCAGTACCGGCTCGCAGACCGCAGACATGGTCTCGCGGCCCGTATCCTGCCCCAGGACCTCGTCCACCCTCGCGCAGAAGGTGAGGATCGTATCCGAGGGGGCCATTTCCAACCCCAGGAAGCGAAGCTGCCGGAGGAGCCCGCGATAGCAGACGTCGGTGCGGGTCCCGTTGTCCGGATATTTGTGGGTGAGGCGGTAGTAGAAGCTCTCCACCCGGAAGAAGAGCAGGATAAAGCGCAGCAGCAGGAAGAGCAGGAAGAGGCCCGCCGCACAGGCCAGCAGGATCAGCAGCACGCGGCCGGAGATCGTCCTTTTCCTCGGCTGCGAGGGCGTCTCGGGAGGCGTGAGCTCCATTTCCGTCAGTTCCGGGAAAAGCTCCGCAGGGTCGATGAATTCGGGGGTATAGGGCTCATGCTCCTCGGGCTCCTCCTCCTTGGGCGGCTCGGGTTCGTCCCGCTGCACCAGCTCGTAGAAGTTCCAGTTCGTGGGGTCAAAATCCACCCAGCCGACGCCGTAGAAATACACCTGCGTCCAGGCGTGGGCGGTGGCGTTGGTGGCCGTATAGGCCACCGTTTCCTTCGAGCGGTCCGCCTGCTTCAGGCCGTAGCCGGTCACGTAGCGGGTGGGGAGGCCGGCCATACGGGCCATCACGGCCATGGCGCTGGCGTAGTAGGTGCAGTAGCCCTCCCGGCTTTCCAGGAAGGCGGAGACGAAGTCCCGCCCCTCGGGGGTATCGCCGGGGGAGTGGGTATAGCTGCAGTTATCGCTGATCCAGGTCTCGATGGCCAGGGCCTTGTCGTAATCGTTGTCACAATCCGCCGTCAGCTCCTCCACCAGCTCCCACACAAAGGGCTCCACCGTATCGGGCACCGCGGTGCAGCGGCGGCGGATCTCTTCGTATTCTCCGTCCCGCCCGGCGGCGGTGAGGGCCAGAAGAGCGCGCATGTTTTCGTCGAAATCCTCCCGATCCCGGTCAAAGCAGCGTGTTTTGAGAATGTAGGAGGCGCCCACGTCGGGAAATTCCAGCGTGAAGAGCTCGCCCTGGGTGTTGAAATAGATGCTGGGATCGGAGCTTTGCTTCATATCCAGGCTTTCCAGCTTGCCGTTGGCAAAGATCGAACGGAAGCGGACGTTGACCGAGATCTCCAGCGTGTCGGTCTCGCTGAGCTTTTCATACAGCTCCGCGGCGTTGGCCGCCGGCTTATCGACCGCGAAGACCTCCCGCCGCTTGCCCCGCCAAAGGGGGCTGTTCAGCCGAAAACGGCCCAGGGCCTCGCCGTCGTACCAGCCGCGGCCGTCGTAAGCGTCGTAGATCGCGCCGGCCAGGAAAATGGGCGTCGAGGTCTTTACGCGCAGGATGGTCTGATTGTCGGGCTCAATGTCGCCGCCCAAAGCCCAGCCGTTGGGAGCCAGGCCGGAAAAGGAGAGGTTGAAGCTGCCTCCGGCGGAGGAGCTGCCCTCCCCGTAGAAGGAGAACACGTCCCCCATATCCTCCACCAGGTCCACCAGGCCCTTGGAGCGCCAGTCCCCATCCTCCTTCGGGCCGATGCCGAAGGCAAAGAGCATGATGAGGGGGGCCATGGCCAGGGCTGTGATCTGCATGGCGGCGGAGGGGATCTTCTCCGTCTGTCCCAGCTTGCGGTTGATGCTGCCCGCGTTGCTGCGGGCGAAGAGCACCAGCAGGACGATGAGCAGCAGCACCGCCACCGCGGGCATCCCCTCCGGGTCGCTGAAATACAGCCACACCAGCAGCCCCCCGCCCAGCAGCACCCATATCAGCAGGAAGGGGAAGCGCCGGAAATAGAGGTAAAGCACCAGCGTGATGGGGAAGGCGAAGGCCAGGTGGACCAGAAAGAGGCTGCCGTTTTCGGAATAGGGCAGGGTGTTGGGGCAGGCAGCCTTATACCACTCGATAAAGCCCTCGATATAGGCCCGCACCGGCTCCCACAGCCGGAAGAAGTGGACCGCCGCCATGCCCAGCACGGCCAGGGCGACCAGCAGCACAGGCGTGATCCACCAGCGGCGGGAAAGCAGAAAGATCAGCGCGAGATCGACGAGGACGAAGAGCAGGCAGTCCGCCATGCCCACCTCCTGGCCCACGGCGGGCAGCAGGGCAGTGCAGAAGGCGACGCTGCCGATCAGGCAGCAGAGCAGCTCGATCAGGAGGGAAATGCTGTATTTGCCGCGTTCTTTTTTCACCTTGGCACCCCCTCACTCCAAAGCCAGCAGCTCGTCGGCCACGTTGCAGCCCACGGGCAGACGGATGGCGGGGAGCTGCCCCGGGTCCCTGTGCCCGTCGCCCACCAGCACCAGGGTGACGGCGCTGAAATAGGCCTCGGCCTCGGCAATGCGGTCTGCCAGCTTGTCGGAAAAGCCGTCGGTGATCACCATGAGGGCGCTGCCGGCCCAGGCCTCCTCCACGGGGAACGGGTCGTCAGACGCCTTGTCGGCAAAGGGCAGCAGGGCCAGCCACTTGCGGATCTTCTCAAAGTCCTCGGCGGTCTGCGCCTCCTCCCCCGCGTGGATGCCGCGGGAGTCGCAGAGGGCGCGGAGCATGACGCTGCGGTGCCGCGAAAGACAGTGCAGCGTGATGCAGGCAGCCGCCTCGCAGACCGTGTCCGCCCGGGCCAGAGCCTCCTCCGACCCGGCGCTTTCCGTATGATTGTCGATGAAAATGCTGAGATTCTCGCGCACGGGCAGCTCGTACTGCTTCACGAAAAGCTCTCCGTGGGCCGCGCTCTTTTTCCAATGGATCTGCTTGAGCGGGTCGCCGGGGCGGTAATCCCGGGCGCCGGAGATGCTGCTGCCGCTCTCGGAGGAGAGAAGATACCGCTCCCCGAAGAGCTTTTCATCCGCCACCTCCGCCGAAAGGGAGGCGGGCGCCTCGGCCCGGGGGAACACGGTCAGCTCCGGCTGGCGGTAATAGTGCAGCTTGCGCATGTCGAAGCGCATGGGCAGCAGGCCGAACACGTCCGTGATCTGCATGGTCGTGATCCCGATGGGGAACACGCCGCGGTAAGGCATCGTCACCCGGAAATCGAAATCCTTGTCGGAGAAGGGGAGCAGGCTGAAGGAGATCTGCGTGTTGTCGCTGGGGGCGGCCAGCTCCACATCCACCCGCATCATGGACAGGGGGAAGGGCTTTTCGTTCTGAATGGACAGATGCAGCCGGGTCTCGCTGCCCTTCACGGCGGCGGAATCCTCCAGCGTCTGGGTGTAGGAAAAGGTGCGCACGGTCCACTGGTTCAGGGCCACGATGAACAGCACCAGCAGGACCTGCGAGATCAACAGGATATACCAGATCCGCAGGCCGGAATAAAGCCCCGCCAGGAGAAAGACCGGCATCAGGAGATAGAAGAGGACGCGCAGTATTTTCATGACACGGCCGGGACCCTGATCTCCCGCAGGATGGAGCTGAGGATGCTGCGGCGGGTCTCCCCGCGCAGGCCGCTGCGGCGATCCGGCACCAGGCGGTGGGCCAGCACCTGCAGGGCCAGCTTCTGCACGTCGTCCGGCAGGGTGTAGTCCCGCCCGGCGAACATGGCGTGGGCCATCGCCGCCTCCGCGAGGGCGATGCAGCCGCGGGGGCTCACACCCAGGCTCACGCGCTCATCCTTCCGCGTGGCCTCGGCGATCCGGATGATATAATCCAGCACCGCATCGGCGCAGGCGATCTTTTTCCGCTCTTCCCGCAGAGCCAGGATATCCTCGGCGGAGGCCACGGGCTCCAGGCTGTCCAGCGGGCGGGCGGCCATATTGCGCCTTAAAATGTCGATCTCCTCGTCGTGGCTCGGATAGCCCAGGGAGAGCTGCATGAAGAAGCGGTCCAGCTGCGCTTCGGGCAGCGGATAGGTGCCCGTGTACTCCACGGGGTTCTGGGTCGCCAGCACGATGAAGGGGGCGGGCAGCGGATAGGTCGTGCCGTCGATGGTCACCTGGGCCTCCTGCATGGCTTCCAGAAGGCTGGATTGGGTCTTCGGGCTCGTGCGGTTGATTTCGTCGGCCAGTACGATCTGGGCCATCACTCCGCCGAAAACAACCTCGCGCTCCCCGGTTCTGGGATTGAAGGCCGTGTACCCCGTCACGTCAGAAGGGAGCAGGTCGGAGGTGAACTGGATGCGGGAATAAGAGCAGTTGAGAGAGCGGGCCAGGGCCGTGACCAGGGTGGTCTTTCCCAGGCCGGGCACGTCTTCGATCAGCACGTGGCCGCCGCAGACCAGGGCCAGCAGCAGCTCTTCCACCTGCGCTTCCTTGCCGACAATGACCTTCGCGATATTTTCCTTTACGTTTTCAATCAGCCTGATGGCAGACATACGATCACCGCCTTAAAAGAATAACAGAATAAGAATAGCATTGATGGGGGGAGAATGCAACAGCTACGGCGCAAATTTGTCCCCCCTGCGGACAAAAAGGCGCGGTTTCCCGTCCAGGGGCCCCTTTTGCCGCTTCCGATCAGCCAAAAACAGGAAAAAAATCTGCAATAAGTCTTGCAAAAGCGGAAAAACTGTGTTATAGTACGTAGCGTAAGTTAGTAGGGTAAGCTGTGGAGTGGGCCGTGAGGCCCACTCCTTTTGATTGCCCTCGCAGGATCGGAGGATACGAATGAGCAGGATCACAGAGCTGGTCTGGAGCCTGGCGGAGCCCGTGGCGGCCCGGCACGGCTGCGAGATCTGGGACGTGGAGTACGTCAAGGAGGCGGGCGAGCGCTTCCTCCGGGTGTATATCGACCGGGCGGAGGGCGTGGATATCGACCTCTGCGAGGCCGTGAGCCGGGAGCTGGACCCGCTGCTGGACGAGGCTGACCCCATCGACGAGGCCTACACCTTCGAGGTCTCCTCCGCCGGTGCGGAGCGGGAGCTGAAGCGCCCCGGAGATTTTGAACGCTTCATGGGCAGTACCGTGGCCGTGAAGCTCTACAGCGCCAAGGCAGGCCGGAAGGAACACGTGGGCGTGCTTTCCGCCTGGTCGCCGGAGGCGGTGGAGATCGAGGAAAACGGGAAAAAAGTGAGCTTTGCGGCATCGGAGGTCGCCCAGGTGCGGCTTCGCATTACATTTTAAGGAGAGGCGGAAATGAACAGCGAATTTTTCCTTGCCCTGGACGAGATCGAGAGAGACAAGGGCATCCCGAAGGATTATATGCTTGACCGGATCAACCAGGCGCTGCTGGCCGCCGTGAGGAAGGACGATCCTTCCGTGGCGGACGGCGTGGTGGTCGAGGTCGATCAGGAGAAAAAGACCATCGGCATTTACATTGAAAAGACCGTGGCGGCCGAGCCGGAGAACGCCCTGGAGGTCACGCTGGAGGAGGCACGCCGCCTGCGGCCCAACGCCGAGCTGGGCGACGTGATCCGCTACGAGGTGGAGACCAAGAAGTTCGGGCGCATCGCGGCCCAGGCGGCCAAGCAGGTCATCATCCAGGGCATCCGCGAGGCGGAGCGGGGTATGATCTACGAAGAGTTCACCTCCCGTGAGCACGAGGTGCTCAGCGGCGTCGTGCACCGCATCGACCCGAAGAACGGCAACGTGTATATGAAGGTCGCCAGCAACGGCGATATGACCGAGGCCGTCATGCTGGCCGGTGAACGGGTGAAGACCGAGCCCATCAGCGAGGGCGAGCGCATGAAGGTCTACGTCGTGGAGGTCCGCCGCAGCACCAAGGGCCCCCAGATCATCGTTTCCCGCACCCATCCGGGCCTGGTCAAGCGCCTGTTCGAGCTGGAGGTGCCCGAGATTTTCGACGGCACGGTGGAGATCAAGAGCATCGCCCGCGAGGCGGGTAGCCGCAGCAAGATCGCCGTCGCCTCCAACGATCCGCAGGTGGATGCGATCGGCGCCTGCGTGGGTCCCAAGGGCTCCCGCGTGGACAGTGTGGTGAACGAGCTGCACGGCGAGAAGATCGACATCGTGGCCTACAGCGACGATATCGAGAAGTTCGTGGCTGCGGCCCTGGCCCCGGCGGAGGTCTATTCCGCCACACTGCTGGAGGATGGGCGGAGCTGCCGCGTCATCGTGCCGGACGATCAGCTTTCCCTGGCCATCGGCAAGGAGGGCAAAAACGCCCGCCTGGCCGCCAAGCTTACCAACTGCAAGATCGATATCAAGCCCGCTTCCCAGGCGATGCAGAGCGGCTCCATCAAGATCGATGTGGAGGCGCTGGGCCTTGCGCCGGAGGAGCCTGCGGAGGAATAAAACGCCCGCAAGAGGGATTTTGAAAGGGGTGGAGAAGGATGGCCACGCAAAAGAAAACACCCATGCGGCAGTGCATGGGCTGCCGGGAAATGAAGCCCAAGCGCGAGCTGATCCGCGTGGTCCGCGCGCCGGACGGGGGCGTTTCCCTGGATTTCAAGGGCAAAGCGCCGGGCCGCGGCGCCTATCTCTGCCCGGACCCGGCCTGCCTGAAGCGGGCCCGGAAGACCGGCGCCATCAGCCGCGCGCTGGAGACCGAGATCCCCTCGGCGCTCTACGACGCGATGGAGGCGCGGATGCAGAAGGAGGCGGAGGGTGGATAAAACGCTGAATTTTCTCGGCTTGTGCAAGCGGGCCGGAGCCATCGTAACGGGGGAGGACGGCGTGAGCGGCGCGGCCCGGTCGGGCGAAGCGAAGCTCGTGATGACCGCCTCGGACACGGCGGAGAACACCCGCGGCAAGGCGGAGCACGTTGCGGCGCTCTGCGGCGTAACGGCCATCCGCCTGCCCTATGACAAGGACAGTCTGGGAGAGCTGCTGTCGAAGCGCGTATGCGCGGTGCTGGCGATCACGGACAAGAATCTTGCCCAGTCTTTTCTGCAAAAGCTGGCTGCGGAGGACGCGAGCTACGCGCCCGCGGCCAGGGCGCTGGAGGAGCGGCTGAAAAGCCGCAGGGAACGCCGGAAGGCCCTGCAGGCCCAGCCCGGCGGCCCGGCCCGCAAAGAGTAACCATATCGGGGAGGTTTGCGCATGATCAAATACAGAGTGCATGAGGTGGCAAAGGATTTCAAGACCACGTCGAAGGTCATCACGGAGATCCTGACCAAGTATGCCGCCACACCGAAAAACCATATGCAGGTCCTGACGGACAACGAATTGAATATTATTTTTGACTATCTGACGCTTCATAACCAGATCGCGGATATGTCCGAGGTCTTTGCCGACGCGGCGCCTCCCAAGCCGAAGGAGGAGCCCGCCGCTCCGGCGGAAGAGAAGCCGGAGGAGGCCCAAAAGCCGGAGAAGGCGGCGCCCGCCGCTGCGGAAACGGCGGGCGAGGCGAAGCCTGCCCCGCAGCAGGGCCAGAAGCCGCCCCAGGGCGGGCAGAAGCCGCAGCAGCCCGGGCAGCCGAAGCCCCAGCAGGGCCAGAAGCAGCAGCCGGGGCAGAAGCCGCAGGGCCAGCAGCAGGGCGGCGGGCAGAAGCCCCAGTCCCGCGTGCCGCAAAAGCGCGTGATCGACACCTCCGGCGCCACGCTGAACGCCGCGAAGTACGACGAGCGGCTGGATAATTTCGTGCCGGACCGGCTGGCCAACGCCAAGCAGGGCAAGGAGAAATTCAGCCGCCGGAACGACAAGAAGGGCGGCCAGCAGCAGGGCTCCAAGCGCCGCAACGAGCAGCGGGCCCAGATGCAGAAGCTGCAGCTGGAGATCGCCAAGAAGGCTCCCACGAAGGTCTCCATCCCGGATTCCATCAACGTGGGCGAGCTGGCCTCCCGCATGAAGAAGACCGGGGCCGAGGTGGTCAAGCAGCTGATCAAGCTGGGCACCATGGCTTCCCTTTCCGACGTGATCGACTACGACACCGCCGCCCTGGTTGCCATGGAGCTGGGCTGCGTGGTGGAAAAGGAAGTCGTCGTCTCCATCGAGGAGAAGCTTATCGACGATTCTGAGGACAAGGCGGAGGATCTGGTTCTCCGCGCTCCCGTGGTCGTGGTCATGGGCCACGTGGACCACGGCAAGACCTCGCTGCTGGACCGGATCCGTCACGCCAACGTGGCGGCGGGCGAGGCTGGCGGCATCACCCAGCATATCGGCGCCTATCAGGTGGAGATCAACGGCCGGCCCATCACCTTCCTGGATACCCCGGGCCACGAGGCCTTTACCTCCATGCGCGCCCGCGGCGCCATGGTCACGGACGTGGCGATCCTGGTCGTAGCGGCGGACGACGGTATCATGCCGCAGACCGTGGAATCCATCAGCCACGCCAAGGCGGCCGAGATCCCGATCATCGTGGCCATCAACAAGATGGATAAGCCCGGCGCGAACCCGGACCGGATCAAGCAGCAGCTTACGGAATACGACCTGGTCTGCGAGGACTGGGGCGGCGACACCATCGTCTGCGAGATCTCCGCCAAGACCGGCATGGGCATCGAGAACCTGCTGGAAATGGTGGCCCTCGAGGCCGAGATGCGCGAGCTGAAGGCCAATCCCAACCGCCGCGCCCGCGGCACTGTCATTGAGGCCCGGCTGGATAAGGGCCGCGGCCCCATCGCCACGGTCCTGGTGCAGAACGGTACGCTGCATACCGGCGACATCATCATCGCCGGCACGGCCGTGGGCCGCGTGCGCACCATGATCAGCGACACCGGCCGCCGCATCGACGCCGCCGGCCCCTCCGTGCCCGTGGAGATCACCGGCATGAGCGAGACGCCCGGCGCCGGTGACGTGTTCAACGTCGTGGAGGACGAGCGTATGGCCCGCGAGCTGGTGGAGCAGCGCAAGGAAGAGAAGAAGCAGCAGTCTACCGGCAGCGAGCGCAAGGTCTCGCTGGACGATCTCTTTGCCCAGATCAAGGAGGGCGAGCTCAAGGAGCTGGCCATCATCGTGAAGGCAGACGTGCAGGGCTCCGCCGAGGCCGTGAAGACCTCGTTGGAAAAGCTCTCCAACGAAGAGGTCCGCGTACGGGTCATCCACTCCGCCGTGGGCGCCATCAACGAGAGCGACATCATGCTTGCCTCCACTTCCAACGCCATCATCGTGGGCTTCAACGTGCGGCCCGACGCCGCCGCGCGGGACAGCGCCGTGCGCAACAAGGTGGATATGCGAATGTACCGCGTCATCTACGAGTGCATCGAGGAGATCGAGGCAGCCATGAAGGGCATGCTGGCCCCCCAGTTCAAGGAAGTTCTGCTGGGTCACGCCGAGGTGCGGCAGACCTACAAGGTCTCCAAGATCGGCACCATCGCCGGCTGCTACGTGCAGGACGGCAAGCTGCTGCGCAACGCCTCCGTCCGCCTGGTGCGGGACGGCATCGTGATC
>JAEEGL011163562.1_pt1 | contig 11694 bp, 7 predicted proteins | sample 9134231 | NCBI WGS metagenome assembly JAEEGL01 (sample SAMN16246548, study PRJNA631951) | gut metagenome | biome: gut microbiome; feature: rumen; material: fiber-attached | host: Bos | place: Iran: Karaj | collected 2018-10
CGTGCGTATATATTTCATCGGCAATTATGAAGACGCCACCAAGAAAATCAAGGAGATAATATTCGAACGCTCGTTTTGGGGATAAAGGCCGGAGAGCTGCGAATCGTGGTTTCAGGGATTGACCAACCTACGAACAATCACCGGCATGCGCGAATACCTCATCACAGAGAACGTGACCGACATGAGCAACATGTTCAAATATTGCGGCATCACAAGCCTCGACATCAGTAATTTCAATACAAGCAAGGTGACCAATATGAGCGGAATGTTTTCGGGCTGCAACAACCTTGCGGTCATCTACAGCGGCTACATGTGGAAGACCAACGCCGTGCAGCAGTCGGATCAGATGTTTAGCGGATGCCGCAAGCTCTACGGAGCCAAGGGCACAAGCTACAGCCAGAAGCACACCGATGTCAAATACGCCCACATCGACGACGGCGAGAAGAATCCCGGATATTTCACCCAAAAATGGCAGAGGCAGTTCATCCCGGCGGAGCAGGTCTCGGACGTTGACGAACCTTACGTAACAATCACCGGCGACGTCGCAACATTCGCATACGGCAAAAAAAGATCCGGCAATCATTATTACACAATCACTAATTACCCCCACCAATTCATCCACAAGGCGGTATTCGACGAATCGTTCCGTTTTTATACGCCGCAGAGCTGCAGCCAATGGTTTTACAACTGCGCAAACCTCACCGAAATAGTCGATATGGAAAAATACCTCGACACCGAAAATGTCACCGACATGAGCCTGATGTTTGGCAATTGCCCAAAACTCGAAAACATCAACCTCAGCGGCCTCAAGACCTCCAATGTCACCAAGATGAACAGCATGTTTGAAGGCTGCCGCAACCTCAAATCCATCGACCTCAGCAAACTCGACACCAAGAAAGTAGTGAACATCGACAAGATGTTTGCAGGATGCAGCAAGCTCAAGACCATAGACCTCGGCAGTTTTGACACGCAAAATGTCAACAACATGAAAGAACTCTTCTACAATTGCACCAGTCTCGAAAAACTCGACCTCACCCACTTCAACACTACAAGCGTCACCAATATGCACGGCATGTTCAGAAACTGCTACAACCTCGAGACGCTCGACCTCAGCAGCTTCAATACCGCCAAGGTGGTCAATATGGGCGATATGTTTTGCTTTTGTACTGGACTGAAAACCATTTATGTAGGCAAGGATTGGACTACCAAGGCAATCCCCAACAAGGAAATCGTGGAAAAACTCTCCGAAATAGGCGGCAACGGCACCACACATATTTTCACCGGCTGCACGTCGCTCTGCGGTGAGAAAGGCACGATGTTCTGCTACGCCAACAACGGAAAAGATTTTGCAAAGATAGACGGCGGCAAGAATGCGCCCGGATATTTCACCACCAAGGGCGCGGCTGCATGGAACAAGACCGCCTACGCAATCCTCAAAAACGGCACGTTGACATTCTACTACCGTGGCAGCGTGCCAAACGGCGCATACGTCATCCACGGCGGCAAATCCACTCAGGACTGGTGCCACGCCGCGCCGACAATCAAAAAAGTGGTCTTCGACGTCTCCTTCCGTGGATTCCGCCCCAATACGTGCTACGAATGGTTTTCGCAGTGCGGCAGCCTCACCGAAATAGCCGGCATGAAGGAAAACCTCAACACCGAGAGCGTCGTTAATATGGGAGCGATGTTTTACGGCTGTTGCTCTCTCAAAAACATCGACCTCAGCGGTTTCAAGACTCACAATGTAACCACAATGCACAGCATGTTTGCGGGCTGTGTGTCATTGGAAAACATCGATTTGAGCAGCTTTGATACAAGGTACGTCAACGATATGGCATTGATGTTTGACGACTGCGCCAATCTTCAAAATATCAACCTCGACGGCTTCGACACCCACAACGTCAAAAATATGAGCCGAATGTTTTTCGGCTGCAAAAAACTTTTGACTGTGGATGTTAGCGGTTTCAATACTTCCAACTGCGAAAATATGTCGTACATGTTTGCTGAAAGCGGGATAGACCATGTGGATTTGAGCAGCTTCACCACCGAAAGTGTGGCACACCTGTCGGGCTATTACGGTTTTGAAATGTTGACCGGTATGTTTGAAGGTTGCGAAAACCTCAAAGCATTGGACATCAGCAGTTTTGCCGGAGCCAAGTATTCGCCGGGAATGTTTTTTGGCTGCACCAATCTGAGGAAAATTAAACTGTTCACACCCAAAAACTCCGAATTTGGCGACTACACCGACACGGGCAACGACCTCTCGGGACTTTTTGCCGGATGCACCAATCTGAGGGAATTGGATTTGACGAGTTTCAAAAAACCCGACGCACCCCGCAGCATGAAATATATGTTTGCCAATTGCACACAGCTCAAAACAATCTATGCCTCAGCGGATTGGGATTTTCAATACGTCTTTACGCTCGATTCGGGCAGCAGCATCGAAGACAAGACCGTGGAATACCAGCACAATTTTATGGGCATATTCCTCAATTGTCCCAACCTCCGTGGCGGCAAAGGCACCAAATGGACTGCCGAAAACCAATCCAACGAAATGTTCCTGACCATCGACGGTGGAGAAGCCGCGCCAGGGTATTTCACAAAAAAGTGAATAAAATTCAAGTTTTTTTTATAAATTTGCCGTTGAAAAACAGCAATAATCCCTCATTATGGATCCGGAAGCAAAAGCACGGTTAGAAATCGACCGCAAACTTATTGCGGCAGGATGGGATGTTCAGGACAAAAAGCGTATGAACATTGCCGCCGCACTCGGTGTGGCTGTTAGGGAATACCCTACAAGCACCGGCGAGGTGGATTATGCCCTTTTCGTGGACGAAACTCCCGTAGGCGTTATCGAGGCAAAAAGAGCCGAAGAAGGCGAAAACCTCACCACCGTGGAAAATCAGTCGGCACGATACGCCAACTCTACATTCAAATACATCAAGACCGAATACAAAATCCGTTTCGCTTACGAGGCAACAGATTCTGTAATCAATTTCACCGACTACAACGACATCAAATACCGCTCACGCGAAATATTTTGGTTTCAACGTCCCGAAACCATCAAGCACCTTATAGAACAAGACGACACGGTAAGAAACAGACTCAAAAACAACTTTCCGCCGCTCGATCCCAAGGGTTTTAGAAAGTGTCAGGTAGAAGCCATCAACAGCCTTACCGAGAGTTTCGCCGACAACCGCCCAAAAGCCCTCGTACACATGGCAACAGGCGCAGGAAAAACATTCACCGCCATCACGCAGGTTTACCGACTGTTGAAATACGGCAGAATGAACCGAATACTATTTCTCGTGGACACCAAGAGCCTTGGAGAACAAGCAGAAAGAGAGTTTCACGCCTACAACGTCGAAAACCGCAGATTCTCCGACCTCTACGGCATACACCGCCTCACACGCTCATCAATGCCCGACAATTGTCAGGTATATATCAGCACCATTCAGAGGATGTATTCCATCCTCAAAGGCGAAGACCTCGACGAACAAAGCGAAGCCGAATACGACGAAAACAAAACCAACTTCAAAGACGAAAAACCAAAAGAGGTGGTTTATAATCCCAAATATCCGCCCGAATTTTTCGACTGCGTGATTATAGACGAGTGCCACCGCTCAATCTACAACGTTTGGCAACAGGTGTTGGATTATTTTGACGCATTTCTCATCGGACTCACCGCCACGCCCGACAAACGAACTTACGCTTTTTTCAAAGAAAACGTTGTGTCGGAATATTCGCGCGAACAAGCCATCGTGGACGGCGTAAATGTGGGCGAAGACATTTTCCTCATCGAAACAGCCATCACTCAAAACGGCGCACACATCGCTATGAACCAATGGATAGAACGCCGAAACCGCGAGACACGTCAAAAACGCTTTGAACAGTTGGACGAAGACATTGCATACGACGGCAAAGACCTCGACCGCGACATCGTAAACCCGAGCCAGATACGCCTTGTAATCAAAAAATACAAGGAAGCATTGTCCACGGTGCTTTTTCCACACCGCAGGGAAGTGCCCAAGACACTTATTTTTGCCAAGACCGACAGCCACGCCGACGACATCATCAAGATTGTACGCGAAGAGTTTGGCGAGGGCAACGAGTTTTGCAAAAAAATCACTTACGCCGCCCCAAATCCTGAAACCGCGCTCAGCGAATTTCGCAACAGTTACAGCCCACGCATTGCCGTCACTGTCAATATGATAGCCACAGGCACCGACGTCAAGTCTATCGAAGTGCTTATCTTCATGCGCGACGTCAGGTCTAAGGGATATTTTGAACAGATGAAAGGGCGCGGCACACGCACGCTCTCCAAAGACGAACTCGTACAGGTAACGCCCTCTGCCACCGAAAACAAAGACCATTTTGTGATAATAGATGCCGTGGGCGTCACCAAGTCGCGCAAATCCGACACACGGCCGCTCGAACGCAAACCATCGGTGTCTATTCAGCAACTGATGTTGGAAGTAAGCACAGGCGCAAAAGACGAGGACACGCTCACCACCCTCGCCAACCGTATCGCAAGGCTCAACGCCCAGATGTCGGCAAAAGAACAGAAACAGTTTGAACAGACGACGGGAAGCACCGCCGTACAAGTAGCCGACAGGCTTTTGAAATGTTTTGACCAAGATTTTCTGACAGAGACCGCCAAAAGCGATTTTGCAACCGACTTGCCGACAGACCAACAGATAATCGAAACTCAAAAACGCCTCAAAAAAGAGGCTGTAACGCCATTTTACAACCCGGACGTAAGGGAATTTATAGAAAACGTCCGCCGCAGCCACGAGCAGATTATCGACCAAGTGAACCTCGACACCCTCAATTTTATGGGTTTTGACACCACGCAGAAGCAAAACGCCGAAAACGTAATAAAGACATTCCGCGAGTTCATTGCCGAAAACCGCGACGAACTCATCGCGCTCCAAATAATCTACTCCGCCAAATACATCGAGCGTCCAATGGTGCTGCAAGACCTCAAAACGCTTTACGCCCGACTCTCGGCAAAAAACATCACCGTAGAGCGGCTGTGGGATTGCTACGGAATCACTCAGGCACAAAAAACGCGAAAAAGCACCATCAGGCAGATAACAGACCTCGTGTCGATGATAAGGTTTGAGGCTGGAATGACCGACAAGATAGTGCCCTTTGGCGAAGTGGTGGACAGAAACTTCAAAAAATGGTCGTTTAGAAGCAACAACACCGACGTCAAATTCACCAACACACAGTGGCAATGGCTGCGCGTAATCAAAGACCACATCGCCTCGTCGCTCTCAATCTCTGCCGACGACCTCGAACTCAGCCCGTTCGACACAATGGGCGGCTTGGGCAAATATTACGAACTTTTTGGCAACAATTACCAAATAATCCTCGACGACCTCAACAAAAAACTCGTAGCATAAAATGGAAAAAAATATCAATATACCCAAAGGGTGGAAAGAATATAGGCTTGAAGAAGTCGCTGAAATACATGATGGTTTGAGAAAACCAATCAATGCCAGTGAACGAGCCGCAAGAATTGTTGGTAAAAATCAGACTGATTTATACCCTTATTATGGGGCAACAGGACAAGTTGGTTGTATTGATGGTTATATTTCTGACGGTGAATATGTTCTCGTTGGTGAAGATGGTGCACCTTTTTTCAACCCATTTGCTAACAAAGCATACATAATCAGAGGGAAAGCGTGGGTAAATAATCACGCACATATTTTGAAAGCAAAAGGCAGTAACAAATATATTTGTTATTATCTTAACTACTTTAATTATCACGGCTATGTGTCAGGTACAACAAGATTGAAATTAACACAAGCAGATTTGAAAAAAATCCCTGTCCTTATTCCGTCGACTATTGCAGAACAATCCGCCATTGTCTCCCGCATCGAATCACAGTTTTCCCGATTGGATTCGGGCATTGCGGCATTGCAAAAAGTTCAAAAACAACTCGCTGTGTATAGGCAGGCAGTGTTGAATAAATATTTGACAATTAATAATACACAATGGGAATATGTGCCAATATATGATGTAATAAAAATAATAAATAGTGGCTCAACACCAAAGAGCAACAAAATGTATTCGTCTGGCGAAATACAGTTTCTCAAAGTATATAACCTCACCTTTGATGGAACTATTAATCTATCAAAAGATCCTGTTTTTATAGACAGAGAAACACACGAATCATTGCTGAAACGGTCAAGAGCCAAAGCAGGAGATGTTTTAATCAATATTGTTGGTCCCCCATTGGGTAAAGTTTCGATAATACCTGATGTAGATAAAGAATTTAATATTAATCAAGCAATTGTGATGTTTAGACCGAATGAACTTGTGTTGAGCAAGTTTTTAGCATATTACTTAATGTCCCCACAAGTAATAGCATGGCTTACATCAACATCAAAGGCAACAGCAGGGCAACACAATGTAAAAGTTTCAACATGCAGAGAATTAATGTTTCCCAAAGTTCCTATATTAGAGCAAACACGCATTGTCGAACACATCGAATCTCGTTTATCGGTATGCAATTCGATAGAAAAGACAGTGTCCGAAAGTCTTCGTCAGGCGGATGTGCTGCGTCAGAGCATACTCAAAGAAGCATTTGAAGGGAGATTGTAAAAAAACATTTGCATATTAAGTCGATTATTAATAATTTTGCAATGTTGATACAAAATTGTTATGGCAAAAGCAAGAACATATAAGGAAAGCGATTTGAAACGCTTGTTCGCACTCTCAGGCTGCGAGTGCGCCAACCCTGATTGTGCCAATAAGTTGCTGTCAAAAGATTATAAGTCTGTTGTAACAGATATTTGCCATATTGAGGCAGCCGAAAGCGATGGACCAAGATTCAACCCTACGCAGACCGATGACGAAAGACGGGGTTTTGACAACTTGATTTTGTTATGCAAGATTTGTCATAAAATAGTGGACGACAATCCGTCTAAATACACCGTCGGATTACTCAAAAAGTGGAAAAAGGAACATCAGGAAAAAGTATTCAACAGCATTGCAGGCAAAATGCCAAACAGTTTTCAAAAAATCGTCTTGGCAATTGCGAGCAAAGGACTTATGAACACCGAACCTGATAGTGCTCCACCATTGCCATACGAAATCGCAGAAAAAATCGAATACAACAATCTCCGAAACAACCGTTTTATTGTTGAAGAATACAACATCTACACATCATCGCTGCACTCAATTTATGACGAATTGGAGGCTTTGGGCTCTATAAAGAAAAGCGTGGTAATCAAAACCATACGAAACAGTTATCTCAAAGCCAAAGGCACATACACCGACGGAAGCATCGGCGACATACGCAACAACTCCGACGAAATATTTGATTGTGTAGTAGATGCAATTACAGAATTGGCAAAAGACACCAAAATCGAAGAATCAGAATTATATTTGGTGGTTCAGATGATAGTGGTGGACGCCTTTATAGAATGTAACGTATTAGAAAAACCAAAGAGATGATAATAGGAACCGACACTAACCCCAAAAATCAGATTTACTACATAGGTGGTCTGATACTCGACATACTAAAACGGGAGGCATCCAAAAGTTTTAGTTATGACGACGTATTTGAGTTGCTCAACCGCAAGCAAAAAGTGTCTATCAACCTCTACACCTTGTCTTTGGATTGGCTTTATATGTTGAAAACCATAAGTTTAAACAACAAAGGATTGGTAAAATGTTTTTGAAAAGTCTTACAATATCCAACGGAGAAACGCCCATACGCGAAATCAAGTTTCACAAGGGCGTAAACCTTATTCTCGACACTACAACCGACGTACAGCGTACACATTCGGGCAACAATGTCGGCAAAACCACTGTGTTCAGGCTTATAGATTATTGTTTTGGCGGCGACGGCAAAAACATATACACCGACACCGAGTTTCGCAACGCCAATGCTGACGTGGAGGCCTTTCTTAAAAACAACAACATCATTATAAGGCTTGTGCTGACACCTGATTTTGATGCGGAATCAGATGACGATATTGTAATAGAAAGAAATTTCCTTACGCACAAAGATTCCATCAGACGGATTAACGGCGAGGAATACACCTTCGTTGATTTTGTACAAAAACTAAAAGACCTAATTTTTGCCGGCTGTCCCGACAAACCGACATTCAGGCAGTTGATTTCCAAAAACATACGTTACGAAAAAAATCGTTTGGAAAACACAGTCAGAGTGTTGCACAATACCACCACGGCTGAGGTGTACGAACCATTGTTCCTATATTGGCTTGGCGTAGATTTTTCGGAATTGGGTCGCAAACAAAAACTTACGCGACAATGCGACATCGAAGAAAAAATCTTGAATAAAATGTTCCGTTTCACCAACAAAGAAAAAATCTTGCAGGCTCTCACGGTTATCAATGCCACAATCAAGGAATTGGAACAGAAAAAAAACGACTTTCAGGTCAACGACAATTACCGCAAGGACATCGACGAACTCAACAACATAAAATTCCGTGAAAAACAATTGTCAGAGGCAATTTCGCGTTTGGAATTTCGTCGCAACCTGATAGACGAAAACGTAAACGCCTTGAATGTAAAGCGTGCGGATATTGACACAGAGGCAATCAAACTCGTATATCAAGAAGCCAAAGCAATAATTCCAAATCTTCAAAAAACGTTTGAAGACACACTGCGTTTTCACAATCAGATGATTGAAAACAAAATAAAGTTTCTCACCAAAGACCTCGACGGCTTGCAGAGCGAGATAGTTACTCATAAACTTGCACTCGACAACCTGTTGGAGCAAGACAGGCAACTCTCCGAAAAACTGCGTGTGGTGGGCGTGATGGAAGGATTAGAAGAAATAATCCGCCAACTTAACACGCAATACGAGCAAAAAGGCAATTATGAAGAGCAACAGAAACTGATAGAAGAATCTGAACTTCGTCTTAAACAATATAAGGACGAATTGTCTGAAATCAATAAAGGCATAAGCAACCAGAAAGAATTTATTAGGAACAGGGTAACGCTTTTCAACAGTTTCTTTACCAAAATATCCAAAGAATTATACAACGAGGACTTTATTTTGGTGGACAAACACAGCAACCGTGCATTGACATTGGCTGTTGATACCATCAGTTCCAATCCCGGTACGGGTAAAAAGAAAGGACAAATTGCAGCCTTCGACATTGCGTATATACAGTTTGCCGATTCGTTGGATATCAAGTGCCTTCATTTTATCCTTCAAGACCAAATGGAGACAGTACACGCAAACCAAATAACATCGCTATTCACAAAGGTGGTGGGCGAAACTAACTGCCAGTACGTGATGACAATGCTTCAAGACAAACTGCCAAAAGATATGGATATATCGTCCTATGTAGTCCTTACTCTTTCGCAGTCAGACAAACTCTTTAAAATTTAGCACGAACAAAAAATGGCAAACGAAAATGCATCAGCAATAGTAAGCAAAGTTTGGGGTATGTGCAACCCGTTGCGCGACAACGGTATGAGTTACGGCGACTACCTCGAACAACTCACATATTTGATTTTCCTTAAAATGGCGGACGAATTTTCCAAACCGCCCTACAACCGTGATTCGGGCATTCCCAAAGGCTACACTTGGGCGGATATGAAAAAACTCACAGGCAGCAACCTCGAAGAAAAATACAAGGCAATACTTGAAGAACTTTCAAAGCAGAGCGGCATTTTGGGAAAAATCTTTGTAGGCTCGTCCAATAAAATCAACACCCCGGCAATCCTTGCCCGCATAGTCCAAATGATTGACAAGGAAAATTGGAGCGCGATGTCGAGCGACGTTAAAGGCGAGATATATGAAGGACTCCTCCAAAAAAATGCCGAAGACATCAAGAGCGGCGCGGGGCAGTATTTTACGCCGCGACCGCTCATCCGTGCTATGGTCAAGTGCGTAAAAGTGGAGCCGGGCAAGAGCATCTGCGACCCTTGCTGCGGTTCTGGCGGCTTTTTGCTTGCCGCCAACGAGTTTTTGGTAAAAAACTACACCTTAGACAAAGATCAGAAACTCTTTCTCAAAAACGAGACATTCTGTGGCAACGAACTTGTAGGCACTACATATAAAATGTGCCTTATGAACCTATACCTTCACGCCATAGGCGATATTTACAGCGACAACATTCCCATTGCACTCGGCGATTCGTTGCTTGCCGACCCGGGTTACAGGGTTGATTATGTGCTTACAAACCCGCCCTTTGGCAAAAAATCATCCATTTCGTTTACCAACGAGGACGGCGACGAAGACGAGGAAGAATTGGTATATAACCGCACCGACTTTTGGACAAAGAGTTCCAACAAGCAGTTGAACTTTTTGCAGCACATCAACACGCTTTTGAAGAATACGGGCAAAGCGGCGGTTGTAGTTCCCGACAATGTGCTTTTTGAAGGCGGTGCTGGCGAGACCATACGCCGCAAACTACTGGAAACCACTGACTTCCACACAATTCTAAGGCTTCCTACTGGCATTTTTTATAAGCCGGGAGTCAAAGCCAACGTCATCTTTTTCGACAAGAAACCGGCATCGAAAGAGCATCAGACCAAAGAGGTATGGATATATGATTTCCGCACCAATATGCACTTTACGCTCAAACAAAATCCGTTGAACGACAGTTCATTGGACGATTTTATAAAGTGTTACAATCCCGACAACCGCCACAACCGTCACGCCACTTGGAGCGAAGACAATCCCGAAGGGCGTTGGCGTTGTTTCAGTTACGAGGAGATTTCCAAGCGCGACAAACTAAGCCTCGATATTACGTGGCTCAAAGACAAGTCGCTTTCCGACCTCGACAACCTTCCCTCGCCCGAAGTCCTCGCCGATGAAATCATCGAGAACCTTCAAAGCGCATTGGAGAGTTTCGCAGAGTTGAGAAAAAACAAGTAAAAATTTTTACATTCAGATGCATTATTACACATAGAATGGCGTTATATTTGCGGCGATTATTAGCAATTGATTTATAACCCTCTAATACCCCCAAGACCATGAAAATACTCAGAATACTTCTTGTGCTGATGCTATCGATGGCATTCAGCACAGCAGACGCCCAAAACTGGCTCAACAAGCTCAAAGACAAGGCAACCGACGCCGCGCAACGCGCAGTGGAAAACAACGTGGAGCGCAGAACCGAAGAAGCCGTGGACAACGCCATGAACGGCAACCGCAACAAGAAAAACCGCGACAACGACGACGCCGAAGAGCAAGAGGAGGAGGAAGCCCAAGACGACAACAACGACAATGCAAACGCCGACGCCGACGACACCCCGACCGAACCTCAGCGCACCAAGAAGGCTGACATCAACTGGAACAGCTACGACTTTGTGGCAGGCGATGAAATCATCTTTGAGGACGACCAAGCCAACGAACAAGTTGGCGAGTTTCCGTCCAAGTGGGATGTTTTTGGCGGATACGCGCAGATAGCACAGCTTGATGGAGTAAAGTGCATCTCCCTCTCCGACGATGGCGAGATAACCCCGCTCTTCAACGACAACAAGCCCTACCTCACCGACCAGTTCACAATCGAGTACGACGTGTACATCGTCTATGGTCCCGACTACAACACCGAATTCAATCCGCACGGCTGGCGCATGTACACCTACTTGCCAAGCGGCGACAAGATTAAGCACGAAGACAACGGTTTCAATTTTGACCATCAAGTGTCCACCGGTGCAGATGCCAAAACCTTGGACGACGCAATATTAGGTTAC
>JAEEGL011705619.1_pt1 | contig 11694 bp, 7 predicted proteins | sample 9134231 | NCBI WGS metagenome assembly JAEEGL01 (sample SAMN16246548, study PRJNA631951) | gut metagenome | biome: gut microbiome; feature: rumen; material: fiber-attached | host: Bos | place: Iran: Karaj | collected 2018-10
CCGGAAGACTGAAAGACCCGTTTTTCTACGTCGTTGCGAAAGTGTTCGCCGGCGTCGGCCTGCCGGCGGCGGCGTGGGTATACCTCATCGGATTCTTCTTTGCGGTATCGGTCGGATACTTCATTTATCACACTTCTGATTATCCGTGGTTCAGTTACCTGCTCGTTATAACGTTTTTCTTCCGCTTTACCCTGACCGGTCTGAGGCAGACAGTCGCTCTGTCGGTCGCGCTTTTCGCCATTATTATGATCCTGAAGCGAAAACCGGTGAAATTCATCCTGCTCCTGCTGGTCGCGACGCTGTTCCACTCGTCCGCACTTATCTTTCTGCCGATGTACTGGGTCAGCAGTCTGCGCCCCGGAAAGAAACAGTATATCATGATCGCCGCGGGCGTTATCGCCGTTTTGCTGATACCGAATAGTTTCCGCTTGCTTATACAGAGATTCGCATGGAACGAATCGCTTGAGTCTTACGCGGAACAGACGACGGCGCTTTCGTGGTCCGGATTCATCATCAGTTTTCTGATCGTCATATTCGCCCTGATCTTCCGTTATCGGGAGGAGGACGACGGATACGACGGAAAGATGATAAACCGGTTCCTCAACCTTATGGTGTTCGGAACGTTCTTCCGCGCGGCCTCGACGATAGTCGCCGAGGCGTTCAGGATCGGTTACTATTTCAGCTTGTGCATGATATCTGCAGTGCCGATGGTCGTCTCCCACCAGACGAACCCGAAAAACAAACGGATACTGGTGATAGCCGTACCTCTCGTGATAATAGCGTACTTTATCTACTCCAACCCGCTGGCGGGTATGTATTCCATTCCCTGACGTGATCCGACGCGTGGAGTCGAGCGGTATTCACTCAAAAAGCGGTCGGTAACTTGTTTGCCCGAGTTCTAAAAAACCCAAACCGAATAACGCTTCCTTAATAGTCGTTTTCTGGGGTGTATAAAACTGCTCACAGACTCGTCGGTTGTATGAATTTAGATAATTATAGTTTTTGGAGGATGATATGACTGCAAGCAAACTACTGAAAAAACATTTTCCTTCTTTGTACAAGAAATTGGCCAGAAGAAAAAACGAAAAGCTTTATCAGCGTAATCGAAAATGGGCCGAAAGCGGACATCCTGAACTGATTATCAACTACATGTATAATCGCGCGTTTGGTGAAAACCCGAATTTGGAATCACCGGTAACTTTCAATGAAAAATTACAGTGGTTAAAATTGAACTGGTATGATGAACATGCAACGATATGCTCCAGCAAGCATAGGGTGCGTTCGTTCGTCGAGGAAAAAGGCCTCGGGCATATACTGATTCCTCAGTACGGAGCATACAGATCAGCTTCTGAAATTGATTTTGATTCCCTGCCCGATAAATTCGTTCTTAAACCGTCTCATGATTCCGGACACGTTATCATTTGTACTGACAAGAATTCTTTTGATCGGAAAGAAGCAGTTAAGAATCTTGATAACTGGATGAAGATCGACTATGAGTTCATGAGCGGAGAGTGGCCTTATCACGGACCCAGATGTATTGTTTGCGAGGCGTTTCTCGAAAACAAAAAAACCGATGACTTATTTGACTACAAGTTTTTCTGCTTTTCAGGCGAGCCTTTCCTTTGCTTTTTCTGTTCTGACAGAAAAAACCACGCAAAGAGCGATTTCTATGATATGAACTGGGAAAAGCAAAACTTCAGATGGCTTTATGAACCGAGCGGGAAAACGTTTCCCAAGCCCGAAACGTTCGAAAAAATGAAAGAGTACGCGCGTATTCTGTCTGAAGGGTTTCCTTTTGTCAGAGTGGATTTTTATGAGGTGGATGGAAAAATATTTTTTGGTGAATTAACTTTCTTCCATGGCGGAGGTTTGGGCTGGTTTGAGCCGAAAGAGATCGACCGTCTGCTTGGCGACAAGATCACTTTGCCTGAAAAAGCTTCTCCGGGACCGTGGGAGATAATTCTCCGTAAATAAGAGATTTATCGGTGCTGTTCGACCTCCAAACGGGATCGGAGAATACAACTTGACCATATTTTGCCTGCGCGTTCGCGACGGCTTATTCCGGGGACGGTGTATAACGATACTTCGTTGCTCCTGACAGGTCGTTTCATAGAGGCATAAGAAGGAAAAACACGTAATGAAGAAAAGAGCGATAATCAATTTCATAGCGTCCGTGGGATATCAGGTCCTGAGCATGCTCGTCGGGCTCCTGATCCCCAAATTCTACACGGAAATATTCGGTTCCGTATATAATGGGCTCAATTCGTCGGCGACTCAGATAATGAGTCTGCTCCACGTTCTGACGCTCGGCATATCCGCAGTTTCGATCCAGCAGTCGATCAAGTATCTGGCTGCGAAGGACACCGAAATGGTGACGTCGATCTACCACGATACGGGTAAGCAGTACAGGAAGATGGGTCTCATTTTCCCGTGCATAATGGTCCCGGTGATCGTCGTATTCCCGTTCGTCATCAAAGACGATCTTTCGTTCGGGTCATTCAGCACGTTTTGGGTAGTCGTCCTTTTCCTTCTTTTCCGCAGTATCAGCGCAGCGATGGAATATTTCTTCCAGGCGAAGTTCAACGCATTCCTGACGGCGACCAACGAAAGCTACGTCGTTTACATAATTAACATCATCGTTCTCATAATTCTGTCAGGACTTCATCTGACGGTCCTTTTCACGCCTCTCAGAAACGTTATCCTGTATCAGGCGGTCGCCGTTTTCGTCGCAATCCTGCGATACGTCATAATCAGCACGTATGTATATAAGAAATACCCGTATCTGAAAAATAAGCCGAAGAAAAAATATACCCCGCCCAAGGACGGAAGGAGAAGGGACGTTCTGGTCGCCGAGATCTCCGACATGGTCATCAACAGCACCGACCTGATCGTTCTCAGTACCTTCAGCAGTCTTGTAAACGCGAGTATCTACTCAGTCTACAATTATGTGGTCATGGGTCTCGGGAACGTTCTCTCGAGCTGCCGCGAGGCGGTCTTCGCCGGGATCGGCAAAACTTATTTCGTCGACTTCGACGATTACAAAAACAAAATGAACAGGTTCGAGAGCGTGTATCTGTTCCTCGTGTTCTTCCTCTACTCGACCTGTATCGTCCTGTTCCGTCCTTTCATTGAGGCGTACACCGCAAAGATGGACGCGAACTACTTTGCGACGTTTTTTCCGATATTGTTCGTTTTTGCCAAACTCACCGTGAACATTCGTATTCCAGCGATAGTCGCTGTCAATACCGCCGGCCACTTCAAGCAGGTAAAGATGTACGCGGTCGTCGAGGCGATAATCAACCTTACGGTCTCGCTCGCGCTGGTCCACTTCATCGGCATCTACGGCGTTCTGATAGGTACCGTCGCCGGAGCCGTTTACAGGACCCCGCTGCTTGTGAATTACGCCAACAAAGCGATCATAAAGAGAAGCTCGAAGGAATACTGGTTCAAGATCCTGAAGTGGCTTCCGATCTTTGCGGGCTGCTTTGTGTTCAGCCTTTTCATGCCGTTCCACTGCGGAAGCCTTTCAAAATGGATCGTCTTCACCCTGATCGTCACTCCGATCATTCTTGTCCTGTGTCTGGGGTGGACGTGGCTGACGGACAGAACGACGCTCAAAGAGATCAAGAGTACGTTAAAGAGACTGTTCAGGAAAAAAGGACAGGCGTAAACATAGGAGGATAACCGTATGTCATCATTCAACGGCGCAACGCTGCTCATCACGGGAGGGACCGGTTCTTTCGGCAACACCGTGCTGAAGCATTTCCTCTCGACCGATATAGGCGAGATCCGCATTTTCAGCCGCGACGAAAAAAAGCAGGATACGATGAGGCACGTGCTTCAGGCGAATTATCCCGAACAGGCTGAAAAAGTGCGTTTCTTCATCGGCGACGTTCGCAACGTCGATTCCGTGCGCGACGCGATGCACGGGGTGGATTACGTTTTCCACGCTGCCGCTCTCAAGGAAGTCCCGTCCTGTGAGTTCTTCCCGATGGAGGCTGTCAGGACGAACGTCGTCGGCACCGACAACGTCATCACCGCTGCGGTGGAAAACAAAGTACAGCGCATCGTGTTCCTGTCGACCGACAAGGCCGCCTACCCGATCAACGCGATGGGTATGACGAAGGCGATCGGCGAAAAGGTCGTCGCCGCCAGAGCGCAGAACGCGTTCGAGCGCGCGGGCACGGTCCTCTCCTGCACGAGGTACGGCAACGTTATGTGCAGCCGCGGATCGGTCATCCCTCTCTTCATCGACCAGATAAAGAGGGGCAGTCCCATAACGATCACCGACCCGAACATGACGAGATTTCTCATGAATCTCGACGAGGCGGTCGACCTCGTCAAGTTCGCGTTCGAGCACGCCGAGCCCGGCGATCTGTTCATTCAGAAGGCCGACGCTTCGACGATAGGCGACCTCGCGAAAGGTGTGATGAAGGTCTTCGGGGAAACAGAGACGAAGATCATCGGCAGCCGCCACGGCGAGAAACTGTACGAAACGCTGATGACGCGCGAGGAACGCCTCCGCAGCGTCGACATGGGCCGCTACTTCCGGATCGCGCCTGACGCCCGCGGACTGAACTACGACAAATTCTACGTAGAGGGCCGGGTGATGACCGAGGGCGACGAGGCGTACACCTCCCACAACACGAACCTTCTCGACGTCGACGGCGTCGTTCGCAAGATCATGACGACCGACTACGTAAAAGAGGAACTCGAGGGCAGACCTCACGCGATCGAGGCGTGAGCGTGCGCTGAAAAGGAGATCAAAATGGCTGAGTGGAAAAACAACGGCAAACTGAAGCTTCTCATCATCGTCGGCACGCGCCCGGAGATCATCCGGCTCGCGGCGGTGATCAAGAAGTGCCGCAGATACTTCGACACGATCCTCGCCCACACGGGGCAGAATTACGACTACAACCTCAACGGAGTCTTCTTCCGCGATCTCGAGCTCGACGATCCCGAGGTCTATATGGACGCGGTAGGCGCAGACCTCGGCGAGACGATGGGCAACATCATCGCGAAGTCGTATAAGCTGATGGCCGAGATGAAGCCGGACGCGGTGCTGGTCCTCGGCGACACGAACTCGTGTCTGTCCGTCATCGGCGCGAAACGGCTCCATATACCGATTTTCCACATGGAGGCGGGCAACCGCTGCAAGGACGAGTGTCTGCCCGAGGAGACGAACCGCCGCATCGTCGACATCATCTCCGACGTCAACCTCGCGTACTCCGAACACGCGCGCAGATATCTCGCCGACTGCGGATTGCCGAAGGAGCGCACGTACGTCACCGGCTCGCCGATGGCGGAAGTCCTGAGGGCCAATCTCGACAAGATCGAGGCGTCAGACGTGCACGCGCGGCTCGGTCTTGAGAAAGGCAGATACATCCTTCTCTCCGCCCACCGCGAGGAGAACATCGACACGGAAAAGAATTTCATCTCTCTGTTCACCGCCATCAACAAAATGGCGGAGAAATACGATATGCCGATCCTGTACTCCTGCCATCCGAGAAGCAAAAAAAGGCTGGAGGAGTCGGGCTTCGAGCTTGACCCCCGCGTGATCCGCCACGAACCGCTCGGGTTCCACGATTATAACTGCCTGCAGATGAACGCGTTCGCCGTCGTCTCCGACAGCGGCACGCTCCCCGAGGAGAGCAGCTTCTTCCTCTCGGTCGGGAAGCCGATCCCGGCGGTCTGCATCAGGACGAGCACCGAGCGCCCCGAGGCGCTCGACAAAGGGTGCTTCATCCTCTCGGGCATCGACACGCAGGGCCTCCTTCAGGCGGTCGACACCGCGGTCGAAGCGGTGAAGAACGGGGATCTCGGCGTACCCGTGCCCGATTACGCCGACGAGAACGTCAGCGACAAGGTAGTCAGGATCATCCAGTCCTACGTCGGCGTCGTCAACAAGATGGTCTGGAGAAAATAAAAACCGCAGAGGCGAAAGAGACGGGTGGTTATGAAAGAGTTGAACGCGACCGATAAAACGATATGCGCTCTGATCTCGGCGGCGGTCTTCGGGAGAAAACCGGAGATCCCCGACGGCGTTGACTGGAGCGCGGTCCGGGATGAGATCTCTCTTCATACCGTCCCGGGACTCTTCAGAAACATGATCCCCGCTCTCGGGCTGCCCGAAGACGTCAAAAAGGACTGGGAGAGCCGGAATCTCGGGATCATCGCAAAGAATATAAAAGTCGGCGCGGGACAGCGTAAGCTTACTGAATTGCTTGACGGGGAAGGGATCCCCTACGCGATCCTCAAAGGGACCGCCGCGGCGGCTTACTATCCGCTCGAGCATTCCAGGACGCTCGGCGACGTTGACTTCATCGTCGAAGAAAAGGATTTTGACGTGACTCTCGGGCTGCTTTCCGCGAACGGGTATACCCTCGCGCGCGAGCCCGGCGACAACTACCGCCACGAGAGCTTCAACAAGGACGGCGTCCACTACGAATGCCACCGTCTGTTCGCGGACAGGAATTTCCCCGGCGCAGAAGTTATCGACGGACTAATCACGGAAAATATAGAAAACTCAGTCGTTGTTACGAGCGAATACGGAAGTTTCAAAACCTTGCCGACGGCGATCAACGGGCTCGTTCTGCTCGAGCACGTGGCGATCCATATCAAAGCGGGTCTCGGTCTGCGCCAGATCGTCGACTGGCTGCTTTACGTCTCGAAGGAACTTGACGACGGCGGCTGGGACGGTGAGAACGGGGAAGTCATCAGAGCCTCGGGGCTCGATACTCTGGCGAAATCGATAACGAGAGCCGGACAGCTGTATTTCGGCCTCGACCCGGATATATCGTGGTGCCGCGACGCCTCGGAGGACGTGTGCGGAGATCTCGTCTCCCTCGTGTTCTCGTACGGCAATTTCGGCAACAAAAACACGGTCGACGACAAGGTCGTCGGCGTTGCGCGCAGATACCGCAGAGGCGTGTTCCGCAATCTGCGTCAGGCGGGCGAGCAGAACTGGAAAGCGCTGAAGCGCCATCCGCGCCTCAAACCGCTCGCACCGTTTTACCAGATCGGACGGTATACCAAGCAGGTCTTCACGAAAAAAGGCGCTCTGAAAGCGCTGACGACAAGCAAAAAAGCGGTCGACGAGAGAGAACGCCTGATGAGGGAACTGGGCATTTAGGAGGGACGTAAATGAACGTACTTGTTACGGGAGCAAAGGGCTTCGTCGGACGGAATCTCTGCGAGAACCTCAAAAACGTCCGCGACGGAAAGAACCGCACGCGTCCGTCAATAAAGATCGACGAGATCTTCGAATACGATATCGATTCGACTCCCGAAGAACTCGACGCATACTGCGCGAAGGCCGGTTTCGTATTCAATCTCGCGGGCGTCAACCGCCCGAAGGACCCGGCTGAGTTCAGAGAGGGCAATTTCGGGTTCGCCTCGACTCTGCTCGAAACGCTTAAAAAGCATAATAACAAGTGCCCGATAATGCTGTCGTCCTCGATACAGGCGACGCTTCAGGGCAGGTTCGGCACGTCCGAATACGGCCTCTCGAAGAGAGCCGGCGAGGATCTCTTCTTCGACTACGCCGCCGAAACGGGAGCGAAGGTGCTCGTGTACCGGTTCCCGAATCTCGTCGGCAAGTGGGTGCGCCCGAATTACAACAGCGCCGTCGGCACGTTCTGCAACAATATCGCGAACGACCTGCCGATAACGGTCAACGATCCGTCTGTCGAACTCGAGATGCTCTTCATCGACGATCTGGTCGAGGAGATGTTCGACGCCCTGGAGGGCAGGGAACATCATTGCGAATTCGACGGAACAAACACCGTTCTCACGGAGAACGGAAAATACTGCGCCGCGCCGGTGACGCACAAGGCGACGCTCGGCAGGATCGTCGAGCTTCTGCACACGTTCCACGATCAGCCCGAAACGCTGATCATGCCTGCGATCCCGAACGGCAGTTTTGAAAAGAAACTTTACTCGATGTATCTGTCGTATCTGCCGCGCGATAAAGTCGCGTTCGATCTGAAGATGAACTGCGACGACAGGGGTTCTTTTACCGAGCTTCTGAAAACGGCGGATCACGGGCAGTTCTCGGTCAACGTAAGCAAACCCGGTATAACGAAGGGTCAGCACTGGCACAACTCCAAGTGGGAGTTCTTCATCGTCGTGTCCGGTCACGGTCTCATTCAGGAGAGAAAGATCGGGACCGACGAGGTCATCGAATTCGAGGTCTCGGGAGACCGCATTCAGGCGGTCCACATGCTCCCGGGCTACACGCACAATATCATCAATCTGAGCGAAACGGAAAACCTCGTCACCGTTATGTGGGCGAACGAGATATTCGATCCCGCGAAGCCCGATACGTTCGGTGAAAAAGTGTAATTACGGAGGACTGTGATGTCAACTGCAGCGATACTCCTCTGCGCCGGAAAAGGCACGAGGATGAACGACGACTCAAAGAGCAAGGTCTGCTTCGATTGCGCCGGCGTTCCCGTAATAAAGAGGATTATTTCGAGCATGAGGCAGGGCGGAGTGTCCCGCTTTGTCGTCGTCGTCGGCCATAAGGCGGAGTCCGTCATGGCGTGCCTTGACGGAGAGCCGGGCGTCGTTTACGCATATCAGAAGGATCAGAAGGGCACGGGCCACGCCGCGCTGTGCGGACTCAACGCGCTCCGGTCGATCGGTTATTCCGGCCCCGTCGTGATCTCGATGGGCGACAAGATCATCAACCCGGCGGTGATCTTGGGTCTTCTCGAAAGAGCGGGCCGCTCGAAGGCGGTGTGGGGCGTCCAGCCGGTCGCTGCCAACTATAACGGAGGGCGCGTCGTCGTGAAGGACGGCCGACCGTACGGCGTCGTCGAGCTGACCGACGCGGCGTTCATGACGCTCGCTGACGTGCCGCAGGAAGAATACCGGGCAAAACTCGACCTGATAGGGCTCAACGAAAAGAAAGCGCAAAAAGTCATAAAACTGGCGAAAGAGCGCGAGCCGGAGAAGACGAAACGGCTCGTCGACAGAGATTTCACCGCGGAGGAGATCCTTTCGACTCCGTACGCCAACGCGGGCCTGTACTGTCTCGACGCCGATCTGGCGGCGGAGGCGATCGGCACGTTCACGGCGGCGAACGCTCAGGGCGAGATCTACCTGACCGACGCGCTCGAGTGGTTCTCGAAAAACAGCACGGCGGAGCTTTACGAGATCGAAAACGCCGACGATATGCGCACGTATTCCACGAAGACGGACCTTCGTTCGATGTGCGTGGGATTCATGCGCAGCGCGTCTGAATTCAAAGCCGATATCAGGGCGGGCAAACTCGACTCCGAGTTCGCGCGCCTTTACGGGGACGGCGCGGAGGATCAGAAGGACAGATATACCGTTCTGATCGACAAGTTCATCTCAAAGTACGGCGACCGCAAGGTCGTTCTGACGAGATCGCCCGGACGGCTGAATCTCATGGGCCGCCATATCGATCACCGCGGAGGCGGGATCAACGTGATGGCGACGGACAGCGATATCGTGTTCATCACTTCGCCGCGCGACGACGACCTCGTGAGTATTTCGAACGTCGACCCCGAATATCCCGACAAATGGTTTTCGATCGGTTGGATGATGGGCGAGAAGAAATTCGATAAATGGACCGATTTTCTCGAAGATAAAAGGATGAAAGATCTCCTCGAGCAAAGCCGGGGAGACTGGTCGAATTACGTAAAATCCGCGGTACTCCGCGTTCAGTTCGACAACGACATGCCGCTGTGCGGGATGGATATGGTCGCCTACGGCAACAACCCGGTCGGCGCGGGACTCTCGTCGTCGTCGAGCATCGTCGTAGCCGTTATGGAGGCGGTCGTCGCGCTCAACTGTCTCAATTATTCCGACCGCGAGTTCGTGGAGCTCTGCGGGGAGGGCGAATGGCTCGTCGGATCGCGCGGGGGCGCGGGAGATCACGCCGCGATGAAATGTACCGAACGCGGAAAGATCACTCATATAGGATTCAAACCGTTTGAAATAGGTGAAAGCGCCGTATTCTCGGACAAGTATGCGATCCTCGTCGCGAACAGTATGATCCTTGCGAGAAAAGCGGAAGAATGTAAGGACACGTTCAACGAAAAAGTCACGTCCTCCGAGATCGCGTTCATGATCCTGAAAAGGGAGTTTCCCGAGTTTGAACTGAGGGAACTCAGAGACGTCGCGCGGATCCGTCCGTATTCGAAGATCTACGAAATGCTGAAAGCGGTTCCCGAGACGATAACCCGCGGAGGCGCGAGGGCGCTCCTTCCCGAATACAGGGAAAAGCTCGACCGTCTCTTCGCGTCGCACGCCGATCCTAATATCTACGATCTGCGGGGCGTCGCTCTGTTCGGGATCTCCGAATGCGCGAGATCGGACAGGTTCATGGAGGCGCTCGACAACTCCGACTACGAGCTTATCGGAAGAATGATGAAAGTCAGCCACGGCGGGGACAGGATCGGGAAAACCGATTTCTCCGACGAGGTCCTCGATCTGCTCGCGGAGGAAAACGCGGACGTCGCTCTTCAGAGCGGGGCTTACGGATGCTCGACCGTCCAGATCGACGTGCTGAGCGATCTGCTCAACGGAGCCGACGGCGTGCTCGGAAGCGAGATCGTCGGCGCGGGACTCGGCGGGTGCGTTATCGCTCTCGTCGAACGCGACAAAGCGGAAGCGATAATCGACACGGTAAACGAAAGATACTATAAGATCTACGGATACGAAAACGGGGCGAACGTGTTCTCGTCCGCCTGCGGATCTTCCGTTCTTTATTAAACTATATCAAGGAGCAGACTATGGGATACAAAAATCTGAAATTTCCTGAAGGTTCATTCTTTCTCGTGACCGGCGGAGCCGGGTTCATCGGCTCGAATCTCTGCGAGGCGATCCTGAAGCTCGGATACCGCGTAAGGTGTCTGGACGACCTGTCCACGGGCAAGCAGAAAAACGTCGATTTGTTTATCGATGATCCGAACTATGAGTTTATAAAAGGCGATATCAAGGATCTCGATACCTGTCTCAGGGCGTGCGAGGGCGTCGACTACGTCCTCAATCAGGCGGCGTGGGGTTCCGTCCCCCGCTCGATAGAGATGCCTCTCTTCTACTGCGCCAACAACATTCAGGGCACGCTCAACATGATGGAAGCCGCACGGCAGAAAGGCGTCAGGCGGTTCGTCTACGCGTCGTCCTCCTCGGTGTACGGCGACGAGCCGAATCTCCCGAAGACGGAAGGACGCGAGGGCAACATCCTCTCCCCCTACGCGCTCACGAAGATGTGCGACGAGGAATGGGCGAAGCAGTATACGAGGCACTACGGGCTCGAGACGGTCGGCCTGCGGTACTTCAACGTATTCGGACGCCGCCAGGACCCGAACGGCGCGTACGCCGCGGTCATCCCGAAATTCATCATGCAGCTGATGAAAGGCGAGAGACCCACGATCAACGGCGACGGAAAACAGAGCCGCGACTTCACGTATATCGAAAACGTCATCGAGGCGAATCTGAAGTCGTGCCTCGCTCCCTCGGAGGCGAGCGGGGAGGCGTTCAACGTGGCGTACGGAGGAAGAGAGTATCTGCTCGACATTTATCATTCCCTTCCTCGCGCTCTCGGAGTCGATATCGAACCGATCTTCGGCCCGGACCGCAAGGGCGACATAAAGCACTCCAACGCCGATATCTCCAAGGCGAGAAGACTTCTCGGATACGACCCGGAATACAGCTTCGACC